>Ga0082212_10001198_pt1 | contig 38178 bp, 40 predicted proteins | sample TergutNt197P3_FD_71548 | JGI IMG/M metagenome (GOLD analysis project Ga0082212, IMG submission 71548) | Neocapritermes taracua P3 segment gut microbial communities from Petit-Saut dam, French Guiana - Nt197 P3 | ecosystem: Host-associated > Arthropoda: Insects > Digestive system > Gut ...
CTTATTTCCGATGCTAAAGGAAAGGTCGTTGACCCTATCCATATACAGGGCATCGGCGAGCGTCAGGTCTACCACGGGTGTATCCGGTGGAAACTGTACTGAAGAAAATGCGTTGTACAGTTCGAGTTCTTTCTCGGGTTCTCCAAACAAGTGCGTAAAGACACCTGCCTTGAAATTGCGGTTTACCTTGCTCATTTTGCCTCCGACGCTTTACTGCTATTACTGAAATTCTAAGGGATATCACAGTCTGTTGTCAATAGGGATTAAGGTATCCAAAAAAGAATAGAATTCTGCAAGCTCTTATGGTATCATGGTTTTAAATGAATAGCTTTCAAGACGCTGGTTTAATTCTAGCATTTACTTCAGCTTGTTTAAAGTTGTTATTCTGGTGGTCTATTGATCAAGATTAAGTGGTAAAGTTTCATGAACAGTTCAGGATAAGGAGAGAAAATATGAAGACTGTTAAGAGTTTGCAGGCGCTGATTGCAGCACGACAAGATTTAAGAAGTGATCCTGAAGTGAAGCTTACCTGACAAATGTTGAGGAGGGTTGAAGCCTTATGAATTTTTTCTTGAAAATATCTAGCAGACCTAATTACCCGATTATTTATGACGATGACAATTCGTTTGATGGGATGAATATCCATCAACTGTCTTCTCTCTCTCCCCGATATCCGCACCGTTTTCCACGATCAGGCTTTCACTGTACTCGACCTTGCCAATACGGCAGTTTTCTCCAATTCTGACCCGGCTGCCGCGGACAACAGCGGCAGTCGTATAATCAATGTCAATATCATCCGCTTCAATGCTTTGAGCCTCTAAGATAACTATGCGGAAAGGGTTGGGCGGAATAATCCAGAGCCTTTTCCAGTCCATCTTGGGCTTCCTGACAACGATTCGCCGACCGCCCAATTCCTGAATCCTGCTTGGATGGTTAGAAATAATCTCCGCCAGATCAAAATTCAGCAGCCCTTCAACATTGAGGGACCCTTGAACCGTTATTGTTTCAGAGGCGCATTGACCCTTGACAGAGAGCCTTCCTCGCACATCAGCCATGCTGCTTTGCCAGTCGCCGGCAACTTTGACTTCCCCGATGACGGAAGCGTTCTGAGCCATGCAGTTCCCGCCGACTTCCATCTCTCCAATTATTGTGGCGGTTTGTATGGTGCATCCCCCCCTGATTTCCACTTCACCCACAATTCTGGCGTTTTGGCAGGTGAGATTCTTTCCGGCTTTCACCTCACCTGTGACTCTGAGCTCCCGGCAGACCAGGTCGTCTTGCGCGTTAGCTTCGCCCAGGATCCTGACCAGGCCAAAGGGCCCCTCCCCTATATTAGATTCGCCAATAATCCGAATGTCGTTTAATTTCATGGTATCGTTCGTATTGTTGGTCATGCTTGTTCACCCCTTTTTCTGATGGTTTCCACTTTGGCTGAGTCATGCGCGGTGTAAGATTCCGTGTACTCCAAGCTGCCAATCTTGCATTTGGGGCCGATGGCGACACGTTGTCCGTTGACCCGTTGGACGGAACAATGCTCAAGATAAATGTCATCACACTCAATGTTCTGACACACAAACTCATGTCTGCGGGCTTTCAAGATACTGGCCCAGACAGAGCCCTTCCCTTTTTTCACCGAACAGGACTGGCCTAAAATCTCGCGTGCTTCTGACCCATGGGCCATCAACAGAGAGAACCTGTCGGCGTTGATTTCTCCGGCCACATCCAGCGCGCCGTCGATTTCCACCTGGTCACCCGCCAGACTGCCCGTCAGGCTCAACAAGCCATAAGCGTCAATCTTTTCGGCCTTTAAGCCGCCTTCGATTTTGCAGGTGCCGGCTATTTTTATCGAGCCTGCCTGCACGTCACCTTTGATTTTTCCGACGCCTTGCAGAGTGAACGTATCACACGTAACAGCATCCATGACGTTGACAATCCCCTCCATATTGACAGAGCCGTATGTCCCTCCTCCACATGTGACAATCCCGTTAGCTTTCAAATCTTTCATGAATGATCTCCTCCTTTTTTGGTATTGATATTTTGATCGATGCTGTTATTCTCAACAATGCCAATCGTGTCAACTGAATCTTCGTCACCTTTCTTATCCCGTACGAATACTTTCAGAGCGCTGATCCGTTCCGCCAGATCAATCTCAATAACCTTAAGAACATCCGCCCCGATCCAAACCTCGCCAGCCGCTACCATACAGAAAAAAACGCCACTACTGCGGTATCCGAGCAGCCTGTCTCCCGGATTGGGCGTGCGAACGCTCAATAAAGTCTGCAGAATTTGTTCGCATTCAGCCAAAGCTGTTTTGCCGCTTTTCATAGCCGCGTCGGCTGTGATCAGAGCTAAGAGCTCCTTGAAGCCCAGGACATTTTCCGCAACGTATTGCTTCGACGCAATCGCCAGCGGTACAGAAATGTGAGGCATGAACTCCTGATGGGTCAGCGTCAGGGTTTCCGGAATATCACCGGACAACATGTCATGCATATCGTCCAGGGAAACTTCCTCCTTCAGCTGCTGAATCTGTTCAATCCGCCGCAAAATCAACTCTCGTGGAAAAAAAGTTTCCTGACCGGTAAAGGTCGATTTGCGGATAAACCATTCGTCTGGAATCAAGGCTTTGCGCTTGTACCGGTAAAGAGCGCCATATGAAATCCCCGTGAGTTCCAACAGTTCTTTTTTCGAGATCAGGTCCTCCATAATAATCCTCCTTTCAGATCATCTTTTCTAGTCATCTTCCTTTAGTCATCCTCCTCTATAGTAACATAACACTGTTACTCTGTCAAGGCAAACAAAATGATTTGCCTTGCACCAGAATCAACCCCTCACCATAATATGTTGATAATAAAAGATTTCCGGAGGAGATGACGAGATGGGCAAAGGCTTTCTAAGAATTCAAACTGTTACAAACAATGGAACCGTTGCCATTTGCGGCGCTTCGGTCACCCTATCAGATGAACATAACCAAGTTCTTCATGAATTGAGTACGGATGAATTTGGGAACGCCCCTGAAGTAGAACTGGAGGCCCCCGACAAATGGCACACAGAAGATCCGTTCGCGCCAGGGCCGCGCTGCAGCACATACAACGCGTCCGTGCGCGCTGACGGATATATAACGGTTATTTATTCGGGCGTTATGATTTTCGATACAAGCACTTCTCTGCTGAAGGTGGAAATGGATCCCAGTGTCCCCGGCCAGGAAAATAGTGTAAAGTATATCACTATTGGCGGACACAAGCTCGACCCGACAGAGGCGGATATGCCGCCATTTCCCGGCGTTTCTCTGAAAGTCGGTTCAGCAGGACAAAACGTCCGGTATGTGCAGGGAGCTATAAACAAATTGGCCGGCACAACACCAGGACTCTGGAAGATCACGGAAGACGGCATTTTCGGGAACAGAACGCGAGACGCTGTTTTAGCCTTTCAAAGGATGTTTGGCTTGACAGTGGACGGTATTGTCGGTGTCAACACATGGGGAAAACTGATGGAGGAAGCCTACAAAACCCCGGGCTCCACACCGGGCTCCACACCGGCGACACCACCGTTCCCCGGCGCCGATTTGAGCGCGGGGTCACGCGGTCAGAACGTCCTGAGTGTGCAGCAGGCCCTGAATAAGCTGGCGCCCCATCATCCGGGCCGGCTATGGATTCTTGTTGAAGACGGTATTTTTGGCAGCATCACCAGAGACGCAGTTTATACTTTTCAAAATCTGTTTGGACTGCCCATAACAGGCATCGTCACCCAGGCAACATGGATCAGACTCATGCAGGAATCCGCTCAGGCCGGCAGATCCGCACCGCCTTTCCCCAGTGTCACTCTAAGCGTAGGATCAAGCGGCCAGAACGTCCTGAGTGTGCAGCGGGCCTTAAACAAGCTTGCACCCTCCTACCCGGGCCGGTTGTGGATTCTTGTTGAAGACGGTATTTTTGGCAGCATCACCAGAGACGCAGTTTATACTTTTCAAAATCTGTTCGGACTGCCCATGACAGGCATCATCAACCAGGCAACATGGACCAGGATCATGCAGGAATCCGCCTATACCGGCTGAAGCTTCACACAATTTTTAAACAAAAATGAGGGCAGGCACGCCCACAATACCCACAAAGCACACACAGACAGCTGTCAACCCGCACCCGCACCTGCTTCCGCTCCGATCCACGCGGATTTTCTTGCCCTTGCTCTTGACACCCAGACCCCCCCACAGACAAAGCCTTGGACGGACAAAAACCCACACACCGTCCGCAGCCATCGCACCACTCCGCAATATGCAGCCGGCGCTCATGTTTCCCAATTTTATCCAATATATGATCCCCCAAAGGCAGATCCGACACATAGCGTATGTTATGCTCCACCTCGGCCCGGGAAGACATCCCCAAAGCCATAGCCGGCACCTCAGTCATCCCCCGCACAAAATCCAAAGCCTCCCGGGGCGCACCTCCCAGATGCCCGCCGCCAAAAACCTTCATGGCATACAGCCCGATCCCCACCTCATGAGCCAGGCGAATCGCCGCCGTCATATCCTCCAGCGTCCCTCCGACAATGCCAAGCCCCGCAAAATTCAAGATCGGCTGAATAATCTGCATCCCCGGAAACAAACACCCTTCCCTCACCCCCGCCACCGTATGAGTGGAAATCCCAATCCACCCCACCTCTTGAGCCTCCTGAGCCCGGCACAACCTCTGCCAAGCCCCTTCATGACCCCGCAGCGTCAACATCCCCTCCTGCTCATGCAGCAGAAAAATATCAATAACATCCCGCCCCAGCCCCTGGCGGGCCCGAACCAAGCTCCTGTCCATTTCCTCAGCGGTCACCGCGTAAGACTTGCTCACCACCTTGACATGAGGAAACTCCGCCAGCACCGGAGCCAACTGCCCATAATTCTCATAGATTTCCGCCGTGTCCACCCAGTCAATACCCAGTTCACACCCATAGCGAAAAACATCCTGCCCCTCAGCCCAGCTTACCCGCCCCTGCAAAGGCGAAACAGCCAAGCTGCCAAAACAAATCTCCGAAACCCACGGCCCCTGAGTTCCCAGTTTCACCCGCTTCATGCCGGCTCCTTATGTATGTACACTCAGCCCCTAAGCACACAAAAACCAGCGGATCCCCCGATCCGCTTGGCCCTTCACCTAACGCGGGCTGCGCCCGCAAGTGGTCAGTGATCAGTGGTTAGTGGTCAGGGATTTTCTTGTTTTTTATGGACGCTTTGTGTCCATAAGGTACTACAGGTCGACACACTCACCTACAGTCGTTGACACACTCCCCTGCGATCGACACACTCCCCTGCGATCGACACAATCACCTGTGGGTGACACAACCATCACTTGATATCACCCCTCGCCTATTTCCCGCTCCAAAGAACTCAAATAATGACGAACGAGTTCCTCCAGCAATTCATACCTTTCAATCTTTCGAATCTTCGTCCGCGCCTGAGCATGGCTTGTAATATAGACGGGATCGCCCGACATCAGATAGCCAACCAATTGATTGATTGGATCATACCCCTTATCCAGCAGCGCCGCGTGAATTTCTTGTAAAATCTCACGCGCAGAACCCCCCTCATTATTCGTGTGAAACATCATTGTCTCATCCATTTTACTATCCAAGCTCCATCCCTCCCTTCCTAATCATGTAATTTCCTGCCATCTAGTTTCCCAATTTCCCGCCAGGCAGCACTCGTTTCCCAAATTGTCACCTATCACTCAGCAAAACACCAGTGACCTGCCCCGCCGCTGCCAGCTGCCCGATTTTCCTCCTTCTATTTTACCATCTCAAAGAGCTCCGGACAACATGACTTCTTGCAAAAACTTGGAACCCTCCGGCCTATTCTGCCTATTCTCATCCTATCCCCGCAAAAATCCACGCACAATATCATCCACCCTATCCAACGCCTCCCCCAGCCGGGCCGGATCCTTTCCCCCAGCTTGGGCGATATCCGGTTTCCCGCCGCCATTGCCCCCCGTGATCACAGCCACCTCTTTAATAATCTTCCCTGCATGCAAGCTCTTTAAACCTGAGGGCTTCACCGCAGCCACCAAATTCACCTTATCCTCAGCAACCGCACCCAGCACCACCACCCCTTCCTTCAGTCTGTCCCGCACAAAATCCGCGTTGCGCCGCAAGGCATCCATATCCCCCGCCTGAACCTTAGCCGCCAGCACCGGCACACCATCCACATCACGCACCCTTTCCACCAATTTATCCATCTGATGCTTCGACACAGCACCAGCCAAATGCTGAAGCTTGCGTTCCTGATCCTTCAGCTGAACCATAGCCTGCTCCGCTCGTGTGACCACATCAGCAGCAGACGTTTTCAACACATCCGCCACCTCCCTGACCTGGGTTTCCAGCAGACGCACATAAGCCAGACACTCCTGCCCCGCCAAAGCTTCCACCCGGCGCAGTCCCGCGCCAATGCCCCCCTCCGAAACAATCTTAATCAGGCCAATCTCCCCCGTCCGGCGCACATGGGTCCCCCCGCACAACTCAGTACTCGGTCCCATAGCCACCATACGTACCCTATCGCCGTATTTCTCCCCAAACAAAGCCACAGCGCCCCGTTCATTCGCCGCCGCCAAGCTCGTTTCCTCCACCGTCACCTCATGATCCGCCAGAACCTGAGCGTTGGCCCAATCCTCCACCCTCTGCAGCTCCTGTGCCGACACCGCCGCAAAGTGTGTAAAATCAAAACGCAGCCTATCCGGCATGACAGCAGATCCCGCTTGCTGAACATGCTTCCCTAAAACATGCCGCAAAGCCCCATGGAGCAAATGCGTCGCGCTATGATGCCGGGTTACCGCCTGGCGAACATCCCTATCCACAAACACATCCACAGTATCCCCGGTTTTCAACACCCCCTGCTTCACCTCAATCCGATGGACCACAGCCCCATTGTCCAACTTCTTGAGATCCAGCAGAACAGCATCAGCCCCACCGGCCACCATCACCCCCCGGTCAGAAACCTGCCCCCCACTCTCCACGTAAAAAGGCGTTTCCGACAACACACACAGCGCCACATCCCCCTCCCCCGCAAAAGAAGTTAACCTGACATCACAGGGTAACCTGACGTCACCGGGTAACCTGACGTCACCGGGTAACCTGACGTCACCGGTTGACCTGATGCCACACCCATCTTCACCCTTAAGAAAAAGCGCCTTCACCATTACCTTGTGACACAGAGAATCATATCCCACAAAAGGCGTCGGCCCCAGCTCCCGGGCGCGATTCACCAGAGCCTCACCGGCATAGTCCTCCGCACCCTCACCCTGCCCCTGACGCGACGCCTCCTGGGCCAAAACCCGGTGCTTCTCCACCGCATCCTCATAAGCCGCCATATCCACATCAAGGCCCTGCTCCGCCAGAATCTCAGCCGTCAGCTCAATAGGAAATCCATAAGTCTCATAAATACGAAAAGCCTCCTGCCCGTCAAAACACGCGCATCCTTCCGCCCTAAGCCGCCCAACTCGCTCCTGCAGCAAAAGAATACCCTGTTCCAGCGTCGCCTGAAAATTCTTTTCCTCCAACCTCAAATGATTGAGAATAAAAACCCGATTCGATTCAAGTTGAGGATACCATTGCCCATAATGCTCAAGCACCACCGCATACATATCCTCCAAGAAAGGCCGTTCAATCCCCAGCAAACGCGCATATCGCACAGCCCGGCGCAAAATACGGCGCAGCACATACCCCCGTCCATCGCTGCTGGGCCGAATCCCGTCGCTCAGCATAGACACCACACAACGACAATGATCCGCCACCACCTTCATAGCCAGACGATTCCTCTCAGGCGATAATTCAGAAAAATCCGTCTCACCCTCCCTTATATACGGAATACCGGAAATCGCCGAGACCTTATCAATCAACGGCCGAAACAAATCCGTATCAAAAATCGTATCCACATCCTGCATCACCACAGCAATGCGATCCAACCCCATCCCCGTATCAATATTTCTCTTAGGCAAAGGCGTCAAAGCCCCTTCCTCATCCCGGGAATACTGCATAAACACAAGATTCCAGATTTCCAGGAAACGATCACAATCGCAGCCCACAGCGCACCCCTCGCGCCCACAGCCCCTCTCCACACCCAAATCCACATAGATTTCCGAACACGGCCCACAAGGCCCCACAGGACCCGCCGCCCAAAAATTCGTCTCATCCTCCACCACGCGATCCTCCTGCACCCCTGCCCGCAGCCAGAACTCTCGCGCCTCCCGGTCCTCCGGATGAATCGTTACCCACAACCGTTGCACAGAAATCCCCAAAACCTCTGTCACATATTCCCACGCCCATTTAATTGCATCCTCTTTAAAATAATCGCCAAAAGAAAAATTGCCCAACATCTCAAAAGACGTCGCATGGCGAGCCGTTTTTCCCACCTCCTCCAAGTCAGGCGTCCGCACACATTTCTGACATGTCGCCGCCCGAGAATAAGGCGGCTCCGTCCGCCCCAAAAAATAAGGTTTAAAAGGAACCATCCCCGCCACCGTCAACAGCAGCGAAGGATCATCCTTCGGAATAAGTGACGCGCCGGGAACAAGGGTATGCCCCTTGTCCTGAAAAAATTCCAAGAACATCTCTCTCAATTGATTTCCCGTATACATGACTCGCAATGCCTCCCCCGTAAAGTATGTATATGTTCATCCCTGTTAGATTAGTGAATTTCGAATCTCAAAATTCGAATCTTGCCTCCCTCGCAAATCTCAACCCCTGACCGTCGCATAAGGCTAGACCGGCCCTTTTCAACACCCAAGCCGGTCCTCGCGCTTCATTTTATTTTTTGTAATCATATTAATAATCAACCCATTAATAATCAACCCAATTGGCTATGCCAGCCCCGTCGACTACGTCAGCCCCGTCGGTTATGTCAACTGACCTACAGAACACGGACAAATCTCTTTGTGATCCACATGAAAATCCTCCCAGGCCACCAGGGATCCATCCTCTTCTAAATCATAGATCAAAACCTTATCGGTATGGCTGTTAAATTCAATACAACAATCCCAGCAGTAGTATTGATCTACCCCAACCTTGCCGATTCCCCGGCCCCCGCATACTGGACAAATCAACGTTTTTTACCTCCCTTCTCGTGCGTGCAGTATAGCCTGTTTCCATAAGTACTCGTACTCTCCTAAGTATTAACAAAGTACTCCCATAAGTATTCACAAACAAGGTATCCATAGATATTCTCAAAGGATATTATTCCCAATTTCCAGAAACCTTATGCACTTTGGTAACAGCATACATGAATCAGACCTTCTCAAGCAAATCCTGACGAATCCCCCGGAAATCCGAAACAATCCGGCCTCCGCCCGCAAGAACATCTCCGCAGTAAAAAACCACAGCCTGCCCAGGCGCCACAGCCTTTTGCGCCGTATCAAAAACGACACGCACCTTATCCGATTCATGATAAACACACGCATCCGCCGCCTGAGCATGATAGCGAATTTGTGCCTGAAGGCGCATCCCTTGAGGAAAATCGCTGAAATTCTCCCCTAAATTCCAATTCACCCTATCAGCCCACAATTCCTTCACCCAGGCATCTTTTTCATCTCCCAAAATAACTTCATGACGAACAGGGTCGATCCCAATCACATAAGCCCGATGGCCGAGGGCAATCCCCAACCCCTTGCGCTGGCCCACAGTAAAATGCGCAATCCCCGGATGAGACCCCAGCACACGGCCCTGCTTATCCACGAAAGACCCCGGCTTCCCAGCACCTCCGTACCGAGCCACAAACTCAGCGTACTCTCCGTCTATAAAGCAGACATCCTGGCTCTCCTTTTGCTCAACTACATCTGAAACCCCCAAACGGCAGGCTTCAGCTCGAACCTGAGCCTTGGTCAATCCCCCTAAAGGAAACCAGATCCGGCGCAGCTGTTCCTGAGACAACGCATACAGCATATAGCTTTGATCCTTGCCTGTGTCGACGCCCCGCCGCAGCGTGTACCGCAACGCATTCCCATCAGAGGCGGCCGTGTCGATGACTGCGTCGACCTTAAAGGTGACTGCGTCGACCTTGGTTGCTTGAGCATAGTGTCCTGTGGCAAAAGTATCCGCGCCCAACTTTTTGGCCGCCTCCAGCAACCTCCCAAACTTGATGCCGGCATTACATCTTATGCAGGGATTAGGCGTTTCGCCGCGCTGGTAGGACTGCACAAAACTACCAATGACCTCTGCCGCAAACTCCCGACGCAAATCGACAACATAATGGTCAATTCCCAAACGCGCTGCCACTTGACGCGAAACCCTCTCAACATCGGACATCCTCGCAGCCTCTGAACCTGCAGAATCCGGGCCCTGGAGAAGCATTGTCACCCCAAAAATCTCACACTTCTTCTCCAACAGCAAAGCCGCCGCAACTGCACTGTCCACACCGCCACTAAGAGCCACTGCTATGGGGTTGCGTTGTCTCATGATAGAACCTTCCCTAAGGATTTTCTCACGTTTGGCCGTCAAACGCAATTCCTTTTTTTGCCATGGTCCCTTGTTTTTCTACATAATCATCCAAGGCCGCATGGACGGCATCAGCTGCCAAGTTCGAACAGTGCAGTTTCTCCCCCGGAAGCCCCCCCAGGGCTTCCGCCACGGCCCGGTTGCTCACAGCCATAGCCTCCTCCACCGTTTTTCCCTTCACCATCTCCGTAACCATGCTGCTTGTGGCCACAGCAGCTCCACATCCAAATGTTTTGAATTTAATATCTTTAATGATATTATTTTCCACTGAAAGGGATATTTTCATGATATCCCCACATTTAGCATTTCCCACCTGGCCTATACCATCTGCATCAGGGATTTCGCCCACATTGCGCGGGTTATTAAAATGGTCAATGACTTTTTCCGAATACATTGGACAAATCCTCCTCTAGACTGTTTCAGAAAACAAAGGCGACATCGCTCGTAAGCGTTCCACAATAGGCGGCAGCTTCTCCAACACATAGTCCACATCTTCCTGAGTCGTCTGTTTCCCCAGTGTGAACCGCAGGGAACCATGCGCAATTTCATGAGTCAGCCCCATAGCCAGAAGCACATGAGACGGATCCAGGGATCCCGACGTGCACGCTGACCCGCTGGAAGCCGCAATCCCCTGCATATCTAAGCTCAGCAGCAATGACTCCCCCTCGACAAACCTGATACTCACATTGACATTATTAGGTAAGCGGCTCCCCCTCCGAGGCCCATTAACCTTGACATCCGGAATACGCGCAAGAATCCCGTCCAAGAGCCGGTCACGCAAAACCGCCAGCGCCGCAAACTCCTGAAGACCCTCTCCGGCTAAGCGGCAGGCCTCGCCAAAACCAACAATCCCCAGCATATTCTCCGTTCCCGGACGCACCTTGCGCTCTTGACCACCGCCAAACATCATTGGTACCACCCGCACCCCTTTGCGCAGATACAACGCCCCCACACCCTTTGGGCCATAAATCTTGTGCCCGGAAACACTGAGCATGTCGATATTCATATTTATCACCGAAATCGGCAATTTCCCCAAACTCTGCACAGCATCCACATGAAAGAGGATCCCCCTCTCCCGGGCCAGCTCCCCAATAGCTTCGATGGGCTGTATACTTCCCACCTCATTGTTAGCGTGCATCACACTAATCAGCGTCGTATCCGGACGGATCGCCCCGCGGACATCTTCCACCGCCACAATTCCCTCTTCATTCACCGGCAAAACCGTCAAGTCATATCCGTTTTTCTCCATGCACTCCATAACATCCAGAACAGCATGATGCTCTATTGCTGTGGTAATCAGATGACGGCCCTTCTTCACCCGGGCTTTGGCGGCCCCTTGCAGCGCCAGGTTGTTGGCCTCCGTCCCCCCGCTGGTAAAAACAATCTCTTCCGGAGTCGCCCCAATCAGGCCAGCCAAGGACCACCTGGCTTTTTCCATAGCCATCCGAGCTTGGCGGCCATCTTCATGAACACTGGATGGATTTCCATACACCCCCGTCAAGACCGCCATCATCGCTTCCGCGACTTGGGGATCCACCGGAGTCGTTGCGCTGTTATCTAAATAAACTTTACGCATCGTCATATTCCTTACCCCCATTCCTCTCTTTTATATCAAATCCGACAAATAGATCGAGTCAACCAATTCATTCACCGAATCCCGCACCCGAATCCACAGATCCCTCGTCAAACACTGCTCATCAGGGTCGCAGCTGCAGGACAAAGTCTCCGTTTGATGCTCACAGTCCACAGGAGCGATAGACGCCGCAACCGAGCGGAGGATTTCCCCCACCGCAATTTGATCCGGTTCCCTTTGTAAAATATACCCCCCCTGAGCCCCACGCACACTTCTCACCAAATCCGCCTTGCGCAATTCAGTGATCAGCTGTTCCAAATATCTCTCCGATAAATCATGGCGCTCAGCAATGCTCTTCAAAGAAACCGGCCCTTCGGACATATGCTGCGAAAGATCCACCATGATTTGTACACTATATCTCCCTCGCGTTGTAAACTTCAAAAATCTTCAACTCCTATTGTATATCCTGCCAATTCTATATCCTACTTATTCACTAGGAATTTCCCGGAACTCTTTATATCCTACTTGTTCACTAGGAATTTCTTAGGACTCTTTATATCCTACTTGTTCACTGGGGATTTGTCAAGCAGTATTTTCCCCTTATTTCCCCTTATTCTCTTAAGATCTCTTGATGCTAACTATTTAAAAAACTTATCGAACTCCCTATGATTTCTCCTGAAAATAGTATATTTTTTCGAATGCTGAATGGTGCAAGCCGCATATTGTAATATTCCCCCACATTTCGCCAAGACCGTGACATAAGGCTTACTTAGTGATATCATACAACTCATACCGCATATACTATCCCAAAAATAACAGGGCCCCGAAGGATCTCCCTTTTCAACCACCCCCCAGGAGGATCAAAGCTTGAAGCTCAAACACCGGCTTACTCCAAGAGATTTTCTCATTGTCATCCTGCTCCTTCTTTTTATAGGATTTTTAATTTGGCTCGCTGTCCAATACACAGCCGTTTTTGGCGATATCACAAGCGAAGACTGGGTCACCACAGCCGAAAATTTGCGAGACATGCTCCAATCCTATGGTAATTTCGGCATCCTGATCATAACTTTTCTGCACATATTTCATGCCGTGATCGCCTTCATTCCCGCCGGAATGGTTCAATTTATGGGGGGTATGATTTATGGAACACCCATAGGCATGCTCACAGGTCTGATTGGCGTTTCTCTCGGCACAGCCATCGCTTTCTATATGTCCAGACTCTTAGGCAAACGGGTTGTCACATTATTTGTCAGCGAGAAAATTCTCACGAAGATGGAAAAATTGCTCGCACGAGACATATCCGCTTTTATGCTTTTGATTCTGTTCATGCTGCCAACCCCAAAAGAGTTCTTTGCATATTTTGTAGGACTCTCAGACATGAAAGCCTCCAAATTCTTCCTGATCTCCTTCATCGGCCGGCTGCCCGGCATGCTGATAGCCACATACCTCGGCACCCATATCTTCGACAGAAACTATGCTCTGATTATAGGTGTGATCGTTTTTGCCGGCGTTGGGAGCTTCCTTCTCTATGCATTTAAAGATAAACTCTTAGCACTCTATGCAAAAAGAAATCACAAAAAGGCTGGGGCAAAGCCTCAGAAACACCCCTGATACCCTCCGGCAACTTCATACCCTCCGGCAAATCTAACTCAATATCCTCCACACATACAGCACCTCTTTCCCATACCAAACCCCAAGTACCAGCAGCACCGCCGCCACACCCCCAGGCAGAATCCATAAGAACCTCATATCCGCATCAATCCTGCGATAAACCTTCATCCGCATAGGCAGCCACACCAGCGGCAGCCCTATGTACAAAACCATCGCCAGCCACAACGGTCCGCCGAAGCAGACAAAAACCCATCCCAAAGCCGCGATCCATCTCCAGCCACATTTTTGTTCCAGCCAACACGCCAGTTTCAAAGGATCAGGAGTATGAGCAAACCCCGGCGCCGCCAGCCCCAGCTGCAAAATCCGCAGCACCATAAAAAACACCGTCAGCGTCACCCACAGTAAATACGGTGGCATGCCCTGCACACGAGCCAGAAAATCCCACGGATACCCCAGCCAGGGACTGGCCGCCATAGGAATCTGTAAAAGAATATGGACACAAAACCCTGCCAGAGTCCCCATCCCTCCCACAAAGGTAAACCACCGCATCCAACAGGCCGAATCCGCCCATCGTTTCAAACGAGTCCCCGTCATCAAATAAGTGTAAGGTAGTCCACGGGTACGCAGATTCATCACTTCTAAAAACAATAGAAACCCAAAGCACAACGCTGCCGGAATAATCTCGAAAGGCCACACCGGAGATTCGGCCATTGGAGCCGCCGCAATCTCACCCCATAGCCCTTCCAACCCTTTTTCCGACGCCACGAGAGTATGACCCTCAGGAACCCCGGCGCCTGATGTCCCCGTCGAGTCGGTATTCAGGTTTCGGCTTGAGCTTCGGCTTGAACTCCGGCCTGAGCCTCGGCTTGAGCTCAAACCCGCACTCAGGCTTGCGTCCTCGGCCCGGTAAGCAATCTCATAAGCCGCCTTTGGCGCCGCCAAATCCGCCGCCATCTCAAGATAATCCCACCTCTCTCCCCGCCCCGGCTCTCCACCCTTAAGCACCGTCCACGCCAGCAAAGACGGATGCCTCTGCCCCATACGCAGCAAAGCTGCGACATCCCCCTCCTCCGGCAGATCCTTGGATGCTGTTAAGCCCACAGGCAGCTCGCACCAAGCCCCAATCCCTACACGATCCGCCGCGCTCAGCCAATATTCATCCACAGAGTCCATAAAATAAATTACATTGATACCCTGCTCCTTCATATCCGTTAAATAGGCATCCACCTCATTGGCACTCCGCAGAACCGCCGCTTCCTCCGCGGACAGGCTCACCCCCTTCACCGTCACCACATCGCCATTCAGAGTCCAACACCCCTCCTCAGTCATCCCCGGCTGAGAAAATCCCAAAGGCATGAGCAGGCTGTCCACACTCCCCTGCTCATGGCCCACACGCACACACAAATTATAAAGTACAGGATCCTCCAAACTCCACAGCTCAATCTCCGGAGCTTGGATCTCCATGATCACACGCTGCCGGGACCCCCGGTCAGCCTGCACCTGCGCCTCTCCCCGCGCCGCCACCGTGTCGCCCCTCATGAACTCCCCTGTCATCCGCCAAAGATCCTGAGCCTCCCCGTCCGGACACTCCACATCCATTTCCAGAACAATTTTTTCCAGATCCGCCAGATAAGCCACACTCATCGTCTCCCAGCTGAAACTCACCTCCGGCTGAACCTCCAACTTCAGCGGCCCGGTAATACTCCCGCCTCCCCCACGCCAAGCCCCAAAGACCTGCTGGTTTTGCCAGGACGAAGGACCCATGCGAATGAAGAGAACGTTATCTCCGTCAAAATTAAAACGTGCCGGCTCCACCACCAGAGACTGAGCCGTTCCATCGCCTTTTACCGTTCCAATCTTATGAAGCTCCTCCACGCCATTCAGGTAAATCTCCGCCTGCCCCCACACACCGCCGACCGTAAGAGCCACACGCTGAGCACTCCATGCCCCTTGGATTTTAAAATCCTTAGCCGCCACTTCAAAACGTTCATCAGAAGGCAGCAAGATATGCCTCGGCCAGGAATCTCTCATATCTGAGGACTCAAGTTTATGCTTCTCCTGATGCCAAGCATCAGGCAGGGAGGAATAGGAAGACCACAATCCACTCAAATCCTGCGCCGCGCGAAAGGGCTGAATCGCCAAAGGCGAGGAAAAAAAGCCCCTGCCGGTGCTGTGATGGCTGTTCCAAACATAAACCCAGATACAACAGAGAATAAGAGATAGAACAATAAGTCCTGCCGTGATTTTTTTGAACATCGCTTCCCTCAATCATTTCGTCATTAAAACTCGACCTTCGAATTCGGGTATTCACTTATTCTAAATCCAGCTAAAGGTCTCTCATGAAAAGACCTTAGATGAAGCAGGGATCTCTTAAAGTCGACAAAAATCAACTTATATAGAATTATAGTATATTTTGTGATAAATGCCAACAAAAAACCTCTGGATTTATCAATTGAGAATATTAATTAAGAAAATGAATGTATAGAATCTCAATTTCAATAATGAATTTTCAGCGCATTTTCTCAAAATTGTTGATCCCGGCTGAGTGCTTTAAGCTAAAAGTCCTCAGCATCAAGAAAAGCACGGTAAAGCCTTTGGAGCTCTTCTTGGGTTTGGGTGTCTTGAAGGTGCTCTGTAAATAAATCTCTGATTTTTTCAATAAAGATTTCCCTGATTTCCAGATTGGGGATAACCAGATTGATGGGTTCGGATTGCAGACCTACAGGGTCTTGGGTTTTTGTCAAGTATCCGGTGAGAAACAGTACACTCCAGAGGTTGTCTATGCTTCTGTCAAGTTCTCCATAAGTTAGAGTTTGTTTTATGACCTTTGCCACAGATTTTCCCGCAATGAGATCCTCTATTTCACTTCTTGTTGTGTCGTCGGCTTTATCAATAAATCTTTTAACCATATTGTTAGAGCTGGTGTTGTTCCAATAGCATTTGGGCCGGACAGTTGGATCCTCCCGGAGTTCACTCACATGATTGATAATATCCCAAGGACAGTACACATCCGCATCCCCAAACCGGTAGCCGTTATACCACACGCGCAGGTCGTCATAGTTTGAGGAAAGATTGTAATCTTCCAGCACCTTTCTGACTTCGCTGTCCGTGAAACCAAAGTGTTCGTTATGCAGTTTGTTTGTGATGCTGTTTGTTCTGGGATTGTTCAAACCCGTGAAGATGCTTTCTTTGGAAATACGCAGGCATCCCGTTATCACCGCAAATTTCAGAGCGTCGTTGGTTTTCAGGGCCTCGCCTAAGAATATGCGCATGAAAGAAATCATTTTGTTATAGTAACCGTTGTGAAAGGATTTATCTAAAGGAACATCATATTCGTCCATCAGCAGAATAACCTTCTGACCATAATGAGCCTCAAGCATACGGGAAAGAGTTCGCAGGCTATTAGTCAGTTGCTGTGGTACAGCGGTTTGTGCCTCTAAGGCCTCGAAAACACGGCGATCTGCTTGCGTTATCTGTTGACTTTGGGCCAGAAAAGAAAGCCGTATACACTCCTCAGAAACCTGGATAGCCATCCTTTCCATCGCATCCTCATAGGTTTCCCCTTCTACGCTTTTCAGTGTCAGAAAAATCACCGGGTATCGGTTCATGTATTCATCGCACAACTCCCGTTCCCTGCCAATCTTCAGATTCTCAAAAAGATCCTGATTGTCCCTGCCGATTTCAAAAAAGGCTTGCAGCATCTTCATATTTAAGGTTTTGCCAAATCGACGCGGACGTGTAAACAGATTGACTTCTCCCCAACTATGCAGAAGCGTCTTGATAAATGAGGTTTTGTCCACATAATAAAAATCATTTCTACGGATTTTCTCAAAATTATCGATCCCAACCGGGAGCTTTAAGATTGTAGTCTTTAGTTCAGTTTCCATAGCAGGCTTCCTTTCTTACGAACAAATCCGCCCTCCACAGTTTTCTTAATCTATCAGCAAGTATAGTATACCATGTTCGACAGACAATGGAAAAGACATCCATCTGCATCCATCTGCCCATCTGCCAATCTCTTAGAACCATCTCTTAGACCCTGCTATAACCATAAGGCCATAATGAAAGAGCGTTTCTGTCCCAAAACTAAGAATCATAAAATTTCTCCCACAAAATTATCTCTTCGTCAAAATCCGTGGAATATTTGCAAAATATCCCGGGAACTATAAGACGCATGGTGAACAAGACAACTCTATAAAAAAAACTATTTTGGAGGTGGTTCTATTGTCGAAATGGGTTCCCATGAAACATTTAAGAACAAGAATAGGAGGATATTATGTTGAAAACTCTTAAGAGAATCCCAAAAGCACTAGCGCTACTTATACCTTTAACTATGGTGCTTGGACTCGGTTTGTTTTTTGCTCCGGCTCCGGCTTATGCAGACTTTCAATTCACTGTGCCAGGGGGAACCAGTCCGCAAGCTACTTTGCAGGGCGCAATCGATGAAATTGTTGATAATGGTACTCCCGGCACAGCATACACTATCACAGTCACAGCTGATTACGACTATGCTACACAGGTGGACTTTGAAGAACCTGTTGGCCCTACCCCTGGTTTTGTGATCAAAATCAAGTCCGATAATACTGTACGCACTCTTACCATGACCGGCAGCGACAGGCATATCTGGGTCGCTGATGGTAATACCCTGACACTAGAAAACATCATTTTGGAAAGCAATGGTGGCACCTCAACAGGTGGTGGCATTGATGTTGACTTAGGGGGTACTTTGAATTTGAACGATGGTGCCGTGATTAAAGACTGCACTGGCACTGGTACAGGAGGAGGCGTTTCTCTGACCAATGCCACATTAAATCTGGAAGATGGCTCTATGATTCAAGGATGCTATGCCATTGATACTGGTGCCGGAAGTGGTGGCGGTGTATACGGGGCTGCTGTCTCTGAAGTCATCATGAACGACGGTGCTGTCATTCGCGACTGTGTTGCCAGCCCTGATGACGAAGGCCACGGAGGCGGAATTTATCTGAATGATTCTGCCAACGAATTAGAAATTGCTGGCGGAAGCATCCTGAATAACACGGGTTCCTTAGACAAAAATTCCACGGGCTATGCTGGTGGTGTGCGTATTGGTGACAACAACATCTTTACTATGTCCGGCGGCGAAATCATTGGCAACCTCGCCTCCAAGGGAGATGCTGGCCAAGGCGGCGGCGTCTATATCAACGACGCAACAACCGCTACTATGACAGGTGGTACTATCGGTTTCAACCTGGCCTCTGAAAGAGAGGACGGCGCAGGCGGCGGTGTGTATACTGAAGCCGACTTCGAAATCAAAGGTGGCATCATCCTCACTAACACAGCCTCCAAAGGAGACGGCGGCCTAGGTGGCGGTATCTTTGCTGAAGATGGAGCGGCAGCGGCGATAACCCTGTCCGGAATCCCCGCCAAACCCTGCAACATCATCGGCAATGACGCCTCAGGAGATGGCGGCGGCGGAATCTATTTGGAAGGCGACAGCAGCCTCACAACAACCGGCCATGTGGAATTCAGCAAGAATTTAGCCGTTAACGGCGATGGCGGCGCCATTTACACTGAGGATGATACAAACTACGCAAACATTACAACCTCTGCCGCAACACTCTTCAAGAATAATGGGGCTGACAAAGCCTATATGTACGACGGAACAACGCCCGATGTCCCCGGTATCTTATTCGGCTCAACCAGCATTCACTTCCCCGGCTCATTCGGTATTGAGGATTATGATCATGTTTTGAATAACTTTGATATCAACTTTACAGCCGGAGACGAATTTGATCCCTTCATCTATATCTATTTAGATGTTTTGGAAGAGGGTACGGATGCTTTAGAGGGTGTAGGTGTCTTAGAGGGTGTAGGTTGAATAGGTCATGAGTCAATATACCAAATCTACGGTAATAAGGAAGGATTTGTTCTATGAATAAAACAAGAGGTGTCAAACAGAGACTCAGGAAAACTCAAATGCTGGCAATTCTGTTTGTTATGACAGTTTTGCTGAGTATTGTCTTCGCAGCCGGAACAGCCATGGCAGCGCCTCCCGGCGATTACGACTATGTAACTGTTTTGCTTGATGATACCTTCTCTGAAGCCCCGCCCCTCATTTCAGGCTACACCTATATTGGATGGACTTTTAATGGTGGCGAATTGCTGCCTGGCACTCCCAGATATACTCCTGTACGCGGCATGAGCGAAGATGTGATCATCGCCTATGTGTACAAGAAGACTCCCACACCGCCTAAGTCAGGTGAATAGAGTCGGAGTCAGTCTGGTCAATAAACCGTTGAGAGGTTTCAACCAAGAAGGTGATTGAAAAAGCAAGTAAATAAAGAACCCTCCGGAAACAGTTTAACGCCGTTTCCGGGGGGTCTTTATATTTTAGATTCGGATTATGTCCAAATCAGGATATTTCATTTCGAGAAAAGAAAAAGAAAGAGTAAAGAAAGAAAGAAAAGAAAAGTCGCTAAAAATCTGCGGTCAAAAAGCTTGACGAGCATCTTCCCGCGAAGGTATAATTCATTACGGGAGGTGATAGACGTGACACAAACAGAAATGTTAGAACTTAGATCCCTGATTGAAGGGGTTATAGATTCAAGAGGATTTGCCACAAAAGATGACCTGAAAGAAGTTGCTACCAAAGATGACTTAAAAGAATTTGCCACAAAAGACGACCTAAAAGAATTTGCCACAAAAGATGATCTGAAAGAATTTGCCACCAAAGATGACCTGAAAGAATTTGCCACCAAAGATGACCTGAAAGAATTTGCCACCAAAGACGACCTGAAAGAATTTGCCACCAAAGACGACCTGAAAGAATTTGCCACCAAAGATGACCTGAAAGAATTTGCCACCAAAGACGACTTAAAAGAAGTTGCCACCAAAGATGACCTGAAAGAATTTGCCACCAAAGACGACCTGAAAGAATTTTCTACAAAAGACGACTTAAAGGAAATAAAAGTCGACATATATGCCTTAAAGCAGGATATGCGAGTGGTAAAAGGCGATATTGGTGAAATGAAGAAAATGATAGATGCTATATGGGAAGACATAGCAAAAGGATCGAGAAATCTAGAAATACATGAACAGCGATACGCACATCATGCTAAGTTTTAAAAGTTCATCCAGTTATAAATTCTGTTGTTCTAAGGCGCTCAATGGCATTTTGGATACGTTCTTTTGAATATTTATTACCTTTAATTTTTTGTACACCCTCGGTAATCGCTGATTTGTTTTTATCCAGTTGTATATATACATATAGAGCAGTAGTCAATAGTTCTAATTCACTTGGTGTATCTTTACCAAATTCATCAATAATGCTGTTGATAATATCATTCTCGTATGTTTCCTGGTAATTTTCGTTAGATACGCTTATTTTATGTTCAGTGTTAGAATATTGAATAGAAAGAAGCCCTTCATCACTTAATTCTCGAACGGCATAGTCCAAATCATGGCTATAGGGACCGAAAAAATGTATGTTATAGTCACAACCCAAATCTACGCCCTTAGCTTCAATGAGATATACAGTCTTTTGAAGGGTTTTTTTACCTGGTGGCTCGTTTCTGGTAGATATTCTTTTGATTATACTGACTATTGCTTCTTTATTAACCATTTCTCTTCCTCCTTATTTCATTGACTGCAATTCTTTGATTATGTTCGTCGCTTGTTGAGCGAAATCTTTTTTTACGTATATCCTATCAATATTTATTGGAGTTACAATCGAATCTAATATATGTGAGACATCCATAATATTCTGGACAATTGATGTTTTTTCATCAATTATTGCTATTCCTTTACCACTATCATCATCACGAGTAATAAGTGTAGGATTCAACTTGTGCGCCATTTTATCTATATGGTCATAAACCATATTTTCTTCGCCAATTTGGTTTCTCAAGGTATTAAAAAAAGTTCTAGCTATCATAGCATCAGTTTTTTTAGAATGTACTTGTGATTCATATATGCAAGGAATAATCACTCTGCTTCTAAAGTCACGTATACACCTTTCTTTAGATTCTGACATCAAATGAAGAACTTTTGCATCATCCCATTGCAAATATTCTTTTGTGTTTACTGGATACTTTCATTTTCAGTAATTTCAATAAATCCATGAATAGGGTCTCTAAATTGATACATATATATGTTCCTCGCCACGAAACCGGATTTTCCATCAAAACAGCCCGCTCCTATTGTGAGCCTATCCAAAAATCTGAACTTTGTCAATTGGGACTATCATTATTAAATCTATGCCCACTTGAATCTCCATCCATTTTGCGTTAAGGTTATAGTATCCAGAGGAGGAGATCTACAATGAACAATCCCTATCGCCCACTCTTGTCCGCCCTTGCCATCCTGGCCGGCCTCATCTTCATCGTATTCATCTCCCGGTTTCTGCCTGTTTTTATCGTGCTCCTTCTCCCCATGCTCATTTACTACGTGTTCAAGCACTTATTCCTCAAACACCCCAACTCCCCTGACCCCCGCAACAGGTTTTCCGGATCCTCCGATCCTGCAAAGAACTCAGGTTCTTCGGAAAACTCAGGGCCTGCCGGAGTTCCTCCCGGGCCAACCTCATCTCAACCCTCATCAGACGACCGGGATTACGATATTGTCATAGACTCCAAAACCCATAAAGAATACCATATCCCCCGGAAAAAACATTAGGGACTGTAACTAAATCACATCGTCACCACTTTTTGGGATACCGGCGCCGCTTCCCCCTCATCAGACATCAGGCCACCGGCATCATAGACCTCGAAAACGACACGCACCGTCGACCCGGCAGAACTCGAATAGACCTTCATTTCGGCCCCATGACTTTCGACAATACTCTTGCAGGCCGCTAACCCCAACCCGGATCCATTAGCCTTTGTTGTTTTATAAGGCGATCCAATATCCTCCAGGATCGACGGATCAAACCCCGCTCCCTCATCAGTCACCTCAAAAACAACCTGCCCCTCTTCCATAAAAGTGCAAACAGTCACAGTTTTAGCTTGCTCCATAGCTTCAAAAGCATTCCGCACCAAGTTCAAAATCACCTGACAAAACCGCATACCGTCGATACAAATATCTGCAACCGGCGCCAGATCAAACACGATAGATTGCCGGTGCACCACCGCTTCGGCATTGAGCAGCTCGCTGATCGACAGAACAATGTCATTGATATTCCCACGATCAAGCTCGAAATTCTTCGGCCGGGTCATGTGAATAAATTCACTCAGCAGACCCATAGCCCTGTCAATTTCGCTGATCATCCCGCGCAATTGCGGCAAGTAAGGCGCCATCTCTTCCTTCCACTCCATAACCTTCAAAGAACCGCTCACCATCGCCATAGGATTCCTCACCTCATGCACAACACTTCCGGCTATCTCTTCAATCGCTTGGGCGCGATCTATCATAACCATAATCTCATCATTATATTCTTTCATCCAATCCTCCTTAGGACTTATTTCTCGCTCCAAAAGACCCCTCTAAAAGAACCCTCTAAATAATATTGTACACTATATTCCCTGAGAATTTCATAAATATATTGTTGTTTTTTGCAAAGTTGCAAGAAAAATAAAATGAGGTTTTCCTCCCTAAAATTCCCTCAATTCCCCCATAGCCGCTTCCATAACAGCTTGATCGCGCACCCGCAGTACGATTTGAGCCATTTCCCCGGCCTTCTCCACAAACCCATACATATACTCCACAACAACACCCCGCTCCACCAGCTTGCCGAGGACTTCGGCCAATCCTCCCGGGCGATCCTCCACACGCAAACACCAGACCGGCGTCACCTTCACAACATACGCACGCTCCTTAAGCTGAGCCTCCACTTTCTCCGGGTTATCCACAATAAGACGCAGTACGCCGTAATCTTTCGTATCCGCCAAAGACAGAGCCTGGATATTGACATTGAGCTCCGCCAGAACACTGAGAGCCTGAGCCAGCCTCCCCTTAGCATTTTCCAAAAAAATAGATAATTGAAGCATGGAAACACCCTCCCTTTCTATTTTCTCTTATCCAGCACCCGCACCGCTTTCCCTTCGCTGCGGGGCAGGCTCCTCGGTTCCACAAAGCGTACCCGCGCTCCCAGACCCAGAATCGTATAAATACGCTGGCTCAGCTTCTCCCTCAAATCCTCAAGTAAACTGATCTCATCAACAACCTCCGGCGCCACCTCCACCTGAACCTCAAGAGCATCCAAAGCCCCTTGGCGATCCACCACAATCAGGTAATGAGGCTCAATCCCCTCCACCGCCAAAATAGCCTCTTCAATTTGGCTTGGGAACACATTAACACCGCGGATGATCAGCATATCATCCACCCGACCCGAGATCTTCTCCAAGCTCCATCCACAGAACCCGCACGCACAGTGACCATACGTCAGAGTCGTCAAGTCCTTCGTCCGGTAGCGAACCGAGGGAAACGCCTCCTTGCCCATGCTGGTCAGAACCAATTCCCCCTTGCGCCCCTGAGGCACAACACGACCCTGATCATCCAGAATTTCCGGATAAAAATTCGGCGCCAGATGCAGTCCCTTCATATGAACGCACTCCATCGCCACACCCGGACCCATAACCTCACTCAGCCCATAGATGTCCAGCGCCCTTTCCAGCCCTAACCTCTGCTTAATCTCCCCACGCATAGCCTCCGTCCACGGCTCCGCCCCAAAGACCCCAACGCGCAAATGAAAATCCTTCGGCGTCAGGCCCATATCCGCCGCCGCCGCCGCAATATGTAAGGCATATGACGGTGTACACGCCAACACCGTACTCTTCAAATCCCGCAAAAAAGCAATATGGCGCTCCGTATTCCCCCCCGACAGCGGAATCGTCAGGGCGCCCAGCCTTTCACTGCCATAATGGAGTCCCAGCCCTCCTGTAAACAGACCATACCCATAACCCACCTGCACAATATCCTGAGGAGTAATCCCTGCCCGTTCCAAGGCCTTCGCCACCGCTGCGGCCCACATGTCAATATCTTTGGCCGTATACCCCACAACCGTCATCTTCCCCGTAGTTCCTGATGACGCCTGGATGCGTACAATATTCTCCAAAGGCTCGGCAAACAAACCGATAGGATAATTCTGGCGCAGATCTTCTTTGTGAGTCACAGGAATCTTTTGAAAATCCTCAATCGTCTGGATGTCCTCTGCCGAGGCAATCCCCACATTGGCGAAAGCCGAACGGTAATGGGGAACGCGCAGAGCGCGTTCTATGGTGTCTCTAAGCCTGATTAAAATAGTGTTATCGACAGCATCCACGGTTTTTGTCTCCTCTTCTTGAGTTCATCTAGGGCTTTTCAAGATTGATTGCGATTGCAAAAAGTCAATTTGCAACTGTCACCTGCCATTTGCCGCCTCCCGCAGCGCCGCCGCCCGATCCGTCTTCTCCCAAGGCAAAGCCAGATCCAGCCGCCCAAAATGTCCATAGGCCGCTGTCTCCTGATAAATCGGCCGCCTCAGATCCAAGGCTTCAATAATCGCCGCAGGACGCAAGTCAAATTGCTCTGCCACCAGCTTCTCGATAATCGCCTCGTCCACCTTGCCTGTCTCAAAAGTATCTACAGCAATGGATACAGGCCGGGCCACACCAATCGCATAAGCCAATTGAATTTCACAACGATCCGCCAGCCCCGCCGCCACAATATTCTTCGCAATATAACGCGCCGCATAAGACGCCGAACGATCCACTTTAGTCGGATCCTTTCCGGAAAAAGCGCCGCCCCCATGGCGCGCCATGCCTCCATACGTATCAACAATAATCTTTCTGCCCGTCAGCCCCGTATCCCCTTCCGGCCCCCCCACCACAAAACGCCCTGTAGGGTTGATGTAACACTTGAGAGCCTCATGCATCATATTTTCAGGCACTACCGGCTTAATCACGTGGGCGCGCAGATCCACATCAATTTGCGCCAAAGAGATTTCCGGCATATGCTGAGTCGAAATCACAACCGACTCCACCCGTTTGGGCCGCCCGTTCTCATAAGCCACTGTTACCTGGGTCTTCCCGTCGGGACCCAGATAGCCCAGCAGGCCGTTTTTGCGCACTTCAGCCAACTTTCGGGACAGCGCGTGGGCCAGAAAAACAGGCATGGGCATATACCCTTCCGTCTCATTGGTCGCATACCCAAACATCATCCCCTGATCCCCGGCGCCAATCTCCGCACGTTCGTTGGGCGCGACACCCTCACTCGCCTGCTTGGCTTCCAGAGACTTATCCACACCCAAAGCAATATCCGGCGACTGTTCCCCGATTGATGTCAGCACCGAGCATGTATCGGCGTCAAACCCAAAGCGGCCGTGAGAATATCCAATCTTGCGCAGAGTTTTCCGGACAATGCGCGAAATGTCCACATAACAGCTGGTCGAGATTTCTCCACTGACCAACACCAGTCCAGTCGTCGCTAAAGTTTCACAAGCAACCCGGGCATAGGGATCCTGGGCCAGAATTGTATCTAAAATCGCGTCGGAAATCTGGTCACAGACTTTATCCGGGTGACCCTCTGTTACGGATTCTGATGTAAATAAATGGTATGCCATGGTTCAGTTCCTCCTATTTTATTGAATTATTTTGGCGCAAAAAGATAATTTGCATAGCTTATGTCATCCGATCCCCAATAACATCCACAAGCCGACGGGCCACTTCGGTCTTGCTCATCAGCGGCCACTCCTCCCGGGATCCGTCCCGAAACAGCACACTGACAATATTAGTGTCACCGCCAAACCCCGCGCCCTCCTGCGTGACATCGTTAACCACGAACATATCCGCGTTCTTGCGCCGCAGCTTCTCCTCAGCATGGGCCAACACATCATGAGTCTCCGCCGCGAACCCAACCAGAAACGGTTTCTTCCAGCCAATATCGTTCGGCTTACCGATACCGTTCGGTTTACCGATACCGTTCTGCTTACCGATACTGCTCGTCCTACCGATACCGCTCGGCTTCCTGATGTCGTTCACCTTGATCCGTCCCAATTCCGCCAAAATATCCGGATTCGGCACAAGCTCAACACTCAACCGGCCATCGTCATGTCTGCACACGCTGCCATCCTCGCAAGTCCCATTACCATCCGTGCCCAGCCCATCGTTATCCTTGCCAAATCTTTCGGCGTCTCCATCACCCTCGATGCTGTCCACGCCACTCCCGCCAACATCTTTCTTTATTTTTTTTTCAGCCACCCGAACAGGCCGGTAGTCCGCCACAGCCGCCGTCTTCACCACAACATCCGCCTCCGCGAACTCCTCCAGCACAGCTGTACGCATCTGCTCCGCCGTCATCACACGCACACACTTAACCCCCACGGCCGCCTCCCGCTCAGCTGCTGTCACCAAAACCACCTGGGCGCCGCTCTCCTGAAAAGCCTCCGCCAGAGCATGTCCCATTTTACCCGACCCCGCATTCCCTATGTAGCGAACAGGATCCAAAGGCTCCCGTGTCCCCCCAGCCGTCACCACAACCTTGCGCCCCTGCCAGCGCCCGCGCCGCGCCAAAAAACCCTCCAGCGCAGCCACAATCTCCTCCGGCTCGCTCATGCGCCCTTCTCCAGCCGTGCCACACGCCTGCATCCCCACAGCCGGCCCGATCATTCTCACCCCGCGGCCCCGCAGCAGCGCCAGGTTATGCTGAGTCGCCTCATGCCGGTACATAGCCCGATTCATAGCCGGAGCCGCAAAAACCGGACACGTCAGCGCTAAAAGCAGCGTCGATAAGAAATCGTCCGCCACCCCCACCGCCATTTTAGCCAGCACATTAGCCGTCGCCGGAGCTACCACCGCCAGATCCGCCTGCTCAGCCAATCCAACATGTTCAACCTTCCAAACCTTCGGTTCCTCAAACATCTCACTATGCACCGGATTTCCCGTAAGAGACCGAAACGTCAGCGGCGAAACAAATTCAGCAGCCGCCCGAGTCATAACCACATGGACATGACCGCCTTTTTGGGCCAGCGCGCTGACCAGCGCCGCCGCCTTATAAGCCGCAATGCCCCCGCTCACGCCGCAAACCACATGCTTACCCGCCAACATTTACTTAACCCCATCCCGGACACACTCGAACGTAATATCCTCCTCGGCAATTTTCCATAACGCCATGCTAACCGGTTTTTGCTCCTCCGGAAAACCCTCAGGGCAGCTTCCCATGAGCATACGCGTACACTTAGCCGCAGCCACCACAAGAGTATACTTATTGTCAACTTTCTCCATCAGGACATCCAGAGACGGCTGGTTCATCATCATAAGATAAAAACCTCCTTATTCACAATTCACAATTCACAATTCACAATTGTCTGTGGTCAAAAGTCACAACATCAATAATGTCCTTAATCTGATCAGCAGCCCGATCCACGACATCGTTCACCACCTGATAATCATAGAGAACCGCAGCCTTCATCTCCTCATAAGCAATCCCAATACGTTTATCCACCTCATTCAGATCCTCAGTTCTCCTTCCTACCAAACGGCATTCCAGCTCGTTCATAGACGGCGGCACCAGAAAGATCAGCGTCGCCTCCGGCATGATTTTTTGAATCTGAGCCGCTCCCTTCGTCTCCAGCTCAAGAACAACCTTTTTTCCCTCCACCAGAAGCTTCTCCACATAAGCCCGGGGTGTGCCATAATAATGGCCATTAAACTCAGCCCATTCCAAAAACTCATCCTGCTCAATCATACTTTTAAATTCTTGATCAGACACAAAAAAGTACTCCACACCATCCCGTTCCACCGTTCCATCAGGCATCCGGCGGGGGAGACGCGTCGTCGTCGAAATCGAATAATAAAGATCAGGACTTTTCACTAACAAAGCCTTCAATACCGACGCTTTTCCCACCCCAGAGGGACCGGAAATAACAATCAATGAACCTTGAGCCGCCACACTATTCATCCCCCATGCTCGATATTCGATATGCGCTGTTCACGATTCAACATCAGATATTCACGCTATCAGATACTCACGCCGACTCCTGAGCAGAATCCGGCTCCTGAGCCCCTTCTTTGATCCCCAATCTATGTGCCACCGTTTCCGGCTGGATCGCTGACAACACCACATGCCGGCTGTCGCAGATCACCACAGCCCGCGTCTTACGTCCATAGGTCGCATCCACCAAAACCCCTCCGTCCCGCGCCTCCTGAATAATCCTTTTGATGGGCGCAGATTCCGGACTGACAATAGAGATAATCCGGTTTGCCGATATCACATTTCCGAAACCAATATTGATGAGCTTAATATCCATACTTTTTTCCTCTTACTTCCTCTTATTTCTTCTTAATTTCTTCTTACTTCTTCTTACTTCTTCCTATTCCAAATTCTGAATCTGCTCCTTAATGTTCTCCACCAAGCTTTTCGCGTCAACCACACACTGAGCAATGAGCAAATCTCCCGCTTTAGCGCCGACGGTATTCAATTCCCTATTCATCTCCTGCACCAAAAAATCCAGCCTTCGTCCCACCGCCTCACCACTTCCCAGAGCCTTGCCAAACTGGCCCAAGTGGCTTCTCAAACGGGTCACCTCTTCTTCTATGGACATTCGATCCGCCATCAGAGCCACTTCTTGAGCCACGCGGGAATCCTTCATCAGCGGATCCTCTCCTGCCAACTGTTGGAGCCTTTGTTCCAAACGGGCCCGATACTCATCCACTACCTCCGGGGCCCTTGTGGCAATAACAGACAAACGCCCGTCCATCTCGCCAACCTTGCCCCACAGATCCTCAGCCAGAGAGTGCCCTTCTGTCTTACGCATCCCGGCAAACTGTTCCGCCGCCTGCTTCAGAGCCCCTTCCAAGAGTGGCCAGAAACCCTCCAGATCGGCAGACTTGGTCTCCACCGCCAGCACATCCGGACAAGAAGCCAGATATTCCACATTGGCGCCATAAGGAACACCCAACAGAGATGCCATCTCCTTTAGCCTTGAATCATACTCTAAGGCCAATCCTTTGTCAAGCTTCACCGTCCTCCCGCTTTCAGACAAAGCCTGAAATGTTATAAACACATCCACTCGCCCCCGCCGCACAAACCGGCGCACAAGCTTCTTCACCCTGTCCTCCAGGGCAATCCACTCCCGCGGCATATGTACCACAATCTCCAAGAAGCGATGGTTCACCCCCTTCATTTCCACGCCAAAAACAGAGTTCTGCCCACTCATCCGGCCCGCACCAAACCCCGTCATGCTCACCACTGTATCCCGCAAACTTCCACCTCCCTGCCCGGTGTTCACTATTCGATATCCAATATCCGACACGACTTTTATTGAGTCAATCCCAATAAATAAAGAGCCGTTAGATAATAGGAATAGCCTATTATCAGCAACCCCGGCACAAAAGCCAAATAGCATTTAAGATTAATTGGCTTTTTCTCAGCATACAATTCTCTCTCTGCACGCAAGCGCTGCACTTTCCCCTTGCTAACATGAAACAATGCTATAAAGAGCGGCAGCGTCAAGCCCGCAAAGACAACAATAATAATCAGAAACATGATAATCGTTTGGGCCACCATAAAGATAACATCCACATTGGCACTCTCCGCAGAAGCTCTTAACGCTTCCAATGTACTGCCCGGCTCAGAGGTCTCCCCTGCAGTCTCTGCCACCTCTTGACTCGGTATAAATGACACTGCCACAAAGGATAGCATAAGCACAACAAAGTTGTTCATAAAATGTACAATCATGCCGCAAAAGATAGAATTCGTTCTATAAACGACAACACCTGCCACAGCCCCCATCAACGCCTGGGCAATAAATCTTTGAAAATCCATATGGAACAAGCCAAACAGGATAGCTGTCAGAATGATCCCGAAAACAATACCGTTCTTCTGCAGCCCTTTCAGCACAACGCCCCGAAACAGGACTTCTTCACAGATAGCGGGCATCACAGCAACAAAAATAATCATAACAAATATGTTCGTTTCCGACATCATTGACGAGAGACCCGTAAGATCCGCCGTAGATCCGAATACCATCTCGACCAAAAGCATCACAATCGCTGCCAAAGCCATCACGACCGGAAAAAGTGTAAGGGGCAGAGCCGCCGAGATGATCACCTCACTCACTTTCGGCTTGTTTAAACGCAGGACATCCTTAATCTTGTGTTGAGTGAGAACAAGGATGAGAAGCGGCAGCCCCGCAAAAATCCCTATCTGATTGATCGCATTAAGCGCAAGTTGGAACGACATCTGATCGAGCAGCGCCTCCGGCAGCCAAAGACTCAGCAGCGGCCAGCCTAAAAGCAGCAATGCTACGACAGAGAAAGCTATCCCAGCTACAGCCGGCAGAGGAACCCGGCTCTTATCGTCAGCATTGAGCGGCGTACTGAGCAGAGAGGCCTCACCCCCAAAGGAAACTCCCTCTGACGAAAACGTAGTGTTATTTTGAGCGGTTTTATTTGGCAAAACAACGGTGTTAAGCTGCACGGCATCTTTCTCATAGCTCATATCGTCCATCTCTTTTCTCTGAATAAATATTTTGGGGCAAAAAGTCAACTTGCATCACTTATTTGGCTATATGAAGTATGTGTTCTTTCGCCAAGATACTATATAGGGGAGTGTCTGGGCTGCAAATTGACTTTTTGCAGCGTAATCAAATTGATATATCTGTAAAAAATTTAATTCCTCTTAAAACAGCACACAACGCCATTATATCTTATGATAATAATTTTGTGAATAGGAAATTTTTCTCCTCTTTTCTCCTCTTCAAGAAGATCACGCCCGGAAGATCACGCCGGCTTCTTCATCGTCAACGAAATCCTATTCCGTTTCTCTTCCACACCCAGCACCCAAACCGTAACCACATCCCCCACCTTCACCGCTTCCAGCGGATGCTTGATATAACGCTCACAAATCTGCGAGATATGGACCAGTCCGTCCTCATGGACGCCGATATCTACAAAAACACCGAAATCCACCGCATTCCGTACAGTACCTGTCAGCTCCATGCCCACCTTGAGGTCGGCAATGGACAGAACATCGGTGCGCAGCAAGGGCTTGGGCAGTTCATCACGAGGATCCCTGCCTGGTTTTTGCAGATCAGCGATGATGTCCTTCAACGTCGGTTCCCCAATATTCAATTTTTGAGCCAATGTCCGCAATCCCTGCTGCTGGGTCAGCTCCTTCAGGTTTTGTACACCTTGAGCGATTTTGGTGGTTAAAATGCCGCATTCTTTGAGAAGATTCTCGGCGGCGCCGTAGGACTCCGGATGAACTCCCGTGTTGTCCAGCGGGTTATCTCCGCCGGGAATGCGCAAAAAACCGACGCATTGTTCAAAGGCTTTGGGGCCAAGTTTGTTGACCTTAAGCAGTTGCCTGCGGTTGGTGAACACCCCGTTTTCCTCCCGATACGCGACAATGTTTTTGGCCACACTTTCATTGATGCCGGCAACCCGGCGCAGCAGAGCATGAGAGGCGGTGTTCAAGTCCACTCCCACACTGTTGACACAGCTTTCCACCACGCCGTCCAAAGCTTCTTCCAACTGGGTTTTGGGCATATCGTGCTGATACTGTCCTACTCCGATGGATTTTGGATTGATTTTTACCAGTTCGGCCAGTGGATCCTGCATCCTTCTGGCAATAGAGACAGCGCTGCGGATAGAGACATCGAATTGAGGGAATTCCGCCGCGGCCAGCTTGGAGGCGGAGTATACGGAAGCTCCGGCTTCGTTGACAATCATGTAAGCCAATTGCGTATCGGGCAGTTCTTGAATCAGCCGGGCCACAAAGGCTTCGCTTTCCCGGGAGGCGGTACCGTTTCCAATAGCGATGGCGGAAACTTTATGCTTGCGGATGAGGCCCGTCAGGGTAACTGTGGCTTCGGTGACTTTATTCTGGGGCGGCGTGGGATAGATGACTGTGGTATCCAGGACTTTGCCGGTTCCGTCCACCACGGCGATTTTGCAGCCGGTCCGAAAGGCGGGATCCAGGCCCAGCACTACAGTGTCTTTGACCGGAGGCTGCATAAGAAGCTGGCGCAGATTTTTCGCAAAAACGGTAATGGCCGCAGCGGCGGCGTTCTGAGTCAGTGTGGCCCGCAGCTCCCGTTCCAGGGAAGGAAACATGAGCCGGGCAAAGCTGTCCTCACACGCTCGAGCTACATAATGGGAACCGTGGGATGTGAGTGTTTCATCGCCGCCGGAAATGAGATACGTTTCCTTCATTAGGGCGATGGCGGCAGCGGCCTCGATCTGCACGGAGACTTTCAAGGCTTCCTCCCGTTCGCCCCGGTCTATGGCGAGAACCCGATGGGGGGCGATGCGGGCCACAGGTTCGGCAAAATCGTAGTACATGGTATAGACAGTTTCCGCTTCAGGATCCGTAGCTTTGGCGGTGAGCCGGGCAGTACGGAGTAAAAATTGCCTCAAGTGTTTACGTAAGGCTGCGTCATCTGAAAAATCTTCAGCCAAAATATCCATAGCCCCTTGGAGAGCTTCTTCGATAGAGGTACATTTTACAGGTGAGGCGTCGCCTGTGTCAGCATCGCCTTCCACAAAGGCGGCGGCCTCTTGGACAACATCTATGTTATCTTGTTGTGCCAACAGAAGAACAGCCAGGGGTTCCAACCCTTTTTCCCGGGCCGCGGAGGCACGGGTTTTGCGCTTGGGCCGATAGGGGCGGTAGAGGTCTTCGGCTTCTGCCAATGTTGTGGCGCCTTCAATGGCCGTGAGAAGTTCCGGTGTAAGCTTCCCCTGTTCCTCAATAGATGTCAGGATCTCTTTCTGGCGTTTTTGCAAGCTGCGCAGATAGGTGAGCCGGTCGGATAGGTCACGCAGCACTTGATCATCCAAGGATCCGGTGGCTTCTTTTCTGTATCTGGCGATGAAGGGAATGGTATTGCCTGCATCAAGGAGAGCAACTGTGGAGTCCACTTGGGTCGGTCTGAGATGAAATTCCTGTGTCAGCTGTGCCTGAATGTCCATGTTGATGGCGCCTCCATAGTGGTTTTTTCAAGATGATATAGGGTTCTTTATTATATTATAACAGAAAAAGTGGCATAAATAGACTTATACCATTAAACTCATAAAACTCATACAGAATAAGGAGATTTTTTATGTATAACAAAAAGGTCATTCCGCTTATCATCTTTTCACTGGCAGGGTTGGTTCTGATACTGGGCATCATTCAATTGGCACTGTTTCTGGCTCCACAACTGGACAGCATCAGTCAAGCCCGCGCGCAAGGTGTGGAAGAGCAGCAAATTACTGATTATTACCGCACCCAGCTGGCGCCACAGAGCTTGTCGCACGTCATAAATATTCTTGGTTTTGTTCTGGTGCTTACGGCTATTGGATTGGTATCTCTGGGAGTGACCCGAACACAGAATGGCGTTTATGCCGAGATAGATCATTCTAAATTCACACCTCAAGACACCCTAACGGGGGATCCGGAAGATGGCTTTAGCCCTGAAGTGAGTTCTGAAGGGGTTTCCGAAGAGGGCTCGGAGGGAGTTCCCGAAGATAACCCGGAAGGCTCGGAAGGGGATTCTGTTTGACAAAAGCAACCGTCTCTTCAGGACGCAAGGGGAAGGAGATCATGGGGAGGTTCAGCGGCCTTTCTCCGCTTTCAACAGGGCTTCCATTTCGCCAAAGAGCAAAATCTTATGCCATTCGCCGTTTTCGCGGAAGACCGCGCCCGCTTCACCAGCGAGCAGTAGCACGCCGTCGCCAGTCGACAGACTTCCGTAGCAATCCCGCACCCAATCTGGAATGTCTGCCTCTTTGATGACGTTATTCTCGATCACCCACAGACCATCGTCATTTGTCGCCCAAACCTTGTCCTCATGCCACACCATATCCCGGAATGGCAGATTCGATGAGTCTTCATAGGGTTCCTCGTTTTCTACCCTTTCCCAACGGTCTCCACGACGGTGGAACGTCATACCCTTCGCGCCCGAAATGTACACCTCGCCGTCATCGCCGCAGCAGACGGTTTCCAAGTTTACGTTTGTGGGAATTGGAATCTGGCGGGCTTTCTTGCCATCAAATTGCCACACATCGCCCCTGCCGCCAACGAGGTAAATGTCTTGTTCGTTGAAGGCATCGAAGTCTTCAAAGCCATACCCCTCAACTGGGGCATTCTTGTCGAAAGGAAAGAACTGTGTAAAGGATTGCCACTTTCCTTTGCCCAAGCGTTTTCCGAATCCTCGGTTTCCCCCACAGGCGTACAGCCAGCCGTCGATCATTTTGAGCTTTGAGATACCGCCGCGCTCAAACGCCCCACTTTCGCCTCCAGACTGTTCATCAAATGTCGCGAGAGGCTCATCCAAAAACACTTGGCCGCTCCCCGCGATGAAAACACGTAACCCTGTACGTTCGTCGAGTTCTAGATCCGCATCATATGGCTCTATGCTAACAGAATGCCCTGTTGGTTTGAACGAAGCCCCAAGCACGACTGGTTCAAACCCATAAAGAAAGGATGCACCCCACTGATTTCCGTCCCTTGAGAATGTAATTACGCCTTGAGGCGGCAGATCGCCATATTCTTCTTCTTGTTCAGAATCCATAACAGGTTCAGTAGCGAAATTGAATACGTTTTTGTTTCGGACTGCACAGTCACGAGTATAGAATTGCATTCCTTGTTCGTAAAAACAACCCTTGTAGTCATCAATAGAAAGTAGCATAACTGTCCCTCCAATTATTCATTTAGAAGCCCGAAGACACTATGTGTCAGCCGGAAAGTTGAGGTCTTGTGTTAGCCACTGACGAGGATACTTGTCCATGACTGCCATGTCCTTTGCCGCCGCACCCGCATACACCACTAACAAATAAGATGATTTTGCATTTTTTCGAGTTGCAAAAACTCCCAGAAAAAATTACTAAAGATAACCTATTACTCTTGTGGCTGGCACTGTTTAAAGCGAATACCGAAGAGGAATTATTGAAAATTCAACAAATGGAGGTGCCGATAATGGATCAGGCTATTGGGGCTTACCGCAGTATTACAGCTTCACCGGAATTTCAAGAGATAGAGCGTTTGCGCGAAAAAGCCCGCCATGATGAAGCACAGGCTTTATACAATGCTAAAAAAGAAGAACGCGAGAAATGGCAGGGTGTAGTGGCAGAAAAAGAGACAGAAAATGAAAACCTCCGCAAGAAACTTTCTGAACTTCAAGAAAGATTGGAGAACTGATTATGTTAAAGCCTCAAATCAATAGCGGCTTTAGCATATATTTGTTACCCTAATGACTCCCATATAATTACATCCAGGCTGCGGGTGGTATCAGCTCCAGTTTACAAGGGGCTTGCCGCCCAGTCATGTCAGCTCGGTTTCGGACAGTTTCTTCAGCCAGAGCGACAAAAAATGCTGGCGCTCGTTTTCCGTGATCTGTTGGAGGAGTTCGCTGACCCTTTGGCTATGGATCGGCTTTTCGATTTAATGCTGCCGTCAGTCCTGTATCTTTTGCCAGCTTCGTTAGCAAGAGGTAAGGCCCGTAGACTTTTGTGGTTGCCGTAATATCCGGCGGGGTAGCACTACATTGTTTCCTGCTCGACGGGACAACCTTTCCTGTTTTCTCGTCAATTCTGCCAAGGCAGACCTGCTTGTTTCTTGCCTGCTTTTTCTCTTTGTCCCAGTAGCTTTCAACCGCGTAAAGATACGCTGCACCGTAATGTCTTTCCATTGTAAAGCAAGCGCCTCTCCCTTTCTCAGGCCAGAATACATAATGTAAAGGAAATTGAAATCACCTTGTTTGATGCTCTTAAGATCGGGCCGTTTGGGGCTTGATTTCTTTTTCTATCAGGGTGCGTCGCGGATTTCAATTTCCTTTACATTACCTGCCGGAGGACACGAGCAAGACAGGGATAGAGTACGCGATAGGCCGGGTTCCAACAGATGAGATTATTAAAAAGTACAGGGATGGCGGCGCTCATTGTCGCTATCCTTTTATCATTTCCAGTGTCAATGATTATGGGGCATAATGGGGCATAAAATGGCAATTGACAATGTGGCGGAAATGGCGCATAATAAAGGCAGGTGTTAGCGCACCTGCCTTTATCGGGTACACCGCAACGCGGTGGCAAAGAGCCAAAACTAGTTTATCAGTAAAATAAACCGCCCAACCTTTGCGCAAGGGGCGGTTTATTTGCGTTCGTCGTCCTTGTGACTATTGAAGAACGCTATAGCAAGATTCGCTACAGCAATCAAAAGTGTCAGAACTTCAAAAACGCTCATAGGCAGTCACCTCCTTTCGGAGGCCCTACCACCGCACCCGTGACCCATGCTCCTATTTTAACAAATTGCAGTGAATATGTCGACAAGGAGTGAAATCCAATGATTACAATAAACGGTATAGAACTAAACTTCGATATAACATCCCCCTTAGACATTGAGCGACATCATGCCATTGTTTTTTCGGGGTTTTTGGGGGGGCTATTGAGGTAGCTGTCGACGCCTACGACCAAAACCCGCGACAACATTGATTGCGCCGATGAGTGTCGTGGTTTTAGGAACCGGAAGTTCTTGCGCCAGGCGGCTAAGACGCTTCAGGAGTCCTTTAGCTTGCAGTTTTATGGCACTTATATGCTGCTCATACACTGTGCACAGAAGAGAAAGCAAGAGGCCGGCTGCCTGCTCTCCCCGTTCCCTGAACTGATTGATCCAGCGCCTAATGGTTGAGGTGTCGGCAGGACAGCTGCTTAAACTCAGATCGCCCCTTTCTTCGGTTTCCAAGATTACCAACTCTATGACCTCGGTTTTGTAATACTTATATGACATGATAAAATCCGGGATGAGTGATGGGTATGTATTACAAGCACAGCAATGAGCTTGGGCTATTCAGCCATCGTGACGTTCGCCTTTTTCATCTTTAACATGCTGTGGGTATGAACCATGAAGTGTAAGTGGCCCACCGCAGCGGGGGCATAAGACAGCACCGCGCTCAGTCTGTTCTTTTGCTGTATGCATAACTCCGACTCTGTCGTAAAAATTCGATTTGCAAATTGTTCCTATGTTGAGTATAATCAAATCGCTTGGTAGCAAGAGAAAAGGGCTCTGAGGGATTACATGCTCTAACATGTAACATGAAAACCTCGTTGCCCTTTTCTTTATTGCACTCTCTTTTTATGGTCTTCGGATTGATTATATCATAATCCTAAATGGCCATTGTAGACGGCCATTTTTATGGCGTTCGGCTCGGCGCTAAACACCCTGCTGTATGTCTATCAGCTTACAAAAGCGAGTGGGGCTTCCCCTGCTCGCTAGTGGAAATCAGCTACACTGATTTCGCAGCTCGCACCCAGGGTTTATTCTATCATCATGAATCTGGAAAGTAAAAAAGCTCTCACCTCCTAACGGTTAAGCTAACCGGCGCACAAAAGGACCACTACACTGCGATAATATGATATTTTACAGACCTTTACAAGGACAAATTCACATCACTGAGCATAAATTGAGCCGTTCGTCGCATTATCCCTATCCCTATCCCTATGTCACATTATCCACATATGTCACATTATCCCTATTGACAACAGACTGTGATCTCCCTTAGAATTTCAGTAACAGCAGTAAAGCGTCGGAGGCAAAATGAGCAAGGTAAACCGCAATTTCAAGGCAGGTGTCTTTACACACTTGTTTGGAGAACCTGAAAAAGAACTCGA
>Ga0082212_10001199_pt1 | contig 38176 bp, 19 predicted proteins | sample TergutNt197P3_FD_71548 | JGI IMG/M metagenome (GOLD analysis project Ga0082212, IMG submission 71548) | Neocapritermes taracua P3 segment gut microbial communities from Petit-Saut dam, French Guiana - Nt197 P3 | ecosystem: Host-associated > Arthropoda: Insects > Digestive system > Gut ...
GTTCTCCGAAAGGGCAAATTTCCGGTAATTCACCTGGCAAAATGCATTGTTCCAAATATCCTTGTGTCCGTTGTGAAAAAACTTTGTGCCCTTTGTGGTAAAATATTTTGAACCACAAAGAGCACAAGGAGTTACACAAAGTAATAGGTCGGACACCCTAATTATGTTGTTGAGATTTTCAAATCGATCAGGTATAATATGTCATGGGTTCAAGACAATATTTCAATTATCGTCACAACCCGAAATTTTGTTTTGCCTGTTTTTGAAGCAACTTGGCATAACCGTAATATAAAGCATGGATACATAATCTATTTATTTTCCCAGTTTTTCGCAGTTTATACAAGGGGGCAATCATGGCCATTCGAGTGATATGTAAGAATTGTGGCAGTAAAATCGATGCCAAAGAAGAACTTTTGGGTCTGACACGACATTGCCCCAAGTGTAAGTCTGCCATTCTGATCGTGCCGGAAAGCGGTAATGTTACAGAATCGAATACTGTAGCATATATCTCAAGCATTGAAACTGACACAACTTCCGCCAATTCCAATGCTGAACACGATGCTACCGTTTCTGCGCAACCGGCTGACGAAAACCAGATTATGTACGATAATAACGAACGTTTGCCGACGCACGACCCACCGACAAAATTATCACCGAATTGCCGATATTTTATTTTTGCCCATGACCGTATGCTCGCCGCCTGGGAAATCGGCAAAGGCTGGCAATACAACACCGTCAACGGATTCGTAAATGCAAAAATCAACAAAGATTTACTGCCGACTGCCGGTACGTTCAAATTTGTTGAAATGATTATCGAACAATTGGACACTGGCAAGCAATTGACAGGTATCAGAACATTTTCTCTCAGCGGAAAATGGGCAATTCCCGCCATTGCTCGTGAGCCGGAAGAAATACTGGTAAAAATCAACGGCCAATCCGTTATGACGAAACCTCAACGACAGCAATTACTTGCATTTATTCGCAAAAACTACATGCCCGATTTCCTGCAAAACGCCCAGAACGTGTACGAGTTTCTCATTTGTGATTTTACCTCAGAAAGTGATGTTTTCGTTTCATAAAGTGTGTTCCCTACTTGTGGTCTTTGTGCTAAACTATTGTGACCATTGTGGTTAAAATATTGATTTCTATTATTATCCTTGAAATTGTCATTTCGGCGATGACAAAACAGGCAAAATACAACGCATGTTCACACCCTCACCACACGACACTTCCGCCGCAAGCCGATAGTTTTTATCTACTTGCGTCTCGTTTTCAATTTTCTTTCGGTGTCCGCATTTGTTTTTCCGGCAGGCAGGATTGTTGGCGGCGGTGTTTTTGCCAGGTCGAAAAGTTTTTTCAACTCCGGACGCGGTTTGGGGATCATATAAATCTCCTCGCCGCTCGGAACACTCACGCGAACGCCGCATAATCCCGATAAGGCCGAAAGGTTTTCTTCCACCGTCGCATCGACCTCACGCCAACACGCGCGAAGCTCCATCGCAAGCAAATACGAAAGCATCACCACAAACACGTGTGCCCGCGTCCGCTCCGCCTTTCGCACATAAATCGGGCGAAGTTCGAGATGCCCCGTCTTGCAAGTGCGAAACGCCTCTTCAACCATCGCAAGGTCTTTGTAGCGAGAATGAACCGACTCCTTGTCCATGTCAGCGGCACTCACACTCGTTGTCAAGCAATAACAGCCGTCCAACAACGCAATCTCTTTTTGTTTCGATTCGTTTACTTGCACGCCGATCTTCCGCGACGTGAAATCACTCGCACATTCTGTCCACTTGGCAATGTTCAATCGGATCGCCCGGTGATTGATCTGCTTCAAAGCAATTTCCAACTTCGCACGCGGATGTGTTTGAAGATACTCGTTTTTTTTCGCAACGAAGTCACGCAATGATTGCAACTTCGATGTTCGCGATGCCGCGATCTCTTCGGCGCGAACAGGATTGCGACGCAAAATATATCGCTTGCCATTGTCGAGTGCAACCTCGCTGACATCTTCGTCGAACAATTCAAGTTGGATGTCTCCGCGGTGAATCAATGTTTCGATTTGCGGCTTCGTGAGTGCCGTGATGAAACCGAAACCCTGCTCCGTCAGCTCTTGCTGCTGAGCACTTTTGATCATGCCCCGATCACCGACGAACACAACCTGCTTCACTTGAAAACGGTCGGCAACCTTGCGAACCTGCGAATGAAATGTTTGAACGTCGCCGGTGTTCCCTTCGAACACCTCGACGGCAAGAGGAACACCCTCGTCATCGCAGAGCAAGCCGATGACAATCTGCATTTTGCCGCGTTTCTTGTCGCGGTTGTAACCGTAGTTCGCCAGTTCGTTTTCGACTCCTTCGAAGTATGACGACGTGACATCGTACAAGAACAATCGGCAGGGCTTGCTTCCGTGCCGCCGTTTGTAAAGAGTGTTTTCGATTGCGTGCTGATGCTCGGCAATCCAATCGAGGTTTTTGTAGAGATCATTTTCGGTGAACTTGCCGAGACGCAAAAAATCGGTTTCACGCATTCGGGCGAGTCGAACGGCAGAGAGCCGCGAGCCTTGATCAAGCGTTCTTGCCATGACTTGCCAAAGGGCGAGTCGGCCTTCGCGTGAATCGCCGAGTGCGGCGACGAGACCGTTTTGCGTTGCCTTCTGATGCAGCAACCAAACATCGCCGACGGGAGACTGTTGCGTGAGTTTCATGTCGCCGAGTGTCTTGCGAAGATCGGCGGGATTGATGCGGATTTCGCCCAATCGTTTCTGATTGGCGAGTGCGAAGCGAAGGGCTTCGCAGGTACGTTCTCCCCAGGGGGTGATGTTGAGAATGGTGGTTTTGATGGTTTTTTTGCCTTCGCGACGTGATTCCCTGAGCAGATATCGGGTATAGGTTTTCCCATTGGCGTGTGCCGTACACTTATCAACGTACATGGTGTCCTCCTGAGTGCAAAAACGAGCAATGGGCGCATTATAACACAACGACGCTGGAGTACAAGTAGTACCATTAAATATTTTAGTGGGCGCACTTTCAGGCAGGATTTTAGCCTTAACCTATTGATGAAAAAGAACTTGAGAGAAAAATGATGGATGCTTTGGGAGGAACATGCGGTGTAAAGAACCATTTGTTTCTTTTCACCATCTTCTTTGAACTTCTTCGATATTCATTGAAAAGCCTTCCCATTGGTATCACTTCCACCATCAGCGTCTTTAGTTTGCGGCAGATTTTACCGATAGACATTCCAAACAGAGCGTCTGGAGGTTGTCTTCTTTGTTGGTTGCTTCATAGTTGGGAAACGTTGATACGGGGGGTTGATACGGGTGTGATATGTTCCAAGTGCGATGTTTTGGCCGTTACTTCTTTTCCACATGCCCGACATCGGTATATTGATCTCTCACAAGTTGGTCCAATTTCAGGTCCCGTCTTCCGCGTCGCTTGCATTCGACTCGGTTGTCGGCATCAACTTCCAGTTCCATATCACTTTCATTGGAATTCTTGCCTCCAGGTTCATAAGGTGTGGGTTTCCAGATATACCACTTGATCTTTTTATGACCAAGCTGGGCCAGTATCTCTTCATTTCGGTAAACGATTGAAACAAATCGGTGCCCGATGGCGAGTCCGCTGCGACAACAACATGGCCACACTCTGCGCCATACTCTACGGAAACCAATGAAAATCGCGCTAATATTACGTGAAGTAACTCGCAAAATATTTGGTTTTTACTACACCTGGTGATGATTTTTTGGGCGAAGAAGAGTTGCCGTAGCGGTTGGTTCTTACTATAATGGCAACTTGACTGAACTCGTGACCACAGCGTACTTTACTGTTCAGCTGAAAGGTATTAGTTTACTCCGTTTCATCAATTCCTCGAAAGCGACATTGCCATGTCCACTTCCCTTTGCATCAAATGTGATTCGCCTCTTGCCCCAGACTGTCATGGCAATCTTTGCAAGGATTGTGCGGAAAAGATCAAGACCATGACGGAAACGGAGGCTTTTCCATCGTATTCGCCGCGTGTTCCGCTCAACATCGCTCTGATTCAGCAAGCGTTTCCGCAATTGGAGATCATCAGCCAACTCGGTCACGGCGGAATGGGCGAAGTTTTCAAGGCACGCCAGGTTCATCTCGACCGCCATGTGGCGGTTAAAATTCTTTCCCCCGATCTGGCCGAACGACCCGCGTTTGCGAAACGTTTCGCCCGGGAAGGCAAAATCCTCGCAAAACTCAACCATCCAAATATCGTGGCCGTCTTTGATTACGGACAGGCCACGGTCGATCTGCCGGACGGAGAATCGTTGACCTGGTTTTATTTGATCCTCGAATTTGTTGACGGCGAGAACCTTCGCCAGGCGATGCGGGAAAAGAGTATCACGCCGAGCCAGGCGGTGGCGATCATTCCCCAGATTTGCAGCGCGTTGCAATATGCCCATAACGAAGGGGTATTGCACCGGGACATCAAGCCGGAAAATATTTTACTTGATTCAAAGGGACAGATCAAAATCGCCGATTTCGGAATCGGAAAATTGGTGCAGGAGCAGGCGGAACACTCCCATGAGAGCGAGGATGCGTCCACGAGCATCTTGACGCAAGTCGGCACGGTTTTGGGAACCCCCAAGTACATGGCTCCGGAACAACTGGAAACGCCCAATCAGGTCGATCATCGCGCCGACATTTACTCGCTGGGCGTGGTGTTCTACGAACTTCTTACGGGCGCGTTGCCGGGCGTGACGCCGTCCGAACTGAGTACGAATTCCTCGCTGGAAGCTCCCATTGACACGATTGTTTACAAGGCCATCAAGCGGAACCGTAGCGAGCGTTATCAATCGGCAGATGAGCTTCGGACGGTCATTGAAGACGTCCTGCATTCCCGTGATCAGTCGGGAACAACGGTGTTTGATCCCAAAACGAAAAATATGCTCCTCATGACAGCAGTTTGCGTACTGATGGTCATGGTCGTCGGATGGGCGGTCTGGAATTATCAAAGTACCCAAGACACGGTCGAAACGCAGACAACGGTAACCAAAAATCCGCCGGATGATCCCACCGTCGAATCACCACCGTCGAATCCGTTACATGTGAAAAATATCAGCAAGTATGACGCCGATAAAGCGGAAGAACTCCTTGTAACTTTGCAAAGAATGTCAGGTGTTTCACCAAAATACGATTTGGAAGCCTGGTGCCAAACATGGACGCTCAGGATTGCCCTGAATGCACAAGGGACATTGTTGGCAACGGGGACCGGCCTGGACGATTCCTATGCCAGGATTTGGGATTTTACGATAAACCAACCCAGAGATGTCATGATGCCGCACGACGACCGCGATTGGATTCAAGATGTTGCCTTTCATCCTGTACTAGCGCGACTTATCACGACGGACAAACAGGGTGACGTACATGTCTGGGATACTGAAACCGGCGAGAAATTGGCGGATTACACACTTCCCAACGGCGGCGAGGCATGGCGTATTGCCGTCAGCAGCAATGGAAAATACCTGATTGCAGGAACCGCTACGGGACAAATTTTCGCTTTGGACGGAGAAACCGGAGAGGTCATTCGGGAGTTTCGTTCCAAGCACAACGGCGAAATTCGCGCCGTGGCTTTTCATCCCGACAACAGAATGTTTGCCACGATCGGTGAAGAAAGAACGATTTGTTTTTGGGATGTCGATCACGTGGAAACTGTTCGTGATATCCCCTATTCCATTGCCGGAAAACCGACCTGTCTTTATTTTAGCTCCACCGGAAGCCGAATTGCCGTTTCGGGCGAATGGGAAGAAAAATACGCCCTGGTCTATGACGTGGAATCCTGTGAACTCTTGGCGAATTACGGCGGTTATGGCGAGAGTATTATGACCGTGAATTTCAGCCCGGATGAACGGTTTGTCATCACCGGCGACAACAAACGTCGTGTTGTGATATGGGATGCACTGACAAAGGTGCCGGTTTGGTCGGATACTCGCAATAAGGCCAATGATGTTTATCGCGTCATACTCACCCCGTCCCAAGACCGCTTGATCGTCGCGTCAGGCTACAATCCCAGCATTTACACCATGCCTCCGGAAATCAGGGTGGAAGAGCCGGAGGAAAACGACTAAGAAATAACCGAACCCATGTATACCCCAAACGGTAACAAATTGTATTTTTTCACACTGTTGCCACCAGCGTAACAACAAAGGCACAGAGGCACGAAGGTCAATTTTCTCCGTGACTCCGTGACTCCGTGCCTTTGTGTGAGATAATTTTTGTAGGAAAAAACGATCATTTGCTCCCGTTTACAGTATATTATCTATTAACCGCTTACTTTGTGCGCGGTTCTGATTAATCAATCACATTCGTCAGATACATGCACAAAAACGTTTGATTTATTTTGATTATTTGAAATTTATATTAATTAAACAAAATCAATAAAAAAACGGGACTATTGCAATTTTCACGGTTTTTCATTAAAATATGACGATGTAATGGTATCACCGCTTTTCAGTATGTCTTATAATTTCACGTCACAGAATGCTCTTTTCAACGAACTGAGGCCCCGCCAGATGACAAAAACATACAAATACCGAATTATTCTCCGCCTGACGGTCATCGCACTGGCAGGGTGGCTCGCATTTCCGACAATGGGGGCGATGGCTCAATCGACCACCGACAATCAGAGCCGCGACGGTTACGGAGCGGACGAATGGAAAAGCGTGGCCGTGTTTTCGATGATTTCGACCGATGATGGCGCGCCGCTCATCAAGCAGGCCATGGCGGCGATGAATCATCCCGATTTGCTGGACGAGTTCGAGCAAGCCCAACGTGAAGCCTTTGCGACGCTTGATTTCTCGAAACCCAAAGGGATCGTTTGCCAGACAAACGGACTGAGTTTCCGCTTTTTGGCCTTTGCCGCCATGAAAGACGTGACCAAATTGCCCTACGGAATCGGCTTCATGTTTGCCGGTGTCAACCCGAACAGCGACGGTTGGTATAAATTGCCGCTCCCAGACGCACAACAAATGCCGATCATGTTCCAAAACGTGTTTGTCAAACAGCAGGGCGATTGGGCTTACGTTTGTTACGGCGTCATAAGTCCGCCGAAAGAACTGCCGTCCGACCCGACCGTCTTGCTCGAAGACTTGCCGCAGGAATACCCCGTCGCATTGCGGCTCAACTTTGCGGCCTTACCCAAGAGCCTGGTCACCGGTTACGCCGCACTCGGCAAGATGTCGCTTTCCATGTTGAAAACGTTCCTGCCGATGTTCCAAGACAACGACGAACCTGAAACTTTCGTCGCTCTGGCGGGCTTTGATTTTGTTACCGTTTTCGCGCGAGAAACGATTGACCAACTCGTCAAGTTCATCAACGAAACGGAAACATTGACGATTGGTCTGAACGGCAACGTGGACAACGACCTGACGATTACCTGTCAACTGATTGCCAAGCCGGGTACCGACACGGCTAAGGCCGTTGAAAGCATCGGTGCCTGCACGACCGACTTGGCTGGCTTTTACCGTCCTGACAAGGCGATATACACTGAAATTTACGCTTGTCCGATTCAGGAATACGAGTTGCCGTTTTACAAAAATATCGTGACTGCCGCCGACAAATTGCTTGATGTAGTGATTGACTACATGCGAGTGACCGCCGCACGTGACATTCCTTCGGAGGGAATCGATGAATTTAACGCATTCCTGGGAAATGGTATGGCCATTCCGAAAAAACTTCTGGGTGTGTTGCAACAGACAATTGACACCGGGAAAATCGACTGTGCTGATTTTGTCACAACGGATATGACGTATTACGGAGCAATGAAAATTGGGGGTGGCAACGCTCTCATTGAGTCGATCAACGGACTGTATGATCTCGTTATGATAAAAATTGCCGAGTTGAATGTTGATTTCGGCTTCGAGTTTGATGATGCAATCGCCTTGGAACGCGAAACCTACAGGGGTTTTCATTTTTGGAAACTGACTGGTCTCACACCGGTGTTCATCTATGGCGACGAAGATGAATACGGCGGAGATATTCGCGAAGCGATCAGTCATGCCGAACCACACAGATTGCCGGGACATCTGACTTACATCATCGGCGTGAGCGACGACATGTTCGTTTTTGCCTACGGGATGTCACCGACAATTGAGGCCACGCTCAAGAATGCCATTGACGAATCGGGCAAACCGGTGTCTATGCCACGCGAAATTGCGGTCTTTTCGGCGGACCGCATCGGGCAAACAATCAAGACGTTTGGCATTGATCTCATGGTCAGCGAAATGCAAGAAGCTGAAGCCGTCATGGACGTCATTGACAGTATCCCTGAAAACGCGAAGATTGTCGTCACGCAGGACGTCGAGGCCAATGTTCTGACCTGGACCTGGGTTTTCGACGGGAAACTCTGGCCGACCGTTGGAAAGATTTTTGACATTTGGGCAACCGAAAGCCGAGCCGTATTTTAGATGAAAAAGGTTCTGTTACTTTTTCGGTGGTAGAGAGAGCAGGGGAATCAAGGAAAACAACATGTCAGAACAACAGACCCCATTGACCTACGAAGGCGTACTTGAATTGTTCCGGGAAAGCGACCGGAGGTTTGAGCTAAGGTCGCAAGAACTTGATCGGAAATTTCAGGAAACCGACCGGAAATTTCAGGAAACCGACCGGCAGTTTCAAGAAACCAAACAGATGATGAAAAAAACCGACCGGAAGATTCAAGAAACCAACAAACAGATTTCGGCACTGACTTCACGGATCGGGGAGATTGTCGAACACATGATCGGCGACGACATCGTCAAGCAATTTCAGGCGTTCGGATACCGCATCACCCAATATGGCAGGAATCTCATTTTTGGGCCACAGGGAACGGAGGAAAGCGGCGAGATTGACTTGTTTTTGTATGACGGCGATGTTGCCATTCTTATCGAAGCGAAGACCAATCTCAAAACAGAGAATGTGCTTGAGCATATCGAACGACTGGAGAAGTATCGGCGTTGCATCGATGCGGCAGGAAGCGATACTCGACGTTATATTGGAGCGGTTGCCGGAGCAGTTGTTGAGAAAAACGTTGTCGCTTTTGCACAGAAAAAAGGATTCTATGTCATCGCCCAATCCGGCAGAGCCTTTGAGATCATCACGCCGCCGGAAGGATTCGTGCCAAAAAAATGGTAAATGTCCATGTCTCAAAAAGTAAAAACAAATCAGAGCCGCGAGTGTAAACGAGCGATAAAGCGGGACAGAGTCTCAACCTCTTCGACCGCTCCATAACCGTCGCGGCTCTGATCAGCCGTCACTAACCACTAACCCCAAATCACTCACCACAACACAGGAAACCCCAACATGAAAACACTCAAACTCAGTATCGTTTCGTTCTTTTTCGTCATCGTGATGACCGTTGCTCAGGCGGCGGATATGCGCACGGTGGCGGTTATTTCGGTGGCCGACCTGGACACGGCGGTTGCGACGCTGAAATCCGTGACCACACAGGCCGGTTATCCCGACGCGATGTCCCAGGCGGAGATGGTACTCTCCGATCTGGAAGGCTTCGATTTCAAACAGCCCATCGGCATTGTCATTCAGGCCGATGACGAAAATTTCGCCGGTTACGCATTTTTGCCGGTGACGGACATCTCGGTCACACCGCTGGCCATGTTCCTTGCGATGGGCGAAAAGCATGCGGACGGCTCCACGTTGATTCCACTGCCGATGGGTCCCATGCCGCTCCAGCTTTACGTCAAGCAGTCGGGCAAATGGGTCTTTGCCTCCATTACGGAACTGCCGAAAACCCTGCCGGCCAATCCGGTTCAGTTACTTGAGGGCATGGACAAACAATACCTCCTCGGCGTGAAGACCAACGTCGCCAACCTGCCGAAAGACAAGGTTATGGGAATGTTGGACGTTTTCCGCGTGATGGCGCAAATGCAAGCACAAAGTGAGAGCGACATCGAAGCTCTCAACGCGAGTTTTGAGCAGATCGAAACGGCCTTGAACGAACTGAAAACGTTCAGTTTCGGCATTGCCGTCACGCCGCAAAACGATATTGTCATCGACACATCGGTGGAAGCGGTTACCGGTTCGGTCTTGGCGGCTGACATGGCGGCTATGGCGACGATCAAAACCAACCAGATTGGATTTTACCAACAGCAGGACAGCATCGCCGCGTTTCTCGGCGTGGGCATTCTGAACGCCTTGGTTAAGCAGCAATACACCAGCCAGTTGAAGTCGTTTTTTGAAGGCACCCGCGAAGGTGTCGAAGAAGGCGACCTCGGTGCCGATGAAATCGAGGCTGCCAAGTCGGTTCTCGATAATGTCGAAGCGATGCTGATCAGCACCATTGACTCCGGTAAAATCGACCTCGGTGCCACCTTTAAGAAAAACGCCACGCTGCTGGTCGGTGCCACGATCACCGACGGAAATAAGTTACAACAGGCACTGCAAAAGAGCCTTGTTACCGTGCCGGAGGAATTTCAGGAGTATGTGACGCTCAACGCCGAACAGTTCGAGGGCTTTACCGTTTCGACCATTGCCGTGCCCTTGTCGCTCATTCCGGGTGACGATGTGCCTGAGACAATTGCTTCCAAAACGGCGACGTTACACATTGCGATCAAGGACACGGCCATTGCCCTGGCGTTTGGCCTTGAGGAAACTGTGCTGACCGACCTCAAAAAGGCGATCACGGCATCGAAAACCCCGGCGAACCTGCCAAAGATAACCGTTGTCATCACCCCGGGGAATATTGTTGATATTATTACAATGATCGGCCCTGCCGGAGATGAAGAAAGCTACAAGGAAGTGCTGGATATAGTGCGTGCCTTCCCGCCGGATGCCCAAATCACCGCTTCCGAATCCTACAGCGGCAATACTCAAAAAAGCCAAATGGTTGTGAGCGGCAAACTGTTGCCGGGCATCGGCGAGTTCATTGGTTATGGTATCGAAGCCGCTCAACGCGCGCAGCAGATCATGATGGAACGTGGGTTTGACGATGATGATATTGACTTCGGCGATTTCGATTTTTAGTTTTGTTGCGGTTTTTTGCACGCTGATGACGCAGAGGATTTGGATTTCCGCAGATATTTATTCTGTCTGCGGCCATCATGATCATCCGTGTCATCTGCGTGCTTCATTCTTTTTCAGGAGTTTCCCATGAAACACACGATCCTTCTTGTATTTTTTTTACTTTTCACCATGACAGCAATGACCTTCGCACAACAATCGGAGCCGCTTCCGCAGTGGAAAATCGGCGAGGCAACGCTTTTCCAAATTCAAGACACGGCAGGCGGGTTTGCAGCGAACACGTTCTCGTCGGTGGATAAAGCGACCTTCGACAAGTACGCAACCGACGGTCGAATCCCGTCGTCTCAGACGGCATACCTGCTCAAATTTGATTCGGATAAATACGTTCTCTTTGATGCCACGTCAGGAACCCCCAACGGCGCGTTTACGGCCAATCTCGCGCAAGCAATGGGCGGAAAGTTTGAGCCGGAGAAGGTTTCGCAGGTCTTGATCACGCACCTGCACGGCGACCACTTCGGCGGCTTGCTCAACGGCGATGCCCGACGATTTCCCAATGCGAAAGTGCAATGTTCCGCACCGGAATACGATCACTGGATCAAGCAGAATAACGCCGGTGTCGGTCGGCTCAAAAAGGCTTACGGCGATGATTTCAGCGGTGGGGTGGTGTTCGATCAAGCGGTCGCTCTTCCCGGTGGTGATGAAGGCAAGATTACCATTAAGGCAATCAATGCCGTCGGCCACACGCCGGGGCAAACCGCGTTTCTCATCAAATCCGGCGGGGGCGAAAAACTGCTGGTCATCGGTGATTTGCTTCATGCCGCCGCGTTGCAGTTTCCGTTGCCGGAAGTTTGCGCGAGTTTCGACATGGATAAAGCGGAGGCCGTCAAATCCCGCCGCCGCATCCTCGACATGGCCGCCGATGAAAACATCCCCGTTGCCGGAATGCACTTCCCGTCACCGGGCATCGGTTTCGTGAAAAAGAACGGCGACGGATATGAGTTCACGCCGATTCAAGAAAAATAACCACCCCCACGTTTAGCCGAGCGTCTTTGACGCCGGCTCTTTCGCTATGCCCAAACCGATGACGTTTTTCATTGCCGGGATCATGCAGGGTTCGTTTCACGAAATGGCCTTGCACGATCAATCGTACCGGAAGGAACTGGCCCGACGGTTGGGCGAGCATTTTCCCGACAGCCGCGTTTACGATCCGCTGGCGCATCACGTCCATTCGGTGGACTACGACGACACGCAAGGCCGCGAAACCTTTCTCACGCATAACCGGATGTGCGGCAGCGAGGTCGATGTGCTGATCGCTTTCGTGCCGGAAGCGTCGATGGGCACGGCCATTGAAATGTGGGAAGCTTGGAAGAACAACGCGGTTGTCCTCACGATCAGTCCACTCAAAGTCAACTGGGCGGTGCGATTTCTCAGCCACGCGATTTACCCCGACTTGCCGGCGTTTTTCGCGACACTTGATTCCGGAGAAATCGCCGTGTTAATTGATGAGTTTTATACCAACGATGAAAGAAGGTAGGGCGGTCACGCCGCGACCGCCGTTGTTATAATCCGCAGATATACGCAGATTTTCGCAGATAATTAATCAATGTAGGAAATTCATGTAGATAAGTAAAGATATACAGATATACGATCCACAATAGATATTGTTGATTTTTTTCTATCCTTACTAATTTAATGCAATAAATTTTGACTGAATTGCCTAATCTGCGTCAATCGGCGTGTATCTGCGGAAGAATAAATATTTGTCAAGTTACATTTGGTTTGGAACGAATGGAATAGCAGGATGATGGCCAAGATACTCCAAAAACCGAAATCGTTTTATGATGTTTTCGAGCGGAAGCCGGACAGCAATCAGCAGACGACGCACTATTGTCCCGGATGCGGGCACGGCATTCTCAGCAAGTTGATGGCCGAGGCCATCGACGATCTCGCAATTCAGGACAAAACGCTGCTGATCGCACCGGTCGGTTGCGCGGTGTTCATTTATTATTATTTCCGCACGTCGGCCATTTCGGCGGCACACGGTCGCGCAGCGGCGGTGGGAACGGGGCTGTCGCGTTCGCATCCTGAAGCGGTGACGATCAGCTACCAGGGTGACGGCGACCTGGCGGCCATCGGTACGAGTCACACGATTCACGCGGCCAATCGCGGCGAAAACATGATCGTGCTGTTCGTCAACAACCACAACTACGGTATGACCGGCGGCCAACTCGCCCCGACGACGTTACTCGGCCAGGTCACGGCGACTTCACCCTACGGTCGTTCGCAACTCAATGACGGCCGTCCCATTAAAATGGCCGAAATCATCGCGACACTCGACGCACCGGTGTTCGTCGCACGATGTGCGCTCAATTCGCCGAAGAACATCATGAACGCACGCAAAATTTTGCGTCGCGGCCTGCAAGCCCAGGTTGATCGCAAGGGTTACGTGTTCATCGAGTTCCTGTCGCCTTGTCCGACAAACTGGCATCAAACGCCGGTCGAAGCCTGCCGTTGGATCGACCGGGTGGCCGTGCCGCTTTTTCCGACAGGTGTATTCAAAGACGTCATCGACGAAGTGCCTCCGCAGATTCGCACGTTGGAACAGCCGGATTTTCACGCGATTCTCGATGCCGTCGGACGCGACGAACCAGCCGAAATACACGGGGAAAAAATTCCCTTGCCGTATCCGGTCGTCAAGCTGAAAATCGCGGGCTTCGGCGGTCAAGGCATACTTTCCGCCGGGACGTTGCTTGCCGACGCCATGATGAAACAGGGTGTCAACGTGACGTGGTTGCCTGCTTACGGGCCGGAAGTACGCGGTGGTTTCGCCAACTGCTCAGTGGTTATCAGCCATGAGATGATCGGTTCACCCATCGTTGACGAACCGAATATTCTGGTCGCACTCAACAAGCCGTCACTTTTCAAGTTCGGACCGTTTGTGCCGCGTGACGGATTGATCATTTACAACAGCTCGATCATCGATGAAATTCCCGAAGGCATTGTTGCCCGGCTCATTGCGATTCCCGGCAGTGATTTGGCCCAACAAGCCGGTTCGGTCAAGGCGACAAACATCGTTATGCTGGCCAAACTGTTGAAAGAAACCGGAATGCTCCAACCGACGGACATGCATACGGTCTTGCGCGAGGCGTTCCCGAAAGACATCGTCTTCAACCTCAATGTCACGGCACTGGAATATGGGTTTTCATACTAATAACGTACGACACCTCAAATTCCCGCACAATTTTCGTAAAAAAGCAAAAAGTCTGTTGATTCGGCACTGAAAAAACGATATAATTCCAATGTCCACTTTTGCAATCTGGCCGTTATAGTAAAATGAAACGTTTTTCATTTCAACAGGGAGTGAGTTGCGTCATCATCGGTGCCGTGTTCTTTAGCGCGGTGTTACCGTTGCGTCTCTGTCTGTGCGCGAGCTGCCATTGTGACCATAAACTGGCTTTCGGCTTCGAGAAAACGGAATGTGCCGTATCGACGGATGAGTCGTCGCACGGTTGTTGCTCACAACGAGAACCAGTATGCCATTGCGGTGATTCTCCGTGCAACCCCGGCAGAGACGCTGATAGCAATTGTTTGCAGTCGAAAACACAATGCCGGTGTGCCGAATTTCACCAAAATTTTGCAACCCGACCTGATTCGGTCTCTCCGGTCAAAAAACCGACCAATGACTCGCCTTGGAAAATGGGCGTTGTTTCGGTTTCCACCATTGATCTGACCGATACTTTTGCTTCAACGATATTCCAAGATGCACGACGAGATTTGTTGTGGCCGCATGTTCCCCTGCATGTGAAGTTATGTGTTTTTCTGAATTGATCGTTTTCTCTTTGCCAGTCAATGTGTTTTTTTGATAACTGCCAAACGTCATGTTTGACAGAATATTTCTACAATTTATGATTAATGAAGATTAATGAAAGAGAATGATTATGACCAAAAACCATAAGATTATGATCTGTGTAGCCGTTTTGGCTCTTGTTTCGCTGACAGTCGCGTTTGCTGTCAACAACAACATGGCCAACTCGGCCAAGGCAAAAGGCAAGTTTTCTTCGAGTGCAAGCGTTGATGGCGCGTGTTGCGCTCAGAAAGATGCTGCCGACAAAGCAACGGCTGTCACAACGGAATCGAAAGATGCCTGTTGTTGCGCCGACGGTTGCGGCTGCTGTGACGGTTGCAAAGGCGGAACCTGCGATTGCGATGATTGCAAATGCTGCGGTTGTTGCAAGAAAGACGCCTGCTGTTGCGCCGACGGTTGCAGTTGCTGTGACGGTTGCAAAGGCGGAACCTGCGATTGCGACGATTGCAAATGCTGCGGTTGTTGCAAGAAAGATGCCTGTTGCTGCGCCGACGGTTGCGGTTGCTGTGACGGTTGCAAAGGCGGAACCTGCGATTGCGATGATTGCAAATGCTGCGGTTGTTGCAAGAAATTGTAATTCGTCCGCATGACTTTGCGCATGATTCTAATTCGGCGGTCATGACGTGACCGCCCTATCTTGTCGATAGTCTTTGTCTTTTCGACAAGATTTCCATTTTTCCGATTGAGGATATGGCATTACCCAACAGAACCACTATAATTGTGGTTTGTGATAACTTCGTTTTCCGCCGAAAAGAAAGGGTAATGAAAATGACATCAACACGCCGAACGTTTCTCAAAACTGCTGCCGTCAGTGCGGCAACGCTTGCATTCACGCTTGACAACCTGTTTGGTCAGGAATCCGAACGCGGGTTTAAGGTCGGTATCTGCGACTGGAATATCAATGGTTACATGGCTAACCCCGATTGTTTTGCTGTGGCAAAGGAAATCGGATTGCAAGGCGTCCAGGTTTCCTACACGCTGGACGGGAAATTCTCGATGGCAAACAGCAAAGCAAACCGACAGCTTTTTAAGGATGCCGCAAAAAAAACGGACATGGAATTTGCATCGCTGGCCATGGGATTGCTGAACGGCCGTCCTTTTGCCCGGGAAGCCGATGCCGAAGCATGGGTGCTGGATTGTCTCGACGCGATGCACGACCTCGAAGTGGATCAGGTTTTGATGGCGTTTTTCAGCGAAGGCGATTTGGTCAACAAACCGGATGACCAGAAAAGCACCATCGAAAAACTGAAACGCATTGCCCCTCAAGCGGAAAAACTCGAAAAGATTCTTGCCCTTGAAACTTATTTGAGTGCCGAAGATCATCTCAAGATCATTGATGCCGTCGGCAGTGATGCGGTCAAGGTTTATTACGACATCCAGAACGCCACCAACATGGGGTATGATATTTTCAAGGAGATGGAACTGCTTGGCAAGAAAAAACTGATTTCCCAGGTTCATCTCAAAGACGACAGAAAACGGCTCGAAAACAGCGGTCTCGATCTGAAACGCGTTCGCAAAACGTTGGAGGAAATCGATTATCTCGATTGGCTGGTCGTCGAAAGTGCCGTGGAAGGCGACTGGAAAGAGTCCCAGTCGGCCAACGCGAAATTCGTGCGAAACCTGTTTGAAATCAAAACGTGAAAAAAAATACTCGTCCAAAATAACAACGCGGCGGCGGTCACAGCGTGACCGCCCACCCATAACCCTTGCTCTGATTGGTTTCAGAAAGTCATTTGATATCCGAGTGACGCATTTTGTGCATTGGTTCGTTTTCCGTAGTTGCCGTTGTACTGCACAAAGAACATGCGTGACTTCAGTTTGTTCAGGTAAATCTGGCTTCCCAGTCCGATGTTGACGAAAGTGCGACTCAGGTTGGGTCCCTTGACGTCAAACTCGGGACTGGCCGGGCCGCCATAGACGAACTGGTTGGTGCATGTTGGTGCAACATCGCCGGCAATTTGGTACGAGTACGCCACCGAACCCGTCAGCGAAATGCGTTTCCAACCGAAGTCTCCGCGAACCCCGACTCGTCCGAACAGTTGCGACCAGTCCGATGAAGCGTACCGCAACGCGATCGGCGTGTATCCGATTTCATCCGCCTCGGCTTGTTTGACGAAGCTGTAGTCCAGCGCGGCCAGAGGACGAATCACCCCTTTGTAGAAACTGTAAGGCTTCGCAACCTGGACGCTTGCCGTTATGGAATTTCCGCCGTATCTCGCGTCAATCGTTTCGCCGTTGCCGATGGGAATGTTACGGCTCAAACGATAATGCTGAACGCCGTAACTGCCCCAGAGTTTCAACTCGAAATCGTTGGCGATGCGCGTGTTGTAATGCAGGCCGAACAGATAATCGTCGGCAATCACCCGTGAGTAAACCTGGTTCAATTTCGGTTGCGAGTACCCGAACAGGAAACCCACCGCCGTGGAGTTCGACAGAGCACGATCATATCCCGCCATGAAGGACGTGCGCGATGTGCTGGCACTCGACGTGTTGCCGTCGTCGCTCGTATGCATGTAATCATAATACGGCGTGACCCAAATGTCCTGCTTGGCTATGTATGGCGCGAGAATGTTCTGCTGTCCGAAATACACGTGGTTGTCGCGTTTTCGCCAATTGACCCGCTCGAAGGCATACCGCCAGGGCGAACGCAAAGGCATATAGAACGACGCGGCTCGGGTTTCACCGGACAGTTGTCGCATAGCCGTACGGAAATCTTTGTCGCTCATGCCCCAAACCCAATCGAGGACGGGAAACCATTCGGAATCATTCTGCTGGTCAAGCATGAGGTTTTCGTTATAGCGTTCTTGTTCCCGATTGTAAATCCAGTCGAGAGCCACGCCGACGGAACGTTCGTTGAACGATTCCGCCGACGTGTGGAATGGCTTCTCTTCACGCTGCATGGTCAACGTACCGTCGTTGATGTCCCAACTGTCTTTCACGAACCAGCGTCGTGGCCAGAGCGACAATTCAGGCGTCCCGGTAACTGCACCGCCGGTAGCCGTCATGAAATCAACGGTAATATCATTCTGGTAATATCCCGGCATCGGTCGGAAGTGAACGGTGCCGTCCAGCGTTGCCGCACCGTCAACATCCATGAAGTCCTTGTGCTGTTTCACTTCCGCACCAGTATTGGGATGATTTGCTCCTTCGGGATCGAAGTCAAAGACCGCGATGCCGCCTTGTGCCAGGTTGAAGTCGCCCGTGAAATCAATACCGCCGTAGCGACCGACGGGAAGCGGGTTGCCTCTGTCGTCAACGATGGGATTGCCGTTTGCATAGAAGGGTTCGGCGGCTCGACCGAGGTTGTACAAATAGACCAGATCGTTTTGCGAATTGAAATTAGGTGAGACCATTTTCTCCCAAAGTTCGCTGCTTCCATAGCCCGGCGAGAAAAACGCACCGTCTTGAACAGTCAGCGATTGCAACTTGATTCCATTTCCCTGCGGTCCGAAGTGAGAGTTGTCGAATACAAACTTCTGGGTGGCCAGGTCACGGACGAATCCGTAGTTGCCGCCCTCGAACATCGCGAAATTTTGGAACGTCATTTCGTTGTTTTCTCCGTCGATTGTTCCGCGATCTACCTTGAAATAGGCGTTGTCGAACAAGCTCGTTCCCGTTCCCAGTGCGAGTGTCCCTGAAGGTGATGTTCCGAGGCTGTTGTCGAGGATGTCGTTGTAACGGAGAAACACCTGGGCACGATCCTTGACGAACATGTTGCCATATCCCTCATTTTTCAGAACAGACGTCTGATTGCTCCCATAAATATCCAACACGGTGCCGGCACCCCAAATATTGGCGATTCCTATTCCTTCACTTGTTCCTGGTCCTGCCGGATCGGTCCCCACGCCGAAATTCCCGGTTGTGAGGAAGGCTCCGTCCGAGAGGTTTAATACCCCCACGCTGTCTTTACCGACAATAAAATCTAACGAGTTCTTCCAGTTGGTGCCCGCCCCGGAAATATTCAACGTTCCGTCACCGTCGTTGCCAATGAAAACGTTTTTACTTTTTGCCCAGTTTCCATTGGAAATAGTATATTTGGAAACTTGATGATGGCCTATAACCACGTCGTGGTTGAAGGCATCCCAACCGGATCCCGGCGATGTCAAGTCCACTTCAATTCCGTCTCCTGCAATTCGGAGGAGATCGGTTCCCGCCGAGGTGTAAATCCCCTTGTATGTAAGCTTGAGATTATCTCGCAATGTGATTCCGTCTCCGAACGCCATGGTACTCCCCTCGACGACAAGTTCCGCACGACTTCCTGGAGTGCTTGGCCCGTCGAAAATGGCTCTGTCATTGCCCACAAAGTTGTAACCGCTGAGTTTCAGTATGACCGTTTCGCCGTCTTTAAGGACATAGTTTACACTGGTCTCCACACCGATGCTTCGCGTAAAGATGATGGTCCTCGTCTGGCCTTGGATGGAGTGTTTTATGGCCTCTGCGAGTTCGTCTTCGTCATCGACGTGAAATGTGCTTACGCCGTCGAACCAATCGGGGGATTGCGCGAAAACCGAAGCAACGCATCCCATAAGGAGGAGTACCGCCGCCAACGAGCAGATGAGTCTCCTCACCGTTCTTGTGATGTTCTGTTGAGTTGTCTTTTGGAAAATTGTCATGGTTGTGTATCCGGTCGTGACACTGATATTAGCAAATTTTTTCATGTTATCACCCATTCCTTTCTAACTCAGAAGTTTCTCTGAAATCCAAGTTGACCGGCATGGGTCGTCGAATGACCACCCGCCATGACGGCATAGTCAATGTAAACCATGCTGAGTTTGCGTTTCCCGACGTAGATTCCGGCACCGACATTCGCGGTCACAAAGCCCAAACCGTCATCGACGCCGCGAATGTTGAACTTGTCTCCCGCAAATTGGAACTGGTTATTGACGTTTGTGTAAGGATGTCCGCCCATCAGGTGGGAGTAGGACACCCCCATACGGAGGTTGCCGTGGGAGCCGCCACGCTCAACCATAACGCCCGGACGAGCGTAAACCCGAACATTCGTCGCACTGTAATAATTCAAGGCCACCAGATTGCCCACAAGGTACTTTTGGTCGTGAACCTCGTAGGTGTCGTCGTTGTCGCCGTATTCCGAAGCACGGTTTTGCCACACGGCCATCAGGTCGAGCCCCATGTAAGGACGCACCGTCCATTGGCAACATTTTCCGAAGTAAAAAGGCCGTGCCAATTCCGTACTGCCCGCGAAGGAAAACCCCGTAAATTGGCTTTTCATAATGTGGGGATGTTGCGTTTCCACACACTCGAAAGTATCATTGGTCGGATTCCAGATCGAATGACTCAAATTCAGATCGACATCGCGACTCATGTTGTAGTTCTGAACCCCTATGCCGAGAAAATTTTTCCACTCCCAGTTGTCCCAAGCGGTCTTGCCGTGGTAGAGGCCGAACTGGAAGTCGTCCGACTTTGCATCCGAACGCCCGGCGTCCAACTTGCCCTGGTTGTAGGAGATCAATGCCCCCAGGTAGGAATGCCCTCCTTTCGATGCCCGTTCGTAACCGGCCATGATACCGTTACGCGTGAGATGATAGGAACCGGCATTGTCGTCCGAACTCGTCCAGTTGTTTGTGTGGATGAAAGTCCCCCAGAGATTCTTGTCACTGACGATATTACAACTCCTGTTTTGTGGCCCGAAGAATGCGTCTCGGGTACAGCGGCTGAACCCATTCCGTGCATGAGCGTAAGTCCAGGGATTCTGAAGCGGCATCATAAGTGCATGGGCACGAATTTCACCCGAAAAATTCCGGTACTCCTCGAGAAACTCCGGGTCGTCCAGATACCAAAAAGTCCGCAGAAACGGAAGCCACTCTTGTTTGCGCAGTGCGTAAATTGAGTCGAGAACCCGTCCCAACGTCATTTGATTGTAGGTGTTCGTTGCTTCTTCAAACGGCGACTCGTTGAGTGACATCCTCACACGAAGTATGTCATTCTTTCCATCGTTGTAAATTTCCTGTTCTCTTCCGCTGAAGAACCGCCAGGGCTTGATCTCGATATCGTCAAAGCCTTTATGGATCACTCCTCCGGTGCCACCCTCACCGAACGTTTGCACGATATTGTACCAATCCGTATCATGCGGGTAATATTCCGTCAGACGGGCGTGAATCATGAGCGTTCCGCCGAGCGTTGCCGACACTTCGTCGGGCACATTGCGAGGATCGGCAATGACATAAATATTGTCCTGCATGGGGTTATTGTTCGTTGACCCATCACTGGGGTCGTAATAACCTGAGTTGATGTCGAAATAGGTGATGACGTTTCCCGTCATGGTCAGGCTGTGCCCGAAGTACAAATCGCCGTAAAAATCTTTTTCGCACCGGATGGTCCAATCGTAAACCAGACCGGGATCAATGGCCGCCTGTCCATACTCCGCGTCGCATTGGAAAAAGTGAACGCCGTCCTTACCGGTGACCGTTCCTATCCCTTCCAGCCGGGCATTGACGAAATTGACGCGTTTATTTCCCGCGTCAAACAAAGGGTTGTGGGCACGGTCAATTGTTCCGTAAGGGTCTTTCGGTATTACGGGCGTCTCCATTTTGTACAGGTTGTCGAGGTGAAGGACCGAATTGGATGCAAATACCGCACACCCGTTCAGTCGCACCGCCGAGTCGGCATCCAGCCAGACGAGTGCCTGGTGACTTGCCCCGAAAAGCCCTGTTCCTCCCATCACCTGCGGATGACCAGAGACATCAAACGCGGCGTTGTTATAGTAACTACTGCCTTTATCAGCCGTGATACGCAGTGTGGATGCCGGGCCGTCAACGAAAACTTCGCCTTCGGCACCCGCTTGGGCACCGATGTACAAGCCGGCGGTTTCCCCGAGTGCCCCGTCGTAAATGCGCAAAGTTCCTCGCTTGCCTGCGTCTCCGACGACCGTGGCTCCGTAACTCTTGAAAACCGAGCGTCCACCGTTGTTCGCATCGTTGCCGCTGACGAACAATTGCCCCCGGTTACTACTTCCGGCAGCAATGATCGTCGAATCGCCTGTTCCGTTGACGACCAGCGCACCACCGTTGAGTACGCGAAGGAATGCGTTTCCTTTGTCCCCGACTTTCAAGTCCTGTTTGACATTCCATACGGAGGCATACTTCGATATGCTGCTGCCGCTGTCATCAACAGGAACCGAAGAAGGGATGCCCGCAACCCCGCTCCCTGAAAAGAAGGGCGGCTCGTTATCCAGCGGATCGTAAACCGTCCCGACCGGAGTGGTGTAATAGTTGTTCGACCCCGCCGCAGTATTCCCCGCGTTGTCGATGACAACGTAACCGTTGCTGCCGGTTTCTGCGCCAATGACACCTTTCCCGGATGTCACATTTGCCCCCCGCGTGATGGCAAGCCCGGGTGCATTTCCGGTGCTTTTTCCGGTTGTGGCATTGTCGGCATCACCGACAGTCAAGTTCATATCCAGAGTTCGAGCCCCGTCGGCGAACCAATCTGCCGGATCGTCTCGATAACGATCAAGAGATCGATCTTCCGTATAGGTTCCGCCCGCCTGACCGAAGTTGCCGACGGTGAGTGTGCCGCCCACGGTCATTGCCGTGCCATATCCGTCGATGTAATCACGTCCGATTGATCCGACGTTTTCGGCAATGATGTGGTCGCCTGACACTTTTGTCTTACCACCGCTAGAGACATATAAGTTCCCATGACCATCCTTTCCTGTTGTCAAAGAGTGGTCGATATTCCAGGTGCCTCCATTCTTAACATTGACTATTCCGACCACGTTAGCTTCAACACCAATTTCTGCACCGACTCCTGGAACACCGGGAATTTCTCCTGTGGTGTTCCAGGTTGCGCCGTCTAACGTATAAGACCCATCGGTTGTGTTCCCGATACGGACGTATTCGTCGTCGTGGCTACCACCATCCTGCAAGACACTACCGGTTGCATTGGCAATTGTGCCATGTCCCACATCGGTGAATCTATTATTCCAAGTTCCGGCGCTTTGATGTACATAACCAACCCCGTTTTGTCCGACCACGACGTCAAGATTACCGGTAGGACCAACTCTCCAAGTCCCTGACGTGTTGACTTCGCCACCGCCGGCACCTGCACCGACAATGACGTTGTTGCTCGTGTTCCATATCGCACTGGAACCATTATTGTTTACGGTACCTTTCGCGGCTTGACCAATCAAGGAATCACCGGCGGCACCAGCAGCCTCAGTCCAATCCATTCGCCCGGTATTGGTCACGGTTCCCGTCGCGTTCGCACCTGAGCCGCCGACAGTCACTTGGCCTGAGTTGGTCCAGCCTGCTGTTGTTGAATTTCCGGAGTAATTGGTCACGGTTCCTGTCGCATTGGCAGCGGAACCGCCGATTTGGGCCAACCCCGTTCCGGTCCATGTTCCTCTGTTTTCCACACTGCCTGCCGCATTATTTCCTATGTATGTGGCAACGGTGCGCCATGTCCCCGAGCCACCAACGTTAACGGTGCCGGTGCCAGTGTTGTTTGTGCCCCTCGCACCAATGTAACTGTTCGCTATCCCTGTCCCGGCACTGCTTCCCCCCATGGTTCCATCGGTGATGTTGAGTATTCCATTCGCGTTTCCGTTACCGACTTGCAGGGAATTGGTCACCCACCAATTGCCACCGTCTTCCAAGTTTGACGTTCCGATGATGGTTGTATTTACTGTGGCAAGAGTCCCCATACCGCCTTTGGTGAAAGTTCCGCTGGCATTGACCGTCGGTGCTGTCCAAGTGATTCCATTGTCAACGTTCGCGGTAAAGTTTTCCACCGTCGTGGTACCAGTGGTAGAGCCTGTTAAGGTTGTTTGTACAGTTAAGGTTCCTCCGCTACCTGTAAAATCATCATAGCCATAAACGGTGGTGCCTGCTTGAGTTCCAGGTGCCAAGACCAATTCGCCGCCACCCGTTTTGAACCAATTTCCAAAATTATAATTTAGGTTGGTGCGTTCATTGACAAGAGTGACTCTGCCGCCTGTAACATTGGCCGTACCTCCGGTATTGGTAGTCGCCCCCCAGTTAGACCTGTAACGAGTCTGAATTCCTGTGGGATTTGTCGGACCGGTTGGATTCCCAGGTGTTACATTACCGCTGATATGGACAGTGACAGTATTGGCAGTGGTATTGGAAAGTGCAGTCCACAGATTATTTGTGTCGAATCTGTTTGAAGGAGCTGACCAACCATCATTCGGTGGGTTAGGACCACCGGTGGTGTCCCAAGCATACCCGATTAAGCCCCAAATATCATCTGTTGGCGGATTCGTCCAACCATAAACCTCATGACTACCATTCGACTGTTCATAGTTGATATAACGATTCGTCTGCGCCCGCGCATCCTGCCCCCCCCCTCCCAGCAGCGCACCGACGACCAATACGGTGACAGCGACGGTCTTTGTGACGGCCTTTGGTATGCGTGCGAATACGGGCCGCCATTTTTTCAGTTTCCGCCGTAGCCACCTCGATAGCATATAAAAACTGTATTTGTGTAAAAACATTATGTGCTTCATGCTCTCTCTCCGTTTGGTCTAACGGCAAAAACCTTGTAATACGACCGTTCTTGCATTTTTGCATTTAAAAAATGTCATAATGGACAAATAATCAGTAATAGGTTTCGGGTTTTTCTTCTAACGACTCTCAAAGATTAGGATACTAATAGAGAAAAAGTTGCAATAGTATGTCAGAAGTGACTTTTGAGACAGGAAATCCACAACACGAAAAGTGTTGCGTTTTTAATGATTAGAGCAGAAATGAGAATTTTCGGAATCAAGTATTCCGTTGATGGGATGCAGGAGAATGCGCCCGTAGTTGCACTCAGAACGAAAAAAAGGGTTGGCAGCGAAGATGCTTGACGGAATTCCTTTCCGCTTTTTTGACGCATCTTGCCGCCATCCACCCCCTTTCCTGTGCGTTGGCGTTTGGAACTTACGCACTCATTAGAACGTCATTTGATAACCGAGCGATGCATGTTGGGCATTGGTTCGCTTACCGTAGTTTCCGTTGTACTGCACAAAGAACATACGCGACTTGAGTCGGTTCAGGTAAATCTGGCTACCCAGTCCGATGTTGACGAATGTGCGACTCAGGTTGGGTCCCTTGATGTCAAACTCAGGATTGCCCGGGTCCGGGTTACCGTAAATGAACTGGTTGGTGGCTGTCGGTTCGACTTGGCCGGCGAGCTGGTACGAATACGCCACCGAACCCGTCAAAGAGATTCGCTTCCAACCGAAGTCCCCACGAACACCGATACGTCCGAACAGTTGCGACCAGTCCGATGCGGCGTAGCGCAATGCAATCGGTGGGAAACCGTCTTCTTCCGCCTCGTTTTGCTTGACATAACTGTAGTCCAGCGCGGCCAGAGGACGAATCACCCCCTTGTAGAAACTGTACGGTCTCGCGACTTGCATACTTGCCGTCACGGAATTTCCGCCGTATCTCGCATTAATCGCACTGCCGCCGGCAATGGGAACATTGCGGTTCAAGCGGTAATGCTGGACGCCGTAGCTGCCCCAAAGTTTCAACTCGAAATCGTTATAAACGCGCGTGTTGTAATGTACGCCGAACAAATAGTCGTCCGCAATCACTCGCGAAAACACCTGCTCCAGTTTCGGCTGTGAGTAACCGAACAGGAACCCCAGTGCGCTGTATTTCGACACGGCCCGATCATAACCCGCCATGAAAGACACTCGCGATGTGTGGGTACTCGACGTGTTACCGTCATCGCTCGTATGCATGTAATCATAGTAGGGCGTGACCCAGATGTCCTGCTTTGCCACATACGGCGCGAGGATGTTCTGCTGTCCGAAATACACGTGGTTGTCGCGCTTTCGCCAGTTGACCCGATCAAAGGCATACAGCCAGGGTGAGCGAATCGGCATAAAGAACGACGCGGCACGGGTTTCACCGGACAACTGTCGCATGGCTTTGCGGAAATCCTCGTCGTTCATGCCCCAGAACCAGTCCAGGACAGGGAACCATTCGGTATTCTGCTGCTCAAGCATGAGGTCTGGGTTGTAGAGACCGTGTTCCCGATTGTAAATCCAATCGAGTGCGACGCCGACGGATTTCTCGTTGTACGATTCGCCGGAGGTATAAAACGGCTTTTCGTGACGCGTCATGATCAATGTGCCGTTATTGAAACCACTTTCCCAGCCCTCGAACCAGCGACGCGGCCACATCGACAACTCAGGCGTCCCGTTAACAGCACCACCCGTGAAAACATCCACGTTGATACTATCCTGATAATACCCCGGCATTGGTCGGAAGTGAACGTTGCCGTTCAATTGTGCCGGAGCACTGGTGTTATTGACGAAGTCCTTGTGCATGTCAATTTTCGCATCGCCGTTAAGATTGGGATGATTCGCACCTTCGGGGTCGAAGTCAAAGATCGCAACACCGCCTGGATTCAAGATGAAGTCACCGGCAAACTCAATACCGCCATAGCGACCGACAGGAATCGGGTAGCCTTTTCGGTCAACGATGGGATCGCCGTGATTGATGTACGAAAACGGCGGCAATGTGTCGTTGAGATCATAAAACGGTACGGCGTCTCGGCCGAGGTTGTACAAATAGACCTGATCGTTCTGCGAGGTGAAGTCGATTGTAACCTTATCCTCCCAGAGTTCCTTGCTCCCATAGCCGGGTGAGAAAAACGCACCGTTGTCGATCGTCAGCGATTGCAAGTCGATTCCTCCCGGTGCCTTAAATTCCGAGTAACCAAAGTCAAACCCGGGGGAAGGCGGAACTTGACGGACGAACCCGTAGTTGCTGCCCTCGAACAAAGCGTAATTCTCGAATGTCATGGCGTTGTTGTTGCCATTGACCGTTCCGCGATCCACCATGAAATAGGAATTGTTGAACGAACTGGTTCCCGTTCCAAGATCGAGATTCGGTGACGTTCGCGTGATGCCGTCGTCGAGGTTGTCGTTGTAGCGGAGAAACACCTGGGCACGATCCGTGACAGACAGGTAACCTGTTCCGGCATTGCCCGGCGCAGCTGCCGTGTTGCTTCCGAAGATGTCCAAAACGGTATTCTTTCCCCAAATATAGGCCGTCCCAATACCACCGGCCTCGGTGCCCACACCGAAATTCCCGGTCTTGAGCAACGCTCCGTCCCAAAGGTTCAATTCCCCGATGCCTTCTTTACCGACAATAAAGTTTTCGGTGTTCACCCAGTTGGTTCCGGCACCCCAAATATTGAGCGTGCCGGTCCCCGGCTCAGTAGCTGGTGGCACAATCCCCTTGTTGCCGATGGTGACGTTTTTACTGTCACCCTTGTTGCCGCTGGTGATGTTGAACTCGGCTTTTCCCGCGTCGCCGATGATCACGTCATGACCAAAGGCATCCCACGCAGAACCTGGGGCGGTGAGGTTGACGATGATATTATCATTTGCGCCTTCACCGATGCTGTCCGTCGCACTGGATGTATATCTCCCAAAGTAGTTCAGCTCAAGCTGACCACCAGATGTCGTATGAAGGTGGAGATGCATTCCGTCAACAAATCCCATCGTGCTTCCGATGATATTGACGACCGCCCTTTCAGTAACGCCGGGATCGATTTGGTTGAAGTTGATACTGCCGTTTCCCTGAAAGTTAAAGACGTTGAGATCAAGCGTCAATGTCTTGCCGCCGGGAATGTTCACATTGTAATCGTTGGCGACCAACACATTGTCCTGAAAATGGATCGTGTTGTACGCATCCGTATAACCGGCTGCTGTTCCGGTTTGAATGTTCGTCAGGATCGTGAGCAATTCTTTTTCGTTTTTCACGTAAAAATCATTCGCGAAGGCCGAAGCCCCGAATCCTGCGAGAAGGAGTACCGTCGCAAACGAGCAGAGGTATCTCCTCACCCGTGTGACCGTCCTTTGTGTTGTTTCCTGGTTAGCCGTCATGACTGTGTGTCCTGTCGTCACGCTGTTTATCGTTATACTGTTTGTCGTCAAACTGTTATTAGCAAATTTTTTCATGTTATCACCCATTCCTTTCTAACTCAGAAGTTTCTCTGTATTCCAAGTTGAGCGGCATGGGTTGTCGAATGACTTCCCGCCATGACGGCGTAGTCAATGTAAACCATGCTGAGTTTGCGTTTCCCGATATATGCGGCGGCACCGGCATTCGCAGTCACGAAACCCGAACCGTCATCAACACCGCGGATGTTGAACTTGTCTCCGCCGTATTGGAATTGATTGTTGACGTTCGTGTAACGATGACCTCCCATCAAGTAAGAGTAAGACACTCCCAAGCGGAGGTTGCCGTTCGAACCGCCGCGTTCGAGCATGATGCCCGGGCGACCGTAAAGCCGAACATTCGTCGCACTGTGATAATTTAACGCCACCAGACCGGCATAACGATAACGTTCGGTACCGACATCGTAATACGCTTCTTGTCCGGTTTCCGAATCAATGAGCAGTCCGTCTTCCGATGCGCTGTTTTGCCAAGTAGCCATGAGATCAAGCCCCATGTAAGGCTTCAAGGTCCACTGGCAGCATTTCCCGAAGTAAAACGGTCTTGCCAACTCCGTACTTCCCGCCATGGTCAACCCCGCAAAGCTGCTGAGCATGTCACCCGAGGCAAAGCGTTCTTCGCAAACGAGAGCGGTAGCAGTACTGCCGCCGGTATTATTCATCGAGGACAACGACAAGTCGATTTCGCGACTCATGTTGTAGTTCTGAATCCCCATGCCGAGGAAATTCTTCCATTCCCACGTGTCCCAGGCTTTCTTGCCGTGGTAGAGGCCGATCTGGAAGTCGTCCGAATTCGCATTTGAACGCCAAGCATTCAGCTTGCTCTGGTTGAAAGCAAACATGGCCCCAAGATAGGAGTGCCCTCCTTGCGACGCTCGCTCATAACCGACCACAAAGCCGTTGCGCCGGAGATCGTATTCTCCTGCATTGCCGTCTGAGCCGGTTGAGTTTTCAGTGTGGATGAACGTCCCCCAAAGATTTCTGCCGCTGACAATATTGCAATTGCGGTTTTGCGGCCCGAAGAACACGTGGTCGGTACACCGGCTGAATCCATTCCTCTCGTGGGCGTAAGTCCACGGGTTTTGAATCGGCATCAGCATCGAATGGGCGCGAATTTCACCCGAGTACAATTGGAGTTTTTTGCGGAATACCTCGTCATTGTCTTCATACCAGAATTGCCGCAGGAACTGAAGCCACCCTTGATCTTTTGTGGAACGGGCGATTGAGTAAAGCTGGTCAAGTGACCGCCCCACGCTCGCTTCGTTGTATGTTTGTGCCGAACTTTCAAACGGCGACTGGTGCAGTGTCATCTTCACATAGAGAACATCGTCGCCAAGAGAGTTTTCCTCAATCCACTGCTCCGCCCCGGTGAAGAATCGCTTCGGCATGATATAGAGATCATCAAACGGTCTATCGATCAAACCTTTGGTCCCGTTGGCACCGATGGTCGTCACCACGTCATACTTGAGGTCATCGGTAAAGTAATCCGTCAGCCGGGCGTGCAACTTGAGCGTTCCGCCCAGTGTTGCGACAACCTGACCGCCCGGATTGTTCGGGTCACCCTGGACAATGATATGGTCTTGTTCCGGGTCACGACTTCCGTTGGTCCAAGGCATGGGGTTCACACTGGAATCGTATCCGGCATTGACATCGAAAAGCGTATGGACGTCGCCGGAGATGCGCAACGTATGACCGAACGTGAGCGTTCCGTAATAATCCTTTTCGCATTTGGTGTCCCAGCCGTACCACAGTCCGGGATCAATTTCCGTCTGAGCGTATGGACCTCCGGCCGGCGTCCAGGTACTGTCTTGCAGGAAGAAAACCCCGTTCGCTCCGGTGACCGTTCCAATTCCCTCAAGGCGGGAGTTGGTGAAGTTCACCCGTTTTTCCCCGGCATCGAATATCGGGTCGAGTGCCTTTTTGACGGGATCGCGTTCATAAGGAGTACCCGGTGTTAACGGATCATCTTTGACACCGTTAAGATGTAAAATTGACCCCGTGCTGATTTGGGCAATCCCGTTAAGTCGGACTTCCGATTCCTGATCCATCCACACCAAAGCCTGATCACTGGCCGAGAAAAGCCCCGTCCCGTTCAATGCCGCGGGCGGATTTAATGGATCGTAAGCATACTGATAGCCGCTACCGGAAGGATCGACAAAAGAATTTTTAGTGATGTGAAGAGTTGAACCCTGCCCCATCACGCTGACTTCACCTTGCGATCCGGTGGTAGTTCCGATGTAAAGCCCGGCGGTTTCCCCGAGGGCACCATCGTTGATGCGAATCGTGCCGCGCGAGTGGCTGGCCGCACCCACAACCGTTGCTCCCAAACTCTGCCAGACCGAGCGTCCCCACTGTGGGTCATTGCCGTAAACGTGAAGCGTTCCATTCCCGATACCGCTGCCGAGAATCGTGGAATCCCCATTGGCATTGGTGCCGATCAAGCCGGTTCTCAGCAAACCGCCGTTAAGAACGCGAAGGACTGCGTTACCGTCTTTGGCAATGACAAGGTCTCTCTGCACGTCCCAAGTGGAAGCCGTTGAACCATTAAATTTATCCCGAAGCATAGCCCGGAGTGCAGCCTCAGTATTTGCCGGCGTCCAAGTGGGGTCATCGTAGTGTTCAGCCTCGATATCCTTGTAATCCTTGAAAACCTTGATGTTCTCCATGGAGCCGTAATACGGATTCACGGTACCGTAAACCGGGTCCACTGTGCCACCGGCGATGTAATAAGGATTATCTAAGGAACCAACAATCGGGTTGAAGTCCCGGTTTTCTATGGTGTTGTAATAGGGATGTGCCGCCTTCCATGTTTGGACATAAGCGTCATTCACATTGACACCGGGATTATTCGACTGCAACCATGTCTTCAGGTCGGCGTCACTCAATGCTGGAGTGATGGTATTACCCCCGAGCGTATTCCCCGCGTTGTCGATGACGCCGTAACCGTTGCTCCAAACGTTATTCAACGGTTCGCCGTTGACAACGGGATCACCTGGGTCGTTATTACTGCTGACCCCCATTTCACCTCGCCCGGAGGACACATAAGCCCCGCGTGTGATCGCAAGACCGGGATCGTTGCCGGTGCTGCCGAGGGCAGCTGAACGATCTCTTGTTTTGGCGTCGAAGATAGAGGCCAACTCCGTGCGGCTGTGTTGATCGCCGTTGAAACCATACTCTCCCAGCCAAAGACCATTTGCCGGGTCGTTCTCATATCTGTTATCATAACGGTTTTCCGTATAAGTCCCGCCCGCTTGACCATTGTTACCGACGGTGAGTGTTCCGTCCACAATCATTTGCGTGCCATACATGTCGATGTAATCGCGTCCCAAGGCATTGATGCCGTCCGCGATGATGTGGTTGCCGCCGACATGAATGTAAGCACCGTCCCATGCGTAAAGATTTCCCTGAGCAAAACCATTCAGCGTCGTGCCTGTCGGGTCGTCATAGCCGGTAATCAAGTTGCCGGTGCGGATATCCAAGGTGGAACCCGCCCCCCAAATATTGACGTTACCTCTCGTATTGCGGTCATTCGCGATAAACATATCGCCGTCGTGAACCGTTTTTTTACCGCCGGTATGAATGTTGACTGTTCCGCGGCTTCCGGCACTGTCGGCAACGATGACATCGCCGGTATGGATGTCCGCCAGACCAGAGTTAAACAGGTTGAATGCCGCATCACCAAGTTCCGCCACCGTGAAGTTTCCGGTAACATCCAGCGACGAACTGACCGTACCTTTTGTGGCATAAACGTCCAACACCGCCGTGCTGCCGCTTTGGTTGGCCATGGTCAAATCATCCCCGGTTTTCAATAAACCGCCGTTCGCCACGCGGGTGTATGAATGTCCGAAATCGGACAAGGTCAATGTTCCCGTAATATCCCAAGTGGCTCGGGTGGTTGTGGCATCTCCCTTGTTGTCAATCACAGTATAAGCGTTATTACGATTCGCGGCCGTTCCTACTGCGACAGTGGCATTTTGTGCCACCGTCACAATTCCGCCGTTGGTGATGGCAAGTCCGGGTGCATTGTCAGAATTCCACGTCCGCGGGTTTGTTGCTCCCCCCAGGTTTACCGAACCCAACCAGGGAGTAGGGTCAGTCACACGAGCAGGTGGCGCCGAGTCGGTTGCATACGGCGTTCCCACATACCACGCATTACTGTCATTGGCATCGAGATAAACAGGATTATGGCTGAAACCGGGAATCGAACCTGCAACTGTGCCACCTGCCGTTCCCTGATTTCCGACGATCATGTTGCCGTCCACCGCCAAAAGCGAATTATCTCCGTCAACATGGTCACGACCGTGGCTATTCGTTGCGTCGGCAATCACGTGATTGGTTGACACGGTTGTCTTTCCGCCGTTCAAGACATATAAACTCCCGGAACCGTTCTTTCCCGTTGTCAATTGGCCGGTCACAGCCAATAGCGAACCGGTACCGCTGACCGTCGTCTGACTGTTGCTTGAACTATTGTTACCAATGATCACGCCTTCGAGTTTGTTCGCAGCGTTACTCACAATGGTTTGACCGCCACCGGTGATGTTCAGGTTCCCGTTTCCGTTTTCGCCAACCGTCAACGCATTGGTGATATTCCAAGTGCCGTTTCTCCGAACATTGACGGTTCCTGTCACCCCGTTTCCAACGCCAATTTGGGCACCAACTCCGGTGACACCGGGAATGGTACTTATGGTGTTCCAAGTGTCAGTGCCTGTACCAGTGGCACGTCCGCCAAGTGTATAACTCCCACTTGAAAGATTTCCGATCTGGGCGTATTGGTCAGTGTGACTGGAGTTTGTATTACCTGATGCCGCCATTTGCGTGACAGTACCGGTTAAACCAGCTCCCACATTGGTGAATTGGTTCGTCCAGGTACCGGCAGTTTGTGTGACCGAACCTGTCCCACCGACGCCGACATTCACGGCTTGACCGGTGGCGTCCCATGTTCCGGAAGTCGTGACGCTTCCGTTCGCTCCATTACCGACATTGGTTGTCCCGGTACTGTACCAATTCCCACTGTTTGACACACTACCGGTACCGCTGTTACCGATGTTCGTCAGGGCTGTGCGCCATATTCCCGAGGTGCCAACGTTGACAGTACCGGTCCCGGTACCATTGGAACTTCCAACATTGCTGATGACAATACTGGTATCTGTTGTGGAAGTACTGGTTGTCGTTGGTGCCGTACCTCCCTCAAGGGTTCCGTTGGTAATATTAAGAGTACCCGCACCGGTTCCATTTCCGACTTGAAGGGTATTGGCGACCTGCCAGCGTCCGCCGCCGACTAAATTTGAAGTACCGGTAACGGTTGTGTTATTCGTACTCAGACGCCCGGAACCGTCCTTGGTGAAAGTACCCGAGGTTGTCAGCGTGCCACTCACTTCCCACCAGTTTGCTCCGGTATCAAATGTAAACCCTGTTGCACCGCCGGCAGTGGCATTTGTGCTTGTATAGAGTTGAGCATTATTCAATGTGATACCGCCCGCATTGCCTGCGAACGTGGTTCCGTTGTTCCACACTCCACCGTTTTGGATGGTCAGAATACCGCTGCCGTTTTTGGTGATACTATTGATCGTGTAACCAGCTGTGGCTTTTGTTCCGCTAACACTGCGGTCATCACGTAGCGTGACATCGTTTCCAATATTGATCGCCGTGGTATCACTGTTTGATGTTGAACCCCAATTCGAACGATATCGAGTGGAATATGAGTTGGCACTTGGATTAGAATCAAGGCTGGGTGTGTTGACCGGATTGTTCGACAACACAACGGTGTTTTGCGGATTGAGAACGGTAATAAGCTGATCCGCCTGATTGATCCAGTGGATCACACCATTGTTAGCGGCCGTCGTTCCGGTAAATGTCTTTTGACCTGATATTGCGCCCCAACTGCCATTCCAAACGTATCCTCCATCCCAAGGAAATGAACCATTCTGTGATCTTCCATCAGACTCTTCATAGTTGACAATAATTTCACCCGCCCACGCCTCATTAGGCGGCCCCCCTCCCAGAAACGCACCGACAACCAGCACAGTCGCGAAAACAGTTTTCGTGACCGTTCTGGGGATGCGTGCGAATCCGGAACGCCATTTTTTCAGCTTCCTCCGCAGCCACCGCGGCAGCATACTGATACTGAATTTTTGAAAAAACTTTAAATGCCTCATGCTCTTTCTCCGTTTGCTTCAGCTAAAGTTACAAACTTACGACCTTCCGAATTCACGAAAATTCATTGTCGCCCAACGTAACCGGTGTTGTCTTACGACAAAGTATTCAAAGGTTGTTATCACACGTTTTCCATGACACTTTCACACAAACAAATAGTGTAATATATTTACATATAATCATGTAATAAATGTAATAATGCACATCTGTTTAGTAGTGGTTCTATGTTCGGTATATTTTTTTTCTAACACTTGTTAATCTTAGTTGAAAACATAAAAAGTTGTTTTTGTTTTGTTCGTTGAACACTTGAAACAGATAAATCATTGTAAGATAGATAACACAAGTTTGACGGATAAAGAAACTTCATCGTGAAGGCATAACATAACAGCATCATCAGCAACGCAATGTTGTATCAACACTGATTTTTTACAATCAACTGTGAAAAAATAAGAGGTATTTTTTTATAGAAACGCTGTAAAAAAAGACATTTCAGCGTTTTTTTGTTTCTTGCGAAAGAAATAAATCAATGCTTGAATTGATTAGGAACAATACCAAAATAATTACATCAAATTGTCAAGTGCATGAGTGCATGAGGTAAGAGGTAAGAGGTAAGAGGTAAGAGGTAAGAGGTAAGAGGTAAGAGGTAAGAGGTATGAGGTATGAGTTAAGAGGTAAGAGGTAAGAGGTATGAGTTAAGAGTTAAGAGGTATGAGGTATGAGGTAAGAGTTAAGAGGTAAGAGTTAAGAGGTATGAGGTAAGAGGTAAGAGGTAAGAGGTAAGAGGTATGAGGTATGAGGTAAGAGGTAAGAGGTATGAGGTATGAGGTAAGAGGTATGAGGTAAGAGGTAAGAGGTATGAGGTATGAGGTAAGAGGTAAGAGGTAAGAGGTAAGAGGTAAGAGGTAAGAGGTATGAGGTAAGAGGTATGAGTTAAGAGGTATGAGTTATGAGTGAAATGATCTGCGCAAATCTGCGTCAATCTGCGGATAAAAAACTCCTCGTCAATCTGCGGATAAAAAAGGGATTGATCCGCAGAGACACGCAAAGGGATTGATCCGCAGATACACGCCGATTACCTCTTACCTCTTACCTCTTATCTCTTATCTCTTATCCCTTGTGACAAGAAAAAACGGGTCCTCACTCAAATCATGAAGGTCAATGGAATGCAAATACGGGAACATGAAAAAACCCTGTGGGTCCAATCTCAAGTGAGTCACACGTTCCCAGCCGAGATTCCGCCGATACGTTTTTTCCTGTTCCGGCGTTCGAAAAGCACGTTGAATCTTAACATAATCACGAAACGTATAACCTTCCGGCCCCATGTCATACCAGTCGAAGATCATGTCGTTCAGTTTGTCATTCTGCGAGAGTTCGTCAATGGCACTGTCCAATCCCGCTTCGTGAAGCAACAGAGCATACCTGCAAACAACTCGTCTCAAATCATGTATGGTGCTTCTCAGGTTACGAGTCCAATCCCCCCCTGTTTCCCGGTACAAGTCATATAAATCATGACACGCCTGACGCATTCCTTCGATGGCGGTTTCAAGTCGCGGGTCGAAATCCTTCCCCTGCAATTCCGAGTAATCCGGCTTGGGTAACAATCGCGGCTCTTCCGCTTCTGCAAACGAGAACCAGCCCAAAGAAACAAGGGTTATGGCACAAATCATTTTTGCGTATGTCATGTCATTCTCGCTCTCATACTCATACAATAGTCAATGTTGCATTCAAGTAGCCCAATAGTTTTTTTCATTCAAGCCATGCAAGGGCGGGACAACACGCCATGACAACCTTATTTTTGCCAACAAAACAACCTATGGTGTTCCCAAAAACTGCCTTGCCCAGATCAAATCGGGGTTCGCTTTAATCGCCGTTTGAAATTCCTGATCGGCCTGGTCTTTTTCGCCGCGTGCGAGGTGAACCAAGCCCAGCAGGTATTGCAGTTGCGCGACCCGTTCGCTGCGTGAGCCGTCTTCGCCGAATTTAGAGTACTGGTCGATCAACTCCCGGCTCTCGCGCTGACGGCGGATGGCTTCTGCCAGGGCATCAATTTCTCTCGTAGCTTCGGCATCGCGGGAAAGTTCCTTGTAAGCCATTCCCACAAAAAACGCCGTTTCATTCGCATCGCCGCGCCTCTGTGCAGCCGCGATTGCGGTTTCAAAACATTCCTTCGCTTTGGCCTCGTTACCTAGTCCCTGATACGCCTTGCCCATGAAGTAAAACACCTTCGCACTGTTGCCCGACCGACCTGCCGGACGTCCGACTTCGAGGTGATCGGGATACGTGTCGGCCAGTTCAAAATCTTTGAGTGCCCCGGCGAAATCTTCCGCGTTCATTTTTTTCATACCCGACAGCAGGTGGGCATCGACGAAATAGCGATGCACTTCGCCGCCGCCTTCCCAGACGTGGAAGTGCCGCGTGTCGAGAATTTCGATTGCCCTGTCGAACTGTCCCGCCTGATTGAGCATGGCCACCAGCCGAATGACGGCGTCATCGTGTGCCATGACCGTCGTTTCAAACTGCTTGTACAAGGCCAGCCGCTCGGTCACGGGTTTTTGTGCCCGCTCGTACAGCCTGTCCAATTCGACCAGCAGACGCGGCGTGACGACCTTTAACGCCACCGCCTTTTCGTAAGCGGCCACCGTTTTATCGGTTTCGCCGGTTTGCGAATACGCGAAGCCGAGATTGCGCAAGACCTGCCCGAATGTCGCGTCCAGCGAAGCGGCCTTCTCCCAATTCTCAACCGCCCGTTCTTTTTGCTCCAAATAATACAGCAGGTTGCCGAGGTAATAATAACCGCCGGGATGATCCGGTTTGTACTTAATGACCGCTTCGAGAATTTTGATCTCCTCGGGGCGCGACGGGAAACAACCGTCGGGGGAAAGAGCGAGTCCATTCTCAAAAAAGAACTTGAGACCAAACGTATAGCCCGCATAAAAATGAAGCATCGGCGAATTGGCAAATGGCAATTCCAGTTCGATGGGGATACTGGACAATAAGCCGCTCGCACCAACTCTGAGAGGTCGATACTCATTAGCAACATCAAGTACACCCTGTAATTGCACAAAGCCTTCTCCTCGATGTGTAAGTTCACGTTCAAGAGCGAACCACGCATCACGGCCATACCGGAATTGTTCGACGGTTGCCCAAAGGTCCAAAGGATCAATTTCCAATGCCTGTTGTAAACACTCTCTTGCATCATCTTTTCGATCCAAAGAACCGAGCATAACAGCCTTGGTTACCAATGCCTGAGTATTACGTGAATTGATTTCCAGAGATTTATCAATTAGTTTCAGGTAACGAAATTGTTCTTCTTCGGTTTGATGTGTGCGACTTGTGCGCATGGCAATTCGTGCCAATGCCAAATACGCCGCCGATTGATACGACGTTGTCCAAGTTGCTTTCCAATATTGGTCTTCGGCCTCTTTGAGTTTGTCCTGTTGTTCTAGCACGTAACCGAGATAATAGTTGGCCTCGTTGTCGCGCGGCGTGGTGTAATTTTTCGAGAGTCGCTCCACCGCCCGACGCAGATGCGTTTCGGCCTCCTCCCAGCGTGCCTGACGGGCATAACGGATGCCGACGGCGGTATTGACCCGGCTGTCGTTCGGGTCGCGTTTCAGGGCCTCGTTGTAATAGTCCATCGGATTCAGCCGCGCATTGTGAAATTGCTCAATACGCAAACCCGTCAAATACAGTTCCTCAACGGTTTCATATTCGGCGGCAGGCTTGACTGTTTCAACCGGCGTGGGCAACTCTTTTGTTTCCGGCAACTCAACGGGGTTGTATTCGATCAGTAATTCGTTGTTTGCCGTGTGCAATTTGACACGCAAATCCGTATCGGCGAGGTCTTGCGGTATTTCAATTTCCGTCGTAAACGGAGTCGCAGGGTCAATGTCGATCGTCGTTTCAAAGAGCGGCTTCCCTCCGATAATCATAACTTTAGCCCCATCGATCGTCGTTTCAAAGAGCGGCTTCCCTCCGCTAAGCAAAACTTTAGCACCCTTGTGCGCTTTTGTCGTATTGAACCCGACAAAAACCTTGTCCGGTGCGATGCGTTCCAGGTTGACGGCGGCGTTTTTGTTGGCCGCTTTGACGCTCTTGAGGTCGCGGATGGGATACCAATATTGCTCAAATTCGCGGATTTCGCCGGGGTAAATCCAACTGTAGTCCGGCTGGTTGTCGGAAAACGCCCCGACCATCAGTTCGAGGTACTGGCCGTCGTCATCGGTCAGCATTTTTTCCCACATC
>Ga0082212_10001200_pt1 | contig 38174 bp, 30 predicted proteins | sample TergutNt197P3_FD_71548 | JGI IMG/M metagenome (GOLD analysis project Ga0082212, IMG submission 71548) | Neocapritermes taracua P3 segment gut microbial communities from Petit-Saut dam, French Guiana - Nt197 P3 | ecosystem: Host-associated > Arthropoda: Insects > Digestive system > Gut ...
GCTGAGGTTGCACACTGTTGTAGTCTTACCTGTGCCTCCCTTTTGCGATGCCACGGTTATTATTCTGCATTCACTCATGATCATTTCCCCCGTGTAATTATTGTTTTAGTACCGCGATTCCCACGAAAAAAGTCCATCTCTCTACCGCTGGCAAGAGGTGAACCAGGAGTATTCCCTTTTTGGAAATCTCTTTTTTGCTAATACTCTGCTAATAGGACTGTTCTGTATTAGCAAATACGAGGCGGAACAACGAGTGATCAGAAAGTACGATCATCATCGAAATGTTCTGGAAACGCAAGGGTCTAGAAGCGGCTTAGAGGACTAAGCAGTATCACGCGAAAACAGCTTTTGTCAACTTCTAAGCCGGGAGTCGTGGGTTCGATCCCCCCCTGGCGTGCCATGAAACGCTTGCGTCGCAAGCGTTTCGAGCTTTCTTGCTTGCAATAGTTTTTTATCATGGATGGTCAAACTGGAACATCCGGGTCACCTCGTATTAGCAATTTTTTTTGCTAATACATTGTCGAATGGGCGTTTCTTGCGGTAAGGTACAGTTAAAAGAATGCAAAGTAGAGATTTGTCATGCCTAGGACTATAATAGTCCAATATAGAATTTTTCTTATGCAATTAGTTATCATATGGGTGTTAATTGTCTTTAGTAAGGGTTAACACGCTGTGTATCATAATGCACAAATTATTGCTATAATTTGTGCATTATGATATAATATTTAATTGTTTGTGTGTGCTATAATTTGGGCATAAACGAATAATATTTCAGCTAATTTTATGCATCTTTGAATACTGTTATCCAAATATATACAGGGGGCAGGTATAATGAGTTTTAACATAAATGAAGCAAAGAAATTACTGATAAACTATAAACCGCAGTATTTTGAATATGGTAGAAGTAGTAAAATCCTATCTGTTGCAATGCTTGCGACAGCTCCTGACCCTTTATTTGCCGACACATTATATATTGCGTCTACCCCAGATGAACTTGGCAGACTTTTTCCATTCAGCGGCTTCAACTTGGTTGCTTGCTTTCCACTGGAATCAGTACCATTCGATTTTTATGAGTTTTGCCGTACAAAAGAGTTTGATACGATTCTTCTTGATTCGACCCCGTCGCCTTTAGAAATTTTTCATCTTCTCTCTACAGGTCTTAAGGAAACCACCATTCTCGCTCGGTTTTCTGAAGACCTTCTAAATCTGCTATATCATGATAGTACTGTTCAAAACATAGTAGATTTAGCATATGAATATCTGGGAAACCCGTTGTGTGTGTTCGATGCGGGTTTACATCTCATTGCTTCCAGATGCGACCCCCAGAATGTTGATGACAACACAGCGAGAATAATAAAAATCGGGCATCTTGACAAGGAAGATATTAAAATGATGAATTACGAAAACATGCACGAAAAGGTCAAGAAAAGTACTGCGCCTATTTTGGTGCAAAATAAGAAGTACAAAGGTAACCGGATCATTTCACTAATAAATACAAAGAAGAACATTGGTGAGTTCGGTATTGTAGAAGTTGAGCGACCATTTCGTGAGATTGACTTTAAACTTGCGGAAATTCTACGCAATAGTCTGGACCTACAGATGAAGAAAGACGAGTTTATTCAACATACTAAAGGTTTTAATTACGAGTACTTTCTAAGGGACATGCTTGATGGGAAGTATGTTATGAAAACTGATATAAACAAACGGCTTTCCTATCTTGATAAGGAGTTTTCCGAACCAATTTACTGTCTTGTCGTTGAAACAGCACGTACTCCCGGAGTAGTAGCGACAAATTTCATTCGCAGTGGGTTTGAAACGCTGTTTAACGGCATAAGTTCTATCGTCTACGACGAACAAGTAGTAATCATTATTTCCGGCAGGAACAAGACCTATCTTTCCGAGGATGAAGTTGCCATTATTGAAAAACACTGTGAAAATAATGAACTCTATTGTGGGATGAGCAATTCCTTTAAAAGTATCACACGTTTGCCTGAGTACTACAAGCAGGCACAGCGAGCTATTCAAATCGGTGCGGTAGACAATAACTCAGCCGGGTTATTTGTCTATCAGAATTACTTCTTGAAGCATGTCGCTGGTACTTTCCTCCAAAAAGAAAATGCTGATACTTTTTGTTGCCCACAGATGGGGGTGCTAATTGAATACGATAAAACCAAATGTAAAGAATTAGCCAAAACACTATATATGTATCTGCTTTATGGAAATGCCAATGCTGCTGCTTCCGCTATGTTTATACACCGCAATACCATGCTATATCGCATGAGCCTAATTAACGAGTTAGTAACTATCGACTATAAAGACGCCCTATTGCGACAATACCTCATTTTGTCATATGAGATGATTTCATATGTTTAAAGTATTTGTGTTGCCTTTATACAAAAATGAACCTCATTATGTGAATTGCTGCACAACGAGGATTCCATTTTCGTGTGTGAAACTACAAGTATTTTTTTAATGTTCGGTGTATTATTTATTATGTGATTATGCTTCTTTTTATATACATCGCAAAATGAGAGGAGAGAGAAAAATGCTGGAAGTGACCCGTGAAGATGTTAGGTTTGATGTCGATACAGATAGGTGCTGCGGTTGTAAAAGATGTATCCGGACCTGTATGGAAGACGTGTGGAGATGGGACGAGGAACGGAAATGTGCTATTCCAAAATACCCGGACGAGTGCGTTAAGTGCTATCAATGCGAGCTGGCCTGTCTTGGCAATTGCTTTGAGATAGTGCCCTTAACTGTGATGCAATCCGATCCATTGGAGAATTAGAGAGTGGGGAGTGTGTAAATGGCAAGTAGCAATGATTTAGGTATACTACACAGTTCGGATATTCTCGTTATCGGCGGAAGTATTGCCGGGCTTGTTACGGCAATCAGAGCAAAGGAGAATAATAGCGATCTTGACGTCCTTGTTGTGGATAAGGGAACTATCGGCTGGACAGGGCAGGCGACGAAAGCGGGGAATGGTTTTCTGGTTTCAGCGCCGGATCAGCCAATTGAGAAACTCGCGGAATTTGTTATTAAGGAGAATGGGGAGTACTTAAATGATCAGGAATTCCTTCTTGATCATATATCAACCAACCTGAGAAGCGCTGAATTTATAGACCATTGCGGTGTAAAAATCTCAAAAAACCCAGATGGGTCGATTAAATACTTCCGGCAGCCAAGCAATTTATGGAGCGTTCTTGGTATTGAGCTTAACAACTGTCAGGCGCTCAGAAAACACGCACTTAAAATAGGCGTACGCTTATTAAGCCGTGTGCAGATATTTGAATTGTTAACACAAGATAAACGTGTCATAGGAGGTATCGGATTTGATGTTGACCATATGGATTGTTATGTTTTCCACGCAAAAGCGGTAGCAATCGCAACACATGGAGCTCATTTTAAAAAAATGGGTGGACAGTTCATGGCATATGGTAATGGAATGGGCGCGGCTTACCGTGTGGGCGCACGTATGCGAAATGCGGAGTTCTCCACGGAACCGGATATAGTATCCAAAGCGATATATACTCCGATCTATGGGGCTTGCAACGTCATTTGCAATAAAAATGGTGAAAACATATCTCAAATATACGCGCCAAACAAAGAAGAATGCATGACGCCACTTTGCCTCGGCATGTATAAAGAAGTGCAGGAGGGAAGAGGCCCTCTGTATGCAGATTTGCTTAATCCGGATCCTGTTCTATTGTTTGTTGGCTATAAAAATAATATTAACGATCAACGCCTTTTCCCAGATAAAATAAATTGGACAAACTATGCCAAAAAGAAAAGCGCGAAATATGGGAGACCGCTTGATAAGGAAAAACCGGAAGTCACAGTAAGATTCCAATTGCAGGCTGAATGTGTACGTGTTGACAGGGAGTACAGAACAAATGTGGAAGGTCTCTGGGCGTCCGGTAAAATAAGCTCCATGGGGTCGGCCTATTTTGGCTTCGTTCGCGGCGATGGTCTTGGTTTTGCTGCGCAAGCTGGAATTCGTGCAGCCGATAGTATGACAAAATATATTGCGCTTGCTGACCAGTCGGAGTTAGATGTGGACGAGGTCAAGACACTTAAGGAAAAAATCTATGCGCCTCTGCATAGGAAAACATCACGCTCTCCGCTTGAAATATTCGATACTATCGAGAAAATGGCTTACCACATAGATAAAATGATGGCAAAAACGGATGAAAGTATTAGGGTTGTACTGGCAGAAATAGAAGAAATGTACAGTATCGTACCTGAGTTGTCAGCGGATGACGCCCATACTCTAGCGAAATGCCACGAGGCTGCTGACAGTGCTCTTGCGCTGGAAATGATATATCGCGCAGCCTTAATGCGTAAAGAATCACGCGGCGGCAGATACAGATCTCATCGTATGGATTATCCGGAGCGTGATGACAAAAACTGGCTAAAATGGATTAATATTCAGCAGGGCGAAGAAGGAAAAATGGAGCTATTCACAGAGGATATACCGATGGAGAGGTATCCGTTTAAGCCGGAAGGCTATGTAAGCGCCAACTGATTCGTATGGAGGGATTATTGTGGACATGACAACAATTATAGTTAATAGCATTGAGATATCAGCGCCTAAAGGAAGTACAATTCTTGAAGCGGTACAGTATGCTAATATCACATACGCAACTATGGATATACCTACGCTATTTTATTTAAAAGGCGTCAATGAAACAGATGACAGCGGGGTTTGCGTTGTAGAAGTGGCCGGTGTCGAAGGGCTTGTACCGGCATGGTCTTATCAGATCAGCAATGGCATGGAAGTCCTTACTGAATCGGAAAAAGTAATCGAAGCGAGAACGGTGGCTCTGCAGAAAATCATTGCGACTCACGATCATGATTGTGTCAATTGCATCAGAACGGCGAACTGTGAGCTACAAACACTTCTGAGCAAATACGATATAAAAGAAGAGACACCTGTTGATAACAAAAAAGAAAAGATTGATACAAGCTCTGTTATTGTGCGCGATAGCAACAAATGCATACGTTGTAAAAGGTGCGTGGCAATGTGCGAAAAAGTACAGGGTATTGGCGCGATCGCCGCTACAACAATTGGCACAGATATAAAAATTGCTCCTGTTTCAGGTGCAGGCTTAGGCGCAACAGACTGTGTGAATTGCGGGCAGTGTATCTCAGTCTGTCCTGTAGGGGCGTTGCACGAAAAAGATGACACGGATGAAGTGTTTACGGCGATTGCCGATCCTGAGAAATTCGTCATTATCGAAGCGGCGCCTTCGGTAAGAGCAGCCCTTGGCGAAGCGTTTGAGTTCCCGCTTGGCGTAGATATTGAGGGCAGGCTTGCCGCTGCGTTGCATTGCCTCGGTTTCGACAGGGTGTTCGATACCAAATTCGGTGCGGATCTTACCACTGTGGAGGAAGCGCATGAGTTTTTGGACAGGGTCAAAAACAATGGCGCGCTGCCTATGATGACTTCTTGCTGCCCGGGCTGGATAAAGTATTGCGAACACTTTTTCCCCGATTTTATAAACAACCTGTCGTCATGCAAATCTCCACAGCAAATGTTCGGCGCGACTGTTAAATCATATTATGCTGAAAAAATGGGTATTGATAAAGAAAAAATGGTCGTAGTCAGCGTTATGCCATGTACTGCGAAGAAGTTTGAGATGCGCAGAGACAACCAGAATGGTGCCGGCGTGTCGGACGTGGATATATCAATAACTACCAGAGAGCTTGCAAGGATGCTAAAGAAAAAGGAAATCCAGCTCGAAGCAATGCCTACAGGTAAGTTTGACGAGCCTTTAGGCCTTGGTACTGGCGCTGGCGTCATTTTCGGGGCGTCAGGCGGCGTTATGGAAGCCGCGCTTCGTACTGCGGTGGAAAAAATGACCGGGGACAAAAACGCATTGTTTAATTTTAGAGATGTTCGCGGTATGAACGGAATAAAAGAAGCTACTTATGATCTCAACGGAACAACTATAAGAGTTGCCGTGGCGTCCGGTCTCGAAAACGCAAAAGAACTCTTAACAAGAGTTCAGAACGGACAAGCAGAATATCACTTCATTGAGGTCATGGCATGCCCCGGTGGCTGCGTTAATGGCGGCGGCCAGCCTCAACAGCCTGCCGATGTTCACGCAAAAGCCGATATCCGCGTATTACGCGCGGAGGCTTTATATGGAAATGATGAAAAGAGCAAGATTAGGAAATCTCACGAGAATCCGGCAATAATTGAACTTTACGACACTTACTTTAGTGAACCGGGCAGCGAAAAAGCCCATAAGCTTTTACATACCGCTTACGCTAAGCGATAACCATATCATTAGCGGATTTGTGTGTCGTACAAAATGGGTCTGTTGTATTTTAGTACAACAGACCCATACTCAAATGCACTCATACAATCGTAAGATGCTATATTGTAAAGTTGCCGACATTCACCGATCCGGCTATTGTTATCGAATGCACTTTCTTGCCGCTTATCGAAAGCACATAGTTACCTGGCATCAGCTCATCAAACTTGAACTCTCCAAAATAGTTTGTGTATTGCTCAGCAATTGAGTCGCCCGACAATGTAACCTTTACTCCTTCCGCACATTCTCCACTCTCGGACACACCTCCGGTTATGAAGCACTTCGTGTATCTATATAGGTTCTTATAATAGACATTCGGGTTTGTCATTAATTCAGGACGGTACTGCACCAATTTCTCATCAGATATTAGCTTGTCTATCTCTTCTTCCTCAACGGTGTAGAACTCTATAGCCCCGGTCGGGCAGCTATGTGCGCAACGCGGTATTTCCCAGCCATTATCCAGCAGATGGGCGCACATAGTACATTTTTGCGGGATATTCTCCTCTTCGTTCCAATAAATCGCGCCATACGGGCAACACCCGACTACGTCCTTTTGCCCTTCAGCTTTAATAGGATCGATCAAGACAACTCCATCATCGCGTTTCCAAATGAAAGACTCGTTTTCTTTTACGCATGGCGCATCTTGGCAATGTTGGCATGGCATAGGTAAAAAAGCGCAGTCGACTCGCGGGAATTGGCCGCGCTCCTTCCGTTCGATATTCATCCAGCGATGCCCATGGCGCGGCTGTGCTTTGGAATATGGAAGCCAGTCGTTCATGACAAATTCGTCTTTACATGCGATGAAGCAGTTATTGCAGTCATGGCACAGACTAATGTCTATGACCATATATCTTTGCTTAGCCATTATTTACTCCCCTTCCCACTTCTCAACATCAATACGGAAGTGCTGTGTTGCCATACCTGATGTATGCTTTCCGATGAATTGGTCTGAACTCAGGATGTTTATACACCCGCCGCTGTCCGGTGAGTGGCCCGGTTTACCTATCGGATTATATTCTGCTGAGGATTCGTAGCAATGGCAAACCCCAGGTGGTACGCGCTCGGTAATCTGCGCTGCTAAAATTACTGAGCCGCGGTCATTGTAAGCCTTCACAATGTCAAATTCCTTGATTCCCCTTGCTTGCGCGTCTTTTGTATTGATGCGGATAATCCAATAATCATGGTCGCCGATCTTGATGCGGTGATCCTTAATATCGTTCATAAACGCGTCTTTTCCGTCACCCATCGTATGGAAAGAAAACCGGGGATGCGGCGAGAGTACGGATAGCGGATATTTCTCAGTATTCTCATAATGCCAGCCTTCCCACGGTTTAATATACTTTGTGAGCGGCGGCCGCGTCTCATCTTCTTCAAGCCCCTTCTCTTTGAGCGACTTGTTAAAACGGTCAAGGCTGTTCGCATAGAGTTCAATCTTGCCGGTTTGCGTCTGTAGGGTTTTACGCTGTATTGTATCTCCGGGTCGGAATTGGCCCGGAGCCGGTACATCCTGCTCGCGTCCCTCCGCAAACCATCTGAATGCGTAAGTCCTTTGTCGATCGGGATTGTCAGGAACCACTACATAGCCCTTTTCCAAGAATTTTTCCCACGTAATGATTTTTGGTAAGTCCGTTGCGTGGAAGTATTGTTTTACCCAATCAAGGTCTGCCTTGCCTTCCGTAAAAGCACCTTCGATGTTCAGGCGCCCCGCAAGCTCTCGGAATATCTCGTAGTCAGACTTGGATTCACCAAGCGGCTCGATGCATTTCATTTGTAGACTAATGACTCTATGGTTAGTTTGAGTGAATGACCCGGGGATATAGCCCGCGCAATTTCCGAACTCTGAGATATCCCAGCGTTCAAAGTTTGTACAAGCAGGTAATATTATATCTGCAAATGGTGTTTCGCCCTCAAACCAGATCGCCTGCGCGACGACCATCGGCATAAGAACAGACTGGTACATTTTTGCATAGCGGTTTGTATTACCCATAGTACCAATGTGCGGACCGCCATATTTATAGTACATCTGGATGCGCGAGTAGCCGTCCATAGGGTAGCTGTATTCGCGGAACTGCTGCTCAATGGACGCCCCGACAAATCCCTTGCCTCTCCATTTTATCCTGCCATCCCCAAGGAAAGCTTCCGGAATCTTGAATCTTGGTATATGCGCCCCTTGAGGAACATTAAGGTTGGAGGGTACAGGTCGGCTGTTCACTCCGTCAAACATGCGATTTACAAAGGTGAGGCCTGCCGCCGAGTTGTCGCAGTCCCCGGATATGCCGCCTTCGGCATATCCAGGGAAGTAGAATTGGTAGTCTGTTGGAGCGCCCTGTGTCGTCGACCACATATTGCAACCGGGTTTGCCAAGCCCTTGCATTGCGGCAAGCGCAATCATCATACGCGCCCATTCCATTCCGGTCGGGCCGCGGCATGCGCCGCCCCAACCTCCGAGCCCGCCGGCAGCTAGCTGCACCTTGCTCTTTGCCCACATCCTGGCAAGAGCCCTAATCTCTTTCGCTGATACGCCTGTTTCAGCTTCAGCCCATTCAGTGGTTTTTGCGATGCCGTCATCGCCTTTACCGATCAGGTAGTCGCTGAACTGCTTAAACCCGGAAACCTTTTCCGCTACATACTCCTTATCGTAGAGTCCTTCGGTCACCCATACATAGGCAATACCTGCCGCGAGTGCGGCATCAGTACCAATCTTAGGGGCTATCCATTTATCCGCATAAAGAACGGCAGAGTGGTTGTAATAAGGGTCGATGAACACCATCTTGAAGCCAAGTTTTTTTAACCATTGACGACGGACTGTACCCTCGTAGGCACTGTAAATGCCGCCGTTCGTCTCCGGATCCGCTGACCAGAAGACGATCATGTCGCTGTTTTGAAGTGCATCCTCCATCAAGTCCCACTGTTCGGGATTACCTAAACCGCCGGTGAACCCCCAGGAATGTACCCCGCCCCAGTGCCAACCTTCCCAACTGTCCGGATTGTGATCCGCATAAGTAATACCGGCGAGGTTCATGAAACGGAACAGCGCGCTATGCCTATACCCCACATTGCCCCATAGGTGGTGCGAGGACGGTTCTGCAATTATAGCACCCGGCCCGTATTCGCGTTTTATCCGCATCATTTCATTAGCCACAGTGTCCAACGCTTCATCCCAACTGATCCGTTCATAACCGGGATATCTGGGATCCCCTGCCGACATAGGTTCGCCACGTTTTTCAATGTTGCGCATACCGTTGACGTCAAATCCAATACGCTTTAACGGATATAGCACCCTCCTGTCGCTGTGTACCATCGCTTTGTAACCAGCCGTGTATGCTGTGTATGTTGTTTTCCTTGGCGGGCTGAACTTTTCCCCCCGCGCTTCTAAAGTCCATGACGGCGCATCGTCATTTGTAAAGTCCATTGGATAAACACGAACTATTTTGTTTTCATCGACGTCGACGTCCACAAACACCGGACCACCGGTTGTGGAATTAGTTTTCTTGATTATCTTACCCAAGGATTCTCCCCCTCTTGTTGCACTATCGCATAAAGTTAATTACTTCAGGAACAATAAAATCGGTATGAATTTGATAATTTTGTCTTTCGCACCTATAATCGAACACCGCTGAAATCAAATGATCCCATTAGCATCTTCCATTTTCCGGAAAGCTTGTTGCCGTCTACAGTGCCGTTTACGTTAAACTTCATCTCGCCCACCGGTGTTTTTAACTTGATTTTGAAAGCAAACTCATTACCTTTAATTTTCCCGTTTGAAATATCCGTTACACCGTCACTATTTGTCATGCGGCCTTCCAGGGTATTGCCATCGACACTAAAATAAAACACGCCGGGTTGCTCCCCGCCCGGAACCTTAACTACGATTTTCCAAGACCCTGCCAATGCACCTGACCCAACAATGTCAGAATCGGTTTCTGTTTCAGAATCATCAATCGAGGCGTCCTCGTTAGATTTCCTCGATATAGCAACAACTTTATTATAGAAATTCTCAAGGTTATGTGAGTTGACGATGTGCATAACATAACCTTTTGGATCAAAAAATATTGTGATCTCGTCACCAAGATTTCCACCATCAAAAACATAGGCGGCTGCATCAATAAGTGTGCCGGGAGGGAAGCCTTCGGGATACACCCCATACTTATACTCAAGCGAGTTAACTGCGGAGTACAAGTAGGTCTTGTCGCTTGCGACAAAGCTTCCATCAGTCAGAGTGGAGCCGGTGTAAGAAGATAAAACTGCATTAACTCTGGGCGCTAGAGCCGCAGAATGAATTGTCGCTTTAAATGTCGTGGTATCAAAAGAGTCGGTAAACACAACAATGTCATTCTTACTAAAACCGGGTGCTGTGAACGGGAGCGCATCCATCATCGGATACCCGATACTGACTATCTTTGCAGTGCTTTTTTCGGAGTCAACATCAGTCACCATACCTAGCGATAAGGCAATGAGCGTGATTCGGTCAATTTCTTTATCAGTGGCGAAAACCTCGACTAACAGACTGTTCATTGTCTTATCAGCGAGTGCAGCGAAATCGGAAACAGTTTCACCGTTATTGACGCCATTCATAAACACTGCCGCGCTTTTTATACTATATCCCTGAAGAGCATCTTCGACTTTAGTTACCATAGTCTTCGTTTGAAAAGTAGCGACAGGCTGTATTGTGTTAGCTTCCGCTCCTGAGATGGGGCGCCCGAAACAGTCTGTTGTGTCATACATAACACTTTCTCCTTATTAAATAAAGTTTATCTTTACATGTATATCAAAGGCATCCCGTTATCTGGATAATTCAGTGTCTATTTTCGCACGATTGGCAACCTTGACGCATATTGAAGATCTGACACAACCATATCGAACGAAAGCGGTCGACCTTCTTTTTCAGCTCTGGATTGCAGCTTCTCAATATGATAGTCTTTCACGTCTTGCGGTAGGGGCATATCCCCTGTATCATAATAACGCATCGCATTTTCTGAGTCGCGCATAAGGCGGATATTTCCCCTGTTGTATTTCCAGGGAGAGATCATAGTCGTAACCCATCCTGCATCCACGCCCCTGCATATACCAACTGCGACGTCTCCGTCTCCAAGCTCCAGACATCTTTCCATCATTGACCGGACCTCAAGTTCTAACATATCTGTCTCAAGCTGTAATTCCTTGCTTTCTTGAGTTCTTTGCGCGCCAATTAAAGTTTCCATCTGCTTCCCAATTCGCACAGATGCAGCCATACCTTCCTTTGTAGGGGTGGCAAAGGCTTCATCCTGACATTTAAGCAGAATCGTGGTGCAACCGGACATGAGAGCTATGGTTGCATTCCATGCAATCATAGCATTTGATTCATCTATCCGGGCAGGCCATGCGCCTAGGAAAGGCATGCCTGCTGAGGTAAAGTATATATCCTTGTATCCAAAACGTTCGCAATACTCTTTACATAGTTTTTCCGTAACTCGAATCATGGCGGTATCTTGTATGAGATTCATATTCAGACCGAACTCCAGATAGATTTGATTCAAGCCCTGTTCCCCTCCAAGCAGGGATTGCGCTACCATTACGAACGACTTAAACCCACAACTGTCATAACCCGTCAAATTGCTTGCTATATGGGGAGCTTGTGGTACGCCATGCTCTTGGTAAATAGCGGCAAGACGTGTTTCATATTGATTAATGCGGATTTCTTCTTCCAGCGTAATGTGCTTACAGTGCGCCATGACCTCCTGAATAGAACGACAGTTGCAGGCGTTCCATCCTGCTGCGAGAGCAATTTCCGAAGCTAAACGCCCATCCTCGTCAGTCGAGTTTAAAGTCAATGCGCTTTTAATTGAGCTTTTAATCTTACGGGCGTCTTCTACTCCAAAGTTTACAATTGGCCACCCGTTCAGCATAGTCGTGCCTTCCTGTAAACTGCGCTCAATTCCAATTGTGGCTAAGTCATATCTGTTCTTACGCGTATAGGAATCAGAAAAAATCGTGATTGCTCCATCTGGCGTCAATGGTGACTCAGCCTCAATATAATTAAGACCTTCAACCATATACTCCGTTAGGGCGCGACCAAAATGAGGCTCCATTACATGACCGCCAGACTCTTTTGCTCCTCTTAGTTTATTGGCATAGTTGGATTTTGCTGGAAGCTCTTTCGCCGCAGCAATACACTCATCAAGGTTTTCAATCTGCTTTCCGGTTTCCCATTGAGGAAGCACTTCTTCTTTCCTGATGCGGAGAAACTCATCGTCTGCGAGCCGCTTGTTTCGTATTTGGGGTTTCTTGCTCATAATATCCTACTCCTACTTGTATGTGAGCTAATCTACAATGCCAAGGTCTTTCTTCAGCTTAGTTACTGCCTCCTCTGCAGTACACGTATTTGGAAACACTCTATTAAAGCCCATCTCGGCAAAACGTTTTTCTATACCCGGCCAATTACTTATCATTTCAGTAGGCGCCGCTACTTGACCACCGGCATAGAGTATAATGTCATCCAATCCGGCCTCAATGCATTTTTCACGAAGACCATCGCAGTCAATGAGCCCCATGCCATACAATGACGAAACCAAAATTGCGTCTGCGTCTGTCTCAATTGCGGCTTTTATGAAATCCTCTTGAGGTACAACAGCGCCAAGAAAAGACACAATAAATCCTGCTTCTTTAAATGTCTGAGCCAGAACCCAAGCACCTACGATATGGGCGTCTTGGCCAATGGTACCGATAACAATGCTTTTATTAACTTCTTTTCTTCCCATAATAATCATTCCTTTCGATTAACCGTTACATCCTTCCTTTGACTATGTATTATATTTCGACAGGCGTCAGGTATTTTTTCGCAATTCTTATAGCCTTGTCGGGGTAGTCTTTACTTATTAGACCAATTCCATAAAGAATGTATTCATTGTCAAGCCATCCCTCAGGGTTTATTGGCCTAAGGCTTTCAGGAGTATCAGAACTGTACATGGCGGCTTTTAGAATCCGTTGAGAAGCCTTCCCATACCTAAAAATTCCTCCAGTACCTATAACATTCTTCACATTCAAGAGGTTTTTTCCATACTGAACCGAAATATCACCCATTATTGATGGTTCAGTATGCAACTTTCCCGCGTGACGCTCCACTGCTATTCCTGCTGAGGTGTAGGCTAACGTGATGTCCAAATCATACTCAAGTTCAGTTACCGGCGTATGCCCGACATTAGCAAACAGAAAGTTTGTATATTCGCTGAAATCCACCTCTGCCGGACAGACTCGCTTGATTTCACGCAGATTTGACATTAAGCGTTCTTGTCCCGCCATTTCAAAGAGAGTGTGAGAATTCCAGCGGATTCCCAAGTCCCCTTCTACTGTGCGTTTTATATATGACTCAGGTAATCCGCGTATTATTGCTTGCTGATTGACTGGTTCATTGTCGGATACAGAATGGACATTTGTTGTAGCTCCGCCAATCTCAACCACAAGCAGTGAGCCAATACCCGGATTAGATTCCGTGCCGTCTGCAAGCAACGCTGCCGCTGAAAGTGACGCCATCGGTGTAGGTATTATGCTCTTGCCTATATAAGCCTGAGCTCCCGATAGTCCTTTAGCTTTTACGATGTGATCAATGAATATATCTCTGATATACTGCTGCGCAGGTTCCACATCCACAATATTCAGGGAAGGAAGCACATTGTTGGTAGTGTATACGCATTTACCTGCATCCTCCAGTATTCTACGAACTTCTTTTTGGACACTCTTGTTTCCGCAAACAATAATTGGACAACCAATTGAAGAACCGGCTAACATTTTAGCGTTATGTAAGATTACAGTTTTATTTCCGCCATCGGTTCCACCAGCTAACATTATAATGTCGCATTTATTCCTCTCAATATCACGGATAATGTCTTCGTCGATCTCGTAACCATATGAACATACAACCTTTGCTCCTGCGCCCAAACAAGCCCTGCAAGCAGCCTCCAATGTAAGTGAGGGAACAAGACCAATAGCGGCCATCTTCAAGCCGCCGGCAGCGCTTGATGAAGCATAGCGTTCAGAATAGCTTTTTGGTGATATACCACATTGCTTTTCCAAATCTAGCATAGCACGGTTTAATCCGATCATGATATCGGTTTCAATCGTTGTAGCTGACTGTGATCTCCCCAGAATCATCTCGTCGTCCATGTTAAGAGCTATTGCTTTAGTGTAGGTACTGCCAAAATCAACTAACAGAACATTCTTTGTCACGACTGCGTTCCTTTCGTTGTCATTGTTATAGCGCAGCTACATGCTAAACGCCACACTGCCCGTAAGATTGGCGTAAAATCTCTTCCTCCGTTTTCGGAGAGGTGCCGGGCTTCAACAACGACGCAAACTGCAAATCGCTGACCAGCATTGCAAAATCGACGGGGCGTCCTTCAATTTCAGCGCGTGACTGCAGCTTATCCTTATGGTATTCAATCACCTCTTCCGGGAATGGATAGTTGCCTACGTCAAGATACCGGACGGCTTTCTTTGCGTCGCGCACCAATAAACACCCCACTTTATTCCCGGCCCAAGGGGTGATCATCGTGCCTATCCAGCCATATGATGCAGCTTTACACATCCCGAGCGCCAGGTCTCCATCACCGGCTTCAATGCATTTATCAAGTAAGGTGCGGGCTTCCAACTCCAGTATGTGCGCCTCATCGCGATACTCTTGGCTGTCGGTTGGTAGTGTCTGCTTTCCAATTAGCGTATCTATTTGCCTGCCTACTCGGACCGCGTTGCGCATACCCTCTTTGGTAGGCGTGGCTATTGCCTCATCCTGGCTCTTAAGGATGGAAACTTCGCATCCGGCCAAAAATGTATTAGATGTATTCCAAGCTATCATGGCATCAGCCTCCTCCAATCGTGGGGGCCACGCTCCAAGGAACTGAAATGTCCCGCAAATATATTCATTACCATAATACTCAAATCTTTCACAGTACTCCTTGCAGAGTTTCTGCGTTATTTGAATCATCGCGCAATCTTGTATCAGATTCATATTTATTCCAAACTCCAGAAGGTGTAATCTAATGCCCTGCGCAGATGCAAGTATTACGTTGCTGACCATAATGAATGTTTTAAACCCGCAACTATCATACCCTGTCAGATTGCATGGCGCGTGCGGGGCTTGGGGTACGCCACCTTCAACGTATTTTGCTGCTAATCGCGATTCATACTGATTAAACTTAATCATCTCGGGCAGAGTTTCATGTTTGCAGTGAGCTAGCAGCTCCTGAAAATATCGGCTGTTGCAGGCGTTCCACCCTGCGGCAAGAGCTATTTCAGACGATAAGCGACCATCAGCATCAGTAGAATTCAAAGATAGTGGGGAACGTATGGCCATTTTTATTTTTCTTGCCTCATTAACACCGTAATTAACAATTGGCCAACCATTGAGCATTGTCGTACCCTCCTTGCGGGTGCGCTCAAGACCGATCTGAGCCATCTCGTAATTGTTTTTTCTAGTATATGAATCAGAAAAAATGTTCCACAAGCCGTTCGGGCACAAAGGCGACTCCGCCTCAACAAAAGTCATTCCGTCTATCATATACTCAGTCAAGCCACGCCCGAAATTTGGCTCCAGCAGATGGACGCCTTCTTTTTTTGCGCGTAGCAGTTGCACAGCATAGTTATTACCGGATGATACTTTCCCGGCTTCTAAAATGCATTTTTCCAAGTTCTGCAAGTCCTTTCCTGTTTCCCACTGAGTAAGGACTTCCCCGTTACGGATTTGGAAGAACTCATCATCGGACAACATTTGCATTGATAAGTTAAAATCACTCATTTTACTAGCCCTCTTTCTTGCAATTCAAACCTATAGCAACAAATTTGTTGTTATGGACTCTTGGCTTTTTTATCATCACAGTCATTACACCTAATATTAACACTTTAACAGGATATATTGATTGTGATTCAACATACAAATATTGACACATTTTTAGCAGGATTAGCCTAAAGAATACTGTTACTTTAATTGCTATAATCAATACCAAGGATGCAATGAGGAGGCTCGGTGCCATGTTCGTACGCACTCGGGATATCACTATCGATGAAGAAAAGTGTGTCGGTTGTAAAAAATGTGTGATGATGTGCTTTACTGATGTGATCCGCTTAGATGATAGAACAAAGAAAGCCAAGGCATTTTACCTTGAAGATTGCGAGGCTTGCATGATATGCGAGCTCTATTGCCCCACACAAGCAATTCACGTTACGCCGACTTTCCCAATTATCGTCCCGGATCCGTTCAGATAACTGAAGTAATTTATAACCGTCAGTTGATCCTCGGGGAGCTTACTCACACCTATAGAACAACCTGCCTACCGCACCTTAATAGGGAGGAATGCTAAATGTCTACAATGCGCGAAAAATTCCTGCGTCGAATGCGCAATGACGACCCTGACTGGCTGGGCGATCCGTGGGACTGCTTTACAACGCCGCCAATATCTTTTGGCCCCGTTGGTTTTGATCCCGCGTCTCTAGTAGGTCCACCGAGGGTACACGGTAAATTCACCGATGCCTGGGGTATCCACTGGACATGGCCCGAGGATGAACCTGCAGCGATGCCATATATAACGGCTGAAAACAAGGTCGTAAAGGACTTGGCGAAGTGGCAAGAGAGCATACATGCTCCCAGTCTTGAAAACCTCGATTGGAAACCATTTGAGGACATGTATGAGGTGCTTAATCGTGAGGAATACCTTGTCATGAGTTTCACTCCGACTGGTATGTTTGAATTTTCTCACATGGTTATGGGTTTTGAAGACGCGCTTACTTCTTATCTGCTAGATCCCGATGAAATGAATAATATGCTTGCTTACTACACAGATTTTAAGCTCCGCCAAGCTGAACTTATATGCGACCATATTAAGCCGGATATCATTCACTCTCATGACGATTGGGGAAACAAGAAGTCGTTGTTTCTCAGCCCTGATACGTGGAGGCAATGTATAAAGCCACACTTTACCAGGCTTTACGGGTACTACAAAAAACGTGGTGTGCTAATACAGCACCATTCGGATTGCGTAAACCATGAAATAGCGGAGGACATGGTCGAGTTAGGTATTGATATGTGGCAGGGTTGCATACCTCAAAACGATATCAAGGATGTGGTCAAACGCACTGAAGGAAAACTCTGCATAATGGGTGGTATTGACATGCAGATTGTAGACCTTCCGGATGTTCCGGAACAGGTTATACGCGATGAAGTGCGACGGGCTATCGATGAGTATGCACCGCTCGGCTGCTTTATGCCTAATATAACAAGCATATTATCCATTTATCCGCGCACAGGTGAAATTCTTAGTGACGAGATGAATAAGTATGGCGCACAGTGGATGGGTAAGAATCACTGATGATTCGATGCTTTCTGAATTAATCCGATTAATGCTTCCGGCAGTCAAACAATGCAATCGAAAAGAATGCAAGGAGAACCAAGTATGAAGAATCGTAATGTTATGTATACGGATATCCTTGTTGTTGGCGGTGGTATCGCTGGATTGACATGCGCCATAAAGGCTGCAGAAAGTAACGCTAGAGTTCTTGTGGCGGAGAAAGCTGTTACCGGCGGCGCCGGTATGGCTACACGTGCAGGAAACGGTCTGTTGGCTATACTTGAGGAAGAAATCGAAGATTATGTTGAGTACCACGTGAGGAGGATAGGACAATACGCAAACGATCAAGATCAGATCCGTCAGCTCGCCGAGGTAAATCTTGACACACTAAACGCTCTGAAAGGCTGGGGCGTGAAAATCACTACGGACGAAAAGGGTAATCTTGGTTTTTTCAAGAATGCAGGGAGCAGCCCATGGCATATGTGCGGTATAGAGTTAGGGGCAATGCTGGCAATGCTGGAAACAGCAAAAAAAGCCAAAGTAGAGATAAAAGATCACTTTCAGGTAACAGGGTTAGTCAAGGATGGGGCTCGTATTGCAGGCGCGGTCGGCTTTGATATTTACAACGGTGCATGGTCTGTAATCAACGCAAAGGCAGTGGTTCTCTGTACCGGCGCCTGCGGATACAGAAATATCAGAATGTTTATCAACCACGGCGAGGGCAACTCCTTGGCATATGACGCGGGAGCACAGATGCGCAGTGCTGAATTTGGCAATTTTTACGAGGTTTACTCGGTTGATAAGGGCGACACTCTGCATGGCACTTATCCATTTGTATACAATTCAAAAGGAGAAAACCTTTGGGATAAATATAATGGCGATTGGGACGCCCCCGCGCCAACTCCGGAAATGAATGCCGGAATGGTTAAGGAATACCTAGACGGAAACGGCCCGCTGTATGTGGATTTTGAAAAGCTTCAGGAAGCCATCGACGGCGGTAGCGAATGGGGGATGATGGGTCAGACAACCGATGTTGAAGCGGCATCGATTGGTACAGGCTTGACGCGAATGTTCCCGGATAAACTACGTTGGGTAAAGCTGTTCGATGACAGGGAAGCAGAGTTCCTAAATATGACAAAAAAACCTGAGGTCAAGCTCGGCCTTCATGGGAATACCGGTTGCGTCCGCGTTGGTTTAGACTTTCAGACTACAGTACCCGGATTGTTTGCCTCCGGTATAGATTCTTTTAATGGATCCGGATATGCGGGAGCGGCTCCTCAGCCCGGTATGCAGAAAGGTAATGGTATTGGATATGCGGCGTCAAGCGCTTTTGTTTGCGGTACTGCCGTCGCAACCTATGTAAACAACTCAAAAGCGGCTCCAGTCATCAACGAAGCACAAGTCGAAATTCTTCGTAAAGAAACTTTTTTGCCGATTGAAAGGGCAACAGGCATCGACCCTCATGACGTTATTGAAGCGGTTCAGGAATGTGTTGCTCCCATCAGGTTCAACTGTATCCGTAGTGGCGACCGGCTCAATGAAGCCTTGGGTATGCTGGAAAAAGTCAAAAATGAAATGATTCCCAAAATGTATGCAAAAGACTGGCATGGACTAAAGGTATGCCACGAAGCGAAAGCCATGGCCGTGACCGCGGAGTTAATGATGCGTTCTGCTTTAGTCAGGACTGAAAGTCGCGGTTTCCATATCAGGGAAGATTACCCTGAGCGTGATGATGTTAACTGGCTCAAGTGGGTACTTGTGGATAACGCTGACGGTAGGATGGTTGTTTCAACAGAACCTATTCCTATGGAGAAGTATAAATATAAGCCCGAATAGGTAAAAAACTTGTTATTCTGATAATAACTTAAAGAGTTGATTACATGGATCCTATAACATCAATAATTTCATATCTAAAAAGAGTCAAGTATGAGGATCTACCGACGGAAGTCGTAGATATTATCAAGCAGGATTTCCTTGACTTCTGCGGAAATTCACTTGCAGGCAGTGGGGATCCCGTTATTCAGGATGTTTGCGCGCTTTATCAAAGCTGGGGCGGAATTCCTGAATGCTCCGTTTTTACATATAAAGAGAAATTGCCTGCAGTGAACGCAGCCCTGCTTAACAGCGTCATGGGTTTTGCAATGGACTTTGACGACACACACATGCAAGGGGGACACGTAGGCGTCGCGGTGTTCCCTGCGGCTCTTGCAGCGGCCGAAATCAAGAGAGGCGTTAACGGTAAAGAATTCATTGCTGCTGTTGCTGCCGCTATGGAGTTTTTCGTCCGCTTAGGTATTTATAATAAACGGCGGGTTTCACGACATATCTTTGGAGGCTGGGAATATCATTCTCTGCATGCAGGTTTTTCCTCCGCTGCAGTCACCGGGATTTTGCTTGGCCTCAGCGATGAGCAGATGTTAAACGCAATGGGATTAGCCTATCATCAGGCGGGTGGCGTAGGGTTATCTGCATTGGAGCCGTCAGACGCAAAAACACTAGGATGCGGTTTTGGTACTTCTGACGGGCTGGTTTCTGTTTTTCTAGCGCAAAAAGGCGTCTCAGGCCCTCACTCGATATTGGATGGAGAGTATGGTTTTGGCAATATGTACCACGCAGGTTGTGACGCCGAAGGGATAGTTTCAAATCTTGGTGAAAAGTATGAACTGCTGGATATTGGCTTCAAGCCATATGCCAGTTGCCGTCTTGGGCACAGGACACTGGATTCGTTAGAAAAACTGATTAACCAACATAACATCCGTGCAGACGAGGTCTTGGACGTCCGTATTATGGGAAGCAAAAGGGTTGTAGAACAGCTCTATTTGCCTACTTCAAGAACAAAAGGGCCAAAAACCCGTAATGCAGCGGTATTTAGCCTACCGTGGGTGGTCGCGTGTATGCTGATATATGGTAAGGTTGGTGTTTCGCAATTGTCTCTGGATGCGCTATCAACTAAAGAAATACACGCCCTTGCTCAAAAGGTATTCGTGGCAGTTGATACTTCAGCCGATCCTGCTGACCATACCGCTATCATGCCTGTCGTTATTCAAACAAAGCGCGGGGAGTTTTCAACTATGACGAACCCGTTGGCGCCGGGAGACAGAGGATACAGACTAGCTCCGGAGGTGCTGAAAGATAAGTTCTTCGACAATGTTGCGCACTCCAGAAATCCGCTAGCCAGAGAAGTTCAGGAAGCAATTGCAAAGGCTGCCCTTGACCTTGATAAGCAAAACGATATGCGAACCTTGATTAAGTTGCTGGTTTAGTAAACAGAGAAAGGTTAATTTTGTTTATGAGTAAGCAAATGTTGACAGAAAGAGAAAACGCGCTTCGTGTGTACAATCGCACCGAGTCTCCGGAATGGATCCCTGTCTGCGCTGATTGTTATGCTTTTATTATGCCTACTTCGATTCGGGAACGTCCTGTACCACGAGGCGAGGATGGTGCAGACTGGTTTGGCTGTAATTGGATTTGGGACGCAGATTGCTTAGGCTATGCTCCGGATCTTCGCAAGCCCTTACTATTGAATGACATCACGAAATGGAGAGATGTGGTCAAATTTCCGGATATTAGCTCTGTTGACTGGGAAGCATCAGCAAACAGGGATCTTGCCGAGGTTGACAGAAACGAAAGAATAATACGTGTAATGATGGAAAGCGGCCCGTTTGAACGCACACATCACATTCTTGGTTTTCAAAACGCATTTCTTTCTATGTGCGAGGAACCTGAAGAGTTTAAAGCGCTTATTGACGCAATAGCTGATTACAAAGTTGAACTAATCAACAAAATATGCCAATACTATGCACCTGACGAAATATTTGCACAGGATGACCTTGGTGGTGCTAATGGGCCGATGATGTCGCTTACGATGTACCGCGAGTTACTAAAACCGGCACATAAAAGGATAGTGGAAGCGGTTCGTTCACACGGCGTTGTTTATACACATCACAGTTGCGGTAAAATGGAGGCCTTTATTGAAGATTTGATCGATATAGGCGTACAAGTCATCAATCCTATGCAAACAATTAACAATCTGGTTGAAGTCGCTCAGAAATACTCGGACAAGCTGATTTTTGACGTTGGCGCGGATACTGCGGCATGTTATGAGGATGCCGATGAAGAATCAATCAGGCAAGGGGTCAGGCATATTGTAGATATCTTCGGACCACAAAATAATCTAATTCTTGAAAGCTTTCCAAGTAATAATAAATGTATTTCAAATTGGGACATCGTATTGGACGAGGCAAGAAGCTATGGTCGTGAGTTTTATGCTGGTCGTTGATACTCATCAGCGACCAGCATTAATAAAAGAAACGAGAGGTGTAATGCAATATGGGTAAAAAAGAGTTCCAAGAATACGACCCGCCAGTTCTCTACAAAAACATGAAAATAATAAACGACGTCGATGTGAAAATGCGTGATGGCAAGCACCTCAGCATTAACATAAATCTCCCGGATGGCAACGAGAAGTATCCGGCTCTCCTGGCTATAGCAACACATAATAAAGATTTGCAGGAAACCGAGTACAACACTTCGCTGCCGCCGGCGCCGTCATGGTCGCGCTTCTGGTTTGGTCCATCCGAAGCAGGCGACAGCCGCTTCCTAACATCACGCGGGTACTCACATGTAGTTGCTCAAGCAAGGGGCGGAGGAAAATCTGATTCAGGCAACCCATATGAGAATCTATACGATATGTACGACCTAATCGAATGGATTGCAGTGCAAGACTGGTGTGATGGCAATGTTGGGATGGTTGGGTTATCAAACTTCAGCGAGTTCCAGATGTTGGCTGCGTCGACCCAACCGCCACATTTAAAGGCGATTTTTCCACTTGATCCAGCATGGTGCTATACTCCATTCCGAGAAATAAACATGGGTGGTTTCATTAACACTGTTTTCATGCACATCGCCGCATCGAGCATAGCGCATATGAGCCGGGCAAAACCGCCAATTCTGGATGATAATGAGGAAACTTTATGGCAAAAAGCTATGCAAAATCCCGACTATAGGATGTATAGGAATATATACAACTTTCTTAGTCAAAAGGGCACAAATCCCACTCTTTCCATGCTCTGGTCATTCTTGCTTCACCCTTATGAGATTGAAGACGACATGGAGAAAGCATTGGAGAAGGTAAGTAAAATTAATATACCTGTCTATACCGGCGCAGGACAGTATGGCATCGATTATCATATACATTGGAGTGGATCACAAAACTACTTTAGTGAACTCAAAGGCATACCAAAAAAGCTTCTGCTGACCGGACCCGCGCACCAACCGCGACCGTACCATGCTGTTGATGTGCATAAGGAAATTGTTAAGTGGTATGACTTCTGGCTCAAGGGAATCGACACCGGAATCATGGATGAGCCAACTGTGCGCTACTATGTTACCGGTGAAAACAAGTGGCGCTACGCTGATAGCTGGCCTATACCGGAAACCGTCTGGAAACCTTATTACCTGGATTCTTGGGAGCGGCTTCGTGAAACACCTATCGAACCTTACTCATGGGAGGGTACAGCCGAGCCGGATGCCTTTGTTCAGTCTCCGCCTACAATAACAAACACGATTGCAAAACTGCGATATATGACTGACCCTCTCTCGAACGATACGCTCGTTGCAGGGCCCATATCTATGAACTTTTTCGCCTCCCTAGACAGCGAGGACACTAACTGGATAGTGACAATAAAGGATTTGGGGCCAGACTGTTCCGACCGCACCGGACGGCATGGGGAGAGAGAGATTCCGGATCTTCCCGAAAAATACCTGACAAAAGGTTTCCTGCGTGCGTCATTGCGTGAGCTTGATGAAGAACGCTCAAAACCCTGGAAGCCATTTTACAAGCTTACCAAGGAAAGCGAAAAACCAGTTATTCCAGGCGAAATCAATGAATATAAGATAGAAGTGATGTCGGTTTGTCATATGTTTAAAGCCGGGCACAGAATATGCGTTGAGATATCATGCCTTGATATGCCCGACGGAGCATGCTGCGCTGCGGATACTGAATATATACCATACCATATATGCCGTAACGCAACTGTGTGCCATAAAATTTACCGGGATGGAAATCACCCGTCGCATATCCTGCTCCCTATAGTTCCTTTGTCAGAGAAATAATAAACCAGGTTATTTTACTGTAATATGAAAGTATGAATTAAGGAACTTACAGAACCCTTATGGCAGTTAAAGCGGCATATTTGTCGCTTTAGTGAGGCAATAAAAAATATAAAGGAAAATGAAAGGACGAAAGATAATGAAAAAGGTGATTGCATTACTTCTCGCAGCGCTATTCTGTCTCACGCTTTTCGCATGCAACAATGACAACTCAGATAGTGGAAACACATCTCAGGGCACAAGCAGTTCCCCGGGTGCACCCGCAAGCCCCGGGACGGCTGCTAGCCCCGGAACGGCTGCAAGCCCCGGAGCAGGTGAACCGGCAAGCACGGAACCGCAAGTGTTAAAAATCGGGGGTATGTTCTGTACTACCGGCTGGATCGCCCAGATCGACATGCCAAATGCAAATGAGCTCACTGCGTTTGCAGATTTGATCAACAAGAAAGGCGGTTGGGAAATAGGCGGCACGACCTATATGATCGATGTGGTCATATCCGATGTGCAGAGCGACCCTGCGTATGCAAGAACGGCAGCGCTCTATTTATTCGATCAGGATGTTCAATTTGTCTTCGATGGGATGGAATTCATTGTGGCGGGCACTAAAGACTTGTTTGAGGAATATGGTGTCTTTCACTCAGACCAGCTTCCAAGCGACCCGAATGGCGCCGGCCCGCAATGGCCTCATTACCATTACAGTTCCGCTGGTCTCTATTCTAATTATCAAACCGCAATTGCAGCAGCCGTAAAATATTTTCCCGATGTTAAGATGGTTGCTTATTGTGAAAACGACTCTGGCACCAACGACTTTAATTATGAATTTTGCAAAAAGGGCGCTGTGGCGGCAGGTATCGAGATAGCACCCAATCCTATTGTTTATCCGGGGGAAACAGCCGATTTTGCAGCGATTGCCCTCGCCCTTTCCCAAACCGGAGCGGATGCTTTCATAGCGGCGGGTCCGGCGACAAACAACGGAGCAATCGTGAGGGAACTTAGAAACCTCGGCAGCGATATGATCTACTTGTGCCCCACGCCACAAAATGTCGTCACATTGTCATGGATTGTGGGACCGGATGCTGCATATAACATACTGACAATGGGGACGATCCCGACCGCTCCCGGACATACGCAGTGGTATTATGACGCTTATGAGAACTACAAAGAAATGTTCGGAGAAGAAGACGCGATGCTTATGACAGGAAATTCCCCTAATGCACTTTTTATTCTGTTAAATGTCATGAAAGCTGCCGGATCTGTGGATGTTAAGGCTGTCATGGACAAATGGGTATCTTTAGATACTGTCGAGACGTTATTTGGCCCTGGACCTGTTTGTGGAGCGTCGTTGTATGGAACGCCGCGTGTCGTCGCATCTCCATCAGGCATATCGATACTCAACGGGAATGGTGAAGTAGAGTTCAAAGGATATATTGAAAATTATCTGGATTAGGTGGCATTTGTAAGTGGAGAAAGCGGGAAGGCCTAGCCCCTTCCCGCCACTCCATATTATCTGCGTGTTGTTTTCATTATTGAGGGGGCGGTGTATATGGAAATAGATTTGCTGAAAAGCATTTTGTTTAATACTGTGGTCTTGTCTTTCATTTATATCCTCGCGTCCTTAGGCTTTGCGTTTATCTTCAACATGATGGGAACAATAAATTTTGCGCATGGCGCTATCTATATGACCTCCGCCTTCGTATGTTATTATACATCGCGCTGGCTTGGGGTTAGCAACTGGTGGGCGCTATTTATCACAATAATCGTAATCGGGCTGTTTGGCATACTTCTGGAGCGGACTGTTTTCAGAGTATTCATGAATAATATGAACAGGACGATCATGATTTCGGTAGCGCTGATATCGATAATGCAAACCACAATAACGATAACGGCAGGAACAAAAGAACAGATAATCGAATCATTTATTAAGGGAACAACAATGGTATTTGGCTTGTCCGTCAGTAAAGAAAGATTATTGATTCTGTGTATCGGGGCAGCCTGCCTTATCGCGGTTTTGATTATTGTAAACAAAACAACACTGGGTCAACAAATGGAGGCAATTGCTCAGGATAGGATAGGCGCTGCGCTGCAGGGGATAAACATAAATCTTGTTTCTGCGATTGTATGTGCTATTGGCTTTATATTAGCAGCTATTGCTGGTTGTATGATGGGTTCGCTTCAGAGAATAGGGCCGTCGATGGGGGACGTCATCTTAGTGCGGATCCTGATGATCGTCATGCTCGCGGGTGTGGGGAGCAAGAGTATGAACGGATTGATAGTAACTGGTTTTATTATAGGGCTGGTAGACTCTACCCTCCCAATCTATATTCCTGGTTCAGCGGCTTCAGCAGTTACGGCAGTTGTAGTCCTCCTCCTGATGCTGATAAGGCCAACAGGTTTCTTTGGCCATGAAATGTGAGGTTGGTTAGTATGGAAATGCGTGTACACAGCAGCGGAAGAAAGAAGCTTCCTACTTTCTTGCCATATCTAATCTTAGTTGTTATTTGGGCTGTTATGCCTGCGTTCGTCTCAACGCGCTTTTGGCTGAATGTATTCATAATTGTTTTCGTCAAGATCATAGGTGCCGTCGCCCTGCGCACGCTGAGTCTATCAGGGGCGCCATCATTTGCGCACGGTGCGTTTGTGGGTATTGGAGGCTATATTGCGGCTATACTGGCAAATAACTTTGGTGTACCAGCATATCTGACAATACCTATCGGAGCTGCCGCCGCTACGATTATAGGCGTTGTGACCGGATTCCCGTTTTTGCGCCTTCGCTCGGTTTATTTTGTCATGTCCAGCATGTTTCTTGGTATAGCAATCGTATATGTTTTTTCTGCACTGAAAATAACAGGCGGAGTAATCGGCATCACTTATATTCCCGGCTTTTTCAAGGACATGAAAGCCTATTATTACTTTTTTCTGGTGCTGACCATTGTGAGCTGCGCGATAATGTACCGTTTTGAATTTTCACGTATAGGCGTCACCTTAAGCGCACTGTCGCAGTCACCGGACGCGGCTGCGGCAATGGGAGTCAACGGGGCGTATTTTCGGCTTCTTGCTGTTGGGATAGGCTGTTTTTTTGCAGGACTCTCAGGAGCTGCTTTTGCCCACTATAACGCTTCGTTATCGCCAAGCAGCTTCGGGATGCTTCCAACGCTTTGGTTTATTATGTATATCATGGTCGGCGGAAACGATAAGTTTATCGGACCGATCCTCGGGTCGATAATACTGGTGATTATTCCTCAAGCGTCGCGCGCGATAGGGCAATGGGCGCCCTACGCAACAGCGGGCGTCATGGTCGTCGCTGCTTATCTGCTGCCAGGTGGCCTCGCCAGCATCCCGGAAACGATTGCAGCAGTTGTCAAAAAAAGACGCCTAAAGCGTGAAACAGCTATGACTGATGCGGGGAGGGGTGGATAACGATGCTTCTCCAATCAATTGATCTTTGTAAGAGATTCGGCGGCTTACAAGTTATAACCAATCTCAATATGTACATTAATAGCGGGGAAATACTTGGTTTGATTGGTCCGAATGGCGCGGGGAAAAGCACTTTCTTTAACCTTGTTACCGGTGTGTTGATTCCTACTTCCGGCAAAATCATTTTTGACGGTACCGATATTACTAAAAAAAGACCACATCAAGCCGCTGCACTGGGGATAGGTCGGACATTCCAGCTCAACCCGCTTTTCGGTGAGTTTACGGTTTTTGAAAACATTGCTGCAGCGCACTATTTACACCCGCATTCCAGCGTGGTCAGCGCATACTGTAATACCAGAAAATATCGTAAAAATGAGAGTACCATTGAGAAATCCTCCGATGAGATAATTGAGTTCCTGAATTTGAAATCTATGCGCCAAGAGCTTGCAAAAAACCTTCCACACGGGTATCAGAAGATGCTTGGCGTAGCCAGAGCTATGGCAACCAAACCCAGGTTGCTCATGTTTGACGAGCCGCTCGGCGGCATGAATCCGGAGGAAATTCACTTCACTTTAAACGCGATAAAGTCTATGCGCGATAAAGGGGTAACAGTACTCATCGTTGAACACAATATGCAGGTCTTATCGATATGCGACCGAGTCGTCGTTATCAGTTTTGGTGAAAAAATCTGTGAAGGAACCCCGGAATCAGTCAGAAGCAACGAGGATGTTATCAAGACATATCTTGGGGGTGTTTCATTTGAGTAGCATTCTTGAAATCAATAACATGAGGGTTGCGTATGGGAAAGCTGTTGCGGTAAGCGACGTGTGCCTTTGTGTACCCGAGGGAAAAATAGTCACTTTGATAGGGGCGAATGGCGCGGGTAAGTCCACCACATTAAACGCGGCTATTGGATTGGTACCGGTTGTGAGCGGGCATGTAACTTTTCAAGGTCAGGAAATCACAAATGCGAAAACGCGGGATATAGTCATAAACGGTCTTGTACTTGTTCCGGAAGGCAGACGTTTATTCCCACATATGAGCGTACTTAAAAACTTGAATCTTGGAACGTCCCGCCGCGATGACAAAGAGGGAATAAAAGAGGATTTTGAGTATGTTTTCAATCTTTTTCCAAAACTAAAAGACAGATATAAACAAAAAGCCGGAACGCTCTCCGGTGGTGAACAGCAGATGGTCGCTATAGCGCGAGGGATAATGGCTGCGCCTAAGCTAATATGCCTAGATGAGCCCTCACTCGGTTTAGCTCCCGTAGTTATTGAGCAACTTAGTGAAGCAATAAAGGATATGAACAAAAATAAAGGGTTGAGCATACTATTAGTTGAGCAAAACGTCCATTTAGCATTCGGGGTTGCTGATTATTGCTATGCGTTGCAAGTTGGGCGAACCATAGCATCCGGTAGTGTTGATGAAATCAAACGGAATGATACTATAAAAGACGCGTATTTTGGCTAGACACCTCCACTAAAAGAAAATAATTATGAATGGCAGGTAGGACAATGATAGAAGAAAAAGATATGATACGCAAGAAGATAGTATATGACAACGAGGAGTTCGACGTCATATACCGCAAGTTGAGGCCTCGCCCAAAGCCGGGGGATGCATCCGCTCAAGCGCTGGCGGAAGGTCGAAACCCGACATACATGCGCGACGGATTTGGCGACTTCCCGCCGCTGAACCCAAGAACATATGAGGCCTGCCCCGGGATTATTTGTGAGCAGGACGTAATGGTTCCCATGCGCGACGGTTGCAAAACTTACTGCGATATCTTCCGCCCAGTTGGGCCGGAAAAGGTTCCCGTTATTATATCCTATAGTTTTTACGGCAAGCGAGCTTGTATTGATAATCCTGACGCTGAATACCAAACGCTCGGCGTGCCATATGGCACTGTATCTAAAAACTGCAAATTCGAGGGACCGGATCCGGAGTACTGGTGCTATCAAGGTTATGCTGTAGCAAACTACGATCAACGCGGCACAAACAACTCTGAGGGCGATATTGATTTAGCATCACCGTTGGAGGGGCTGGATACCTACGACCTTGTTGAATTTCTCGCAGCTCAGGAATGGTGCAACGGTAAAGTAGGCATGGCAGGCAACTCCGGCTTGGCTGTGATACAATGGAAAGCCGCATCTGAAAGGCCGCCACATCTCGCTTGTATAGCCCCTTGGGAAGGTACTATGGACACATATCGCCAACTCCTCGCGACCGGTGGAATTGTGGAATGCGGATTCAACCCTTATCTGTTCACAATGATGTTCGGTGAGAATTACATGGAAGATCACTACCAAATGGCGCTTGAAAACCCTTACTATAACGCCTATTGGGCTTCCAAGGTAGCAAAAATAGAAAATATCGACATACCTGTCTACATAACCGGAGGGTGGCTTCATTTCCATCTTTATGGCGCCTTGACAGGCTACACAGAAGTGAAATCAAAGCAAAAGTGGCTGCGAATACACCGGGAGTTTGAGTGGCCTGACCAGTATCAACGCGATAACTTAGATGACTTGAAGCGTTTCTTTGACCGATACTTAAAGGGAATAAGAAATGGCTGGGAGTCAACACCACGCATCCGTATTGATGTAATGGACAAATACGACCAGGACTTTGCTGTAAAGCGTTCCATTGCAGCGTTCCCGCTACCGGGCACGCAGTATAAAAAGCTGTGGCTGGATGCTTCTGATGGTTTAATGAAAACCGAACAACCTAAAAACGAAGCTAAGTTTTCCTATGACGCCAACATCTCAAAGCCGAAAATCGAAGTTACTGAAGAGGGTACATTCGCATTTCATAGAGAAACTCCTAATCCTAAAAATGACAGGGCAGTATTCAACTTCCAAGTGCCGGAGGAAACAGAACTAATCGGGCACATGAAGCTTCGGCTATGGGTCGAGGCACAGGGAAATGATGACTTAGACATATTTATCGCTGTAAAAAAACTTGACAATCAAGGTAAATGGATACCGCTATATATAATGGGGAAACCACACCCGGGATCGCCGGCGCGTCTGCGAGTTTCCCTTCGTGAGTTGGACGAGGAGAAGACGACGGATTACCGCCCTTATCAGACATTAAACAACCCGCAAAAGCTTAATCCCGGAGAGATTGTACCTGTGGACATTGATATTTGGCCTTCCAGCCGCATTTGGCACGCAGGGGAGCAGCTCAGTGTAGAGATTATGGGGTTCTATGAGCGTTTTGATTGGTATGAACCGTTCGACTTTAACACTATTAACAAGGGCAACCATATTATTCATACCGGTGGTAAATATGATTCGTATTTACAGATACCTTATCCTCCGGAAAACAGCTAGCTGACAAGCGAATTGGGTCTGTGAACCCTGTTATATTAAAAGAGTGGCTCATGCCACAACGAGGAGGTTGTATAATGAATTTTAAAGAAGATTTTGAGAGGGTGCTTAACCACCAACGACCTGATCGAACCCCAACCTACTTTTCTTCAGTGCATAACGCAGGGTTTGGCAGGATGCCGGGACCAACTTTCGATAGGGGACCTCTTGGTGGTGGATACGATGGTTTCGGCGTCCGCTGGGTCTCCCCTGCTTCCGGCGCCGGCGCTCAAATTCCGGCTCCGGGCGAGTTCTTGCTGAAAGACATCACAAAATGGAAAGAAATCACCATTCCTAACTTGGATGCTTTTGATTGGGAATCCTGCGTAGCTATGGAGATGAAGGATGTCAACAGGGATGAGTTAGCCATTGATTTCGGCAGTGGCAATGGTGTTTTTGAAAGGCTTGCAACACTAATGGGTTTCGAGGAAGCTTTACTTGCTATGGCTGAAGAACCGGAAGCATGTAATGATTTCTTTACAGCTATTACTGACTTTAAAATAAAAGTGGCTGAAAAGGTTGTTGAGTACTATGATCCTTTCTGCTTCACGAATTATGACGATATTGCAACTGAGCGGGATCTATTTATATCCCCCGGCACGTATAGAAGCCTGATAAAACCACACCACAAACGCTTGTGTCAAGCTGTTGCCAATCTTGGGATGAAGCCTGTTTATCACTGTTGCGGTAGAGCGGAATCAATTGTCGAGGATATGATTGATTGCGGATATGAAGCGTGGACGTCGGTTCAGCCGACAAACGATATAGCCTCGATATTGGAGAAGTATAGCGACAGGCTTGCGATACTTGGAGGCTATAATACAAATGGGCGCCCGGGTATGGCCGATGCGTCCGAGGAAGATGTCAGGTCAGAAGTGCGACGTTGCTTTGAAGAGTACGGGAAGTATAAAGGGTATGTATTCTTCGGAGTTAAACTGGCAAACACACTAAATATTGACGAGTGGGTTGCCGCTCTTATGCCCATGATCGACGAATCTGTTAAGTGTTCAATAGAATCGGGCACGAAAGCTTAACCCCGATTGAGCAAAAGTGTTTGGTTTCAGTGGGGGCATAATTATCCAAATGATAATTATGCCCCCGGGTATGTTTAGATTGTTCAACCTGGCTACCATGACATCACTAATTTGATCAGTTGCTGCTTTCATAACCTTCCGGTTTAAACGGATATCGGTCTATCGGTATGTCCTCTGTAAACAGTTCCATCCCGCCGTTATTGCCTTGCCGGATGCAAATCCATTTCAGCCAATTTCTGTCATCACGGTATGGATAGTCCATACGATGAGCCCTATATCTGAATCCGCGGGATTCCGTACGCATTAATGCGGCGCGAAATACCATCTCCAATGCGAGAATACTGTCAGCCGCCTCATGGCATTTAGCCAGCGAATGGGCGTCATCCGCAGTAAGCTCAGGTACGATGTTGTACATTTCTTCAATTTGTTCCAGTACGCCCCTAATAATTCCATCCGTTTTTGCGACCATCACATCGAGTCTGTAAGCAAAATCTTCGATTTTGCTGAATATCTCAATCGGTTTATGCGTGGTTTTGCGGTTCAACGGGGCATATATCTTCTCTTTCAGCTCTATAATTTTCGCAATATCCAAATCCGCTAATGTTGCCTCAGCGGCATATTTTGCCATACTGTCGCCTGCGCGAATACCAGATTGCGCTGCATAACCAAGACCATCGCCGCGTACAAAACCAAAATACGCCGACCCCATTGCGCTGATTTTTCCAGAAGCCCAAAGCCCTTCCACATTCGTTCGGAATTCCTTATCTACGCGGAGGCACTCTACCTGAAGCATTAACCGCAACGTAACTTCAGGCGTTTCCGTTAGAGGCCTTCCATATTTAGCAGATTTCTTTTCAACATGCTCCGACCACTCGTGCTTATCAGGAAAAATACGCTGTTCATTTATTTCACTACCCTGGGCTCCAACGAACAAGCGCATCGGATCCGGATTGCGTAAATCTGCATACAACGGCCCCCTGCCCTCCTGCACTTCTTTATACATACCAAGGCACAGCGGTACATTAACTTCTATGGAGTTAGGCGCATATTTATTTGAAATATTCTCGCCATTTTTATTGTGTATTATATTTAGCGAACCATAGATCGGCGTATAAACTGCTCTGGAGACAATATCTGTCTCTGTGGTAAACTCCGCGTTTCGCATATGCGCGCCCACGCGATAAGCCGAGGCCAAACCATTACCGTAAGCCATGAACATACCGCCCATTTTTTTAAAATGGGTGCCATGTGTCGCAAGAGATACTGCTTTCGCGTGGAAAATATGGCATTCCATATGATCCAAATCAAACCCAAGACCTCCAATGACGCGCCCGTCGCGTGTAAGAAGATCAAAAATCTGCACACGGCTCAATAAGCGGACGCCAATTTTCAATGCATGTTTTCTTAGTGACCGTACATTATATAATTCTATCCCAATGTTGCTCCACATATTCTTCGGATCACGGAATATTTTAATTGTACCATCGGGGTTTTTTGATATCTTAACACCGCAATGGTCAAGAAATTCCGCCGATTTTAGGCTTGTTGACATATAATCAAGCAGGAACTCCTGGTCATTTAAGTATTCACCATTTTCTCTAGTCATAAACTCCGCAAATTTCTCAACCGGTTGATCCGGCGCGGAGACAAGATAGCCGTTTCCCGCTTTAGTAGCCTGCCCGGACCAACCGATAGTTCCCTTATCCACAACAAGGACGTCAAGATCGCTATTATTCTCCTTTGCTCTGATTGCCGTAACAAGCCCGGCAATACTTCCGCCGATAACGAGAATATCCGAACTGTAGAGCTTTCCCAAATCCTTTATACTAGCCATTCAATTATCTCCTATCCCCGGTTTTCCAATGGATTGTATCATGTGTTGCGGTTCCCCGCAGGGGGAGCAACACGATATCATTAAATCCGTAATATAATGATTGCGCAGCAATCATTATATTACATTATACATGATACACTGTTTTCCGTGAAATTACTTGTTTTTTTAAATACGAAAACAGAATTTGTATTGTGCAGTAACTCACAGAATGAGTTTTATTTTTGTATGAAACCGACAGATAATTTTCATACAAAATAGTGTACAATAAGCTAGTGTTTTATTTAGATATATAAGACATCAGTACAAACGATCTTGTAGTGTTACTTATAACATAGAGGTTGAAATCATGCTGTCTGAGAAGCAACTGGCATCATTCATCCGTAACACGGAGTATTCTGACTTAGACGAGGTAACGATAAAAACCGTCAAGCGGCAGATGGTCGCACTCTGCGGGGCAATCATCGCCGGTAGCGCGTCAAGTGCCGCAGAAGTCGCCGGGTTTGTGCATGAAATGGGAGGCAAGCCGGAAGCCACTATCTTTATGCATGGTAGTAAAGTTCCTGCACAGCAAGCTGCCTTTGCCAACGCGTCCATGGGCCGTGCTCTTGATATCGATGACCACATAGCCCCCGGGGCGCACATTGGCTCCGCCGTTATCCCCGCTGCTTTTGCGGCAGCTGAGTTGACCGGATGTTGTACAGGCAAGGACTTTATTACCGCTGTCGCGACCGGTACCGAAGTTTCATTGAGGTTGAACCTTGATGAAGATGATTATATGGGCTTTGACCCTACTGGCGTATGCGCTGTTTTTTCGACTGCGGCTGCTGCTTCAAAGCTCTTGGACTCCGATGAAGCGCAGATATGGAACGCGCTTGGACTGGTATCAAATAGGTGCGGCGCTACATTTCAGAATAACATCGACGGTGTGTTGGCAGTTCCGGTGGTAGAGGGGTGGGCTGCTCAATCAGGCGTCGAATGTGCTCGCTTGGCTCAACGCGGTATAACGGGACCTGTTAATTATCTTGAAGGTGTTTATGGTTACTTTCATCTCTTTGGGAGGGACAAGGTTGACATCGCTTATGTTACAAACGATCTAGGAACGGATTGGCATGTTAAGAACCTCAACTTTAAGAAATACCCATCCTGTGGGATGACTCAAGGAAGCACAGAGCTTATCCTTAATATGGTGAAAAAGCATAGATTCCAAGCAAACGATGTGGAGCGCATCGACATCCATGTTCCCCCATATGCATTTAAGCTGGTGGGTCACCCTTTCAAGATTGGAGAAAATCCCAGAGTAGACGCACAATTCAGTGTGGCTTACTGTGTAGTCAACGCTTTACTGCGCTCTCCTGTAATTCTTTCACACTTTGAATTGGATCAAATCTCTGATTCTGTAATCGAAAACTACATTAAAGAAAAAGTTGTCGTTTTATCTGATTCTTCAGTTGAAAGAACTCATTATTCCAGCGATATTCACATTTTGATGAAAAACGGAAGTAATTATCATGGGCAGATCGATATTCCTCCAGGCACGCCTACCAACCCCATGACAGAAGAAGAGCATCGTCAGAGGTTTTATGACTGCATAAAAATCTCCGGTAAAACGTGGCTTAATGGTCGGGAAGAAGACATTTTACATTATATCGAGACTCTTGAGACAAAAAAAGATGTTTGTGGGATTATTCCTCTTTTTCTACCGTGATACAGCCATATTAGAGCATTAATTAAAATCTGCGGGACTTGAAACGGATTATGGACGATTCACAATCAGAAGTTGGGCTAAAGTTGTAAACACTCCATGGGACGGGCTGGATTTCATAGTCGGTTCTAATTTTTAGTTAAGCCAAGGTGACTTGCTAGGAGCAGTGTTTTCTGAGCTATTGTTTGATATGCAGGTACTAAGCTGGAAGCGGTTGAGCAAGAACGTATAGACTACTTTGGCTTCTAATGACAAAGGCATATACCTTTTGTCATAGAACAACCAGCGTGGCATCTGCAAGTGGTAAAACGACTGGACGTCAGACTGCCGCATAAGGCTGAAGCCCGGTCTTTTCGATAATGTAGCTGCCTTCATATAGATCCCTCCAATCGATGAGCTGGGCATAGAAAAACCGCCATAAGACGGCATATCTATTGTTAATTTGCGGTAGGTTACATTTAATATTTATTGCGAAAGTAGTTGAAGCTCTTAGTGATTTGTTGTATAATGAATTGCATTGATTTCAATGCAATTCATTATAAGGAGCAGAAGAGATGGAACTGGCGAAAATAACTATGCGCGGACAGATTACTATACCTAAAGCCATCCGAAATAGATTGGGCGTCAAGGATGGTGACAAGGTAATATTCATGGAAGAAAACGGGCGTGTTATCATGGAGAACGCCGCTATGATAGCGCTTAAGAACGCTCAGGAGGCTTTCGCAGGCGAGGCTGAACGGCTTGGGCTGGAAACTGAACAGGATGTTGTCGACTTGGTGAAAGAAGTGCGCAACGAGGCTAAGGAGGAAAAACGTGCGAATAATGCTTGACACTAATGTCCTTCTATCTGCGTTGCTGTTTCCGGGGGAGAGTATAAATGCTTTAATGTACAAAGTTACATCGGAGCACCAGCTTGTCCTTTCGACGTATATTGTATGGGAGCTTCTTGACGTGACGCGCAGGAAGTTCCCAACCAAAGAGGAAGCGGTCGATACTTTACTGAGCCAACTCCCATACGAGCTTGTGTACACGCCTGAGCTGCCAGAACAGGGGCTTTTTGATATACGCGATATCAAAGATTATCCTGTTTTATACTCTGCCATTACTGAGGGGGTCGATATACTTATCACAGGGGACAAGGATTATGATGATGTGGATATCGAGAAGCCGGAAATTATAAAACCCGCCGATTTCCTTAAAAAATATTAGTTATAACTGACCCCTGCTTACAGTTAGATCCCTCCAATCGATGAGCTGGGCATAGAAAAACCGCCCTCGATCGAGAGCGGCAAACTGATGCCGACTTGTATCCAATTTTGCATTTTTATATTGACAACGCCGCCACAGATGTTATACTGAAGATGCAAGAGGCGCGCCGGAAACCGGCACGCCGCCCAGAGATTTCAAGCTATGTAGCCGTCGACCTTTGAGCTGGTGGGACGGCTACATTGCTTTGGGCGCGAAGTAAGCTAACAGAAAAAACACTGCCAGCTGGATCACCAAGTAAATAATTGCCTTGACAATCTTTTTTCCCAAAAGCACCAACCCTCCTCCCTCGCGCTGACAGCGCGGATCGCGAGTTGCTTCTTGAAGTCAACGAGCTTGCCTATGTTGCAAAATTCTTCTAACAAAAAGTTTACACAAACCGGGAGGCGACCATTGACGCCATCGCGCCTCGCATAGTCCGTTAGCCTCGTGAACAGGCAGGAAAAGAACAGCGAGCTGCTATATATATTGACTATCACGTATGTTTAATGTATAATCGCAGAGTGATGTAAATCACACAGCCCTAGTATGACTAAGGCGCGAGGGTCAGCTCGTTAAAAACCCGGATTTTTTTCAGACAAGGGGTTTCCCCTATGCTGAAGGTCGGCTGGAGACGAAAAACCCAGAGAGCTTTTTCGGATGGAGCTACGGCTTTATGCCGAAGGTCGGCGGGAGACAAAAAAACTGACCACTAAGAGGGGTTCTGATGGTTCTTCGGGATCATTGGCCCCTCTTAAAATGTTGGAGGGACATAGCGGATGAAAAGATTCTCCGAAACAGAGGCGCTGCAAGTTATACTGTCTTGCGCGAAGCTATATAATGAGCATCTCCTTAATAAAAAGTTTTTGTTCATCTACAGGGGTATGAACGGAAAATACGGATATATTGAGGTTTTATTCCGACAGAAGCACTTTATGCATCTGACTGGTAACGACCGCTCAGACGATAACACAGCTATCCATTTTTTCTCAATGTGCATTGATAACACCTTGTCTGTGAAGGATATTAAAAAGACAAATATGATGGATTTGAAGCTCGCTGTATTGCCAAGCCTGATGAGAATTCATAAAAACGCAAGAATGATTGGGAGTTTCAAGGGTGAGCCATTGTAACAACTGCTCACTGAGAAGCTTGCTGGCCACAATAAAGGATGTATGGGTTTCGTTTTTGACCAAGAAGAGAGTTTTCTTGTACCAAACACTGCATTATATGGAAACACTCGAGAAATGATTATCGAGAACAACCAGATAGTCGCTGTTTACATGGCTGACATCAGCTCAGACAAATACGATACGTTATGCTATACCGCAAAAAACTCAGATATATCAAAAAAAGATCCAAATTCTTTAGCTTGGCCGAATGAGATACATAGCAAGATTGATACTGCAAACTTGATACTTGCTGTAAGTGACAAGCCCACAACTGATATGTTGTAAGTATGTTTGGGAGAAGCAACGTCGTTTCTTTATACGCTTTCTCAGCGTTCCCAATGCAAGGGTTTAGAAGCGGCTTAGAGGACTAAGCAGTATCACGCGAAAACAGCTTTTGTCAACTTCTAAGCCGGGAGTCGAGGGTTCGATCCCCCCCTGGCGTGCAACGAAACGCTTGCGATGCAAGCGTTTCGGCGTTTTATGCTTGAAATAGTTTTTTATCAGGGTTTACACCAAATTTGCTTTTCTGAGAATATTATTGCTGATTGCGCCGATGCCTGCGCTGAATACCGCACCGCCGAACAGGCACATGAAAACATTCATAAAGGTGGAGTCCAGAGGCGTCAGCATTGGAATCATGGCAAACAGGAACATACTTAACA
>Ga0082212_10001201_pt1 | contig 38174 bp, 30 predicted proteins | sample TergutNt197P3_FD_71548 | JGI IMG/M metagenome (GOLD analysis project Ga0082212, IMG submission 71548) | Neocapritermes taracua P3 segment gut microbial communities from Petit-Saut dam, French Guiana - Nt197 P3 | ecosystem: Host-associated > Arthropoda: Insects > Digestive system > Gut ...
CGAAGAAAAGATTGTCTTCTGGATAAACCGTTTTAAGGGTGGCGATGTTACAGATATAACTTACCAGCGAGCGATAATCGACATATTCGTGAATGCGATATACATCTACGATGACCGGATCGTGCTGACCTACAACTTCAAGAGCGATTCCCGCACGATCAACCTTGCCGACATTGAGATTTCGGATTTACCACAAACCGCTCCGCCATAAAGCCCGTAACCGCAAGAGGTTGCCGGCTTTTTCCTTGTCATTTTTATTGCCCGGTTTTCTGTTTTTGTTGCCCGTTTCCGATTGTTGCCCTGATATTTGTTGCCCGGTAAAAATTTCGCATACACAATATTCATAAAAAATGTATGCTGTATAACGAGCCGTTACCGCTTCAAGGTTCGCAGATGCGAAACTTATTGTACCTTATCTGAGATTTGGTCAAGTATCCAATAGAAAATCGGTCAGCATGATCACCTTGATCCCATCCTGCGTCGCCGGATTGTCGCAGTGGTTGGCGATGATAATCTTCTCATAATTGTCCCGAATCTTGCGAAGCGGCGCAAACTCGCGCTCCCTTGCGGACGGCTCGTTCATGGATTCGGTCACTTGGATATATCGTTTTTCGCCGGCGTTGGCGGCGATAAAATCCACCTCCCTATCGCCGACTTTACCGATCGCCACATCGTATCCGCGGCGGAGCAGCTCGAAGCAGACAATGTTTTCGATGATGTGTCCGGCGTCCGTATCACGAAAACCGAGCAGATAATTTCGCAAACCGATGTCCGCGATATAATACTTTCCGAGCGTTCGCAGATACTCTTTTCCCTTGATATCGAAGCGTTTGATCTCATAAAACACAAAGGATTCCAACAGTGCGCCCACATAGGCCTGGATGGTCTGCACGGCGGGTTTGCCTTTTCGGTTGTCGCTGTCGAGCAGCTTTTCGTTCATCAGCGTGTTGCCGATAGAGGTGATGGAGGTGCTGTTTCCGATGTTGTCGGCCAAGAACATGATGATCTTTCTCAGCAGATCGGAGTCCGTGATCTGCCGTTGGCCCCGGCGCTTTTCACGCTCTAAAATATCCCGCACCACGACGGTGGAGTACACTCCATCCAGCAACGTCAGCGCCTTGTCGGTGTCCAACCCCACATCGGCGATCCCCGGCATGCCGCCGAATTTCATGTACGCTTCCAACAATTCTCTCGGCTCGTAGCTTTCGTTTGCGGCGTCAAATATCCGCCTGCGCGTTCCACCTGACGGGCTTTTTGTCTCCCTGACCGTATAACCGTGAAAGTCAAGAAATTCACGGAAAGAGAGCGGAAGCATCTTGATCTCCACGCTTCTCCCGGCGAGATATGTCGCGTACTCCGAAGAAAGCAGGTAGGCGTTTGAGCCGGTCACACAGATGTCACAATCGAAATCGACGCGGAAGGAATTGACCGCGTCCTGCCATTGCTCAATCCGCTGTACTTCATCGAGAAACAGATAGACCCGCTTGCCCGCTGGCAGACGTTCTTTCACATATCGATACAGCATCTCAACACCCATGCCCCGAAACTCCATCGACTCAAAATTGATCTCGATGATCTGCTCGTCCGCGACGCCGTTTTGACGCAGATGCCGCGCCATCAGTTTCATCAGGCTGGACTTGCCACAGCGCCGTATCCCTGTTATAATCTTAACAGGCTCAGTATCTTGAAACGCGATCAGCCGATTCAGATAAAGGTCGCGGCTGCGCAGTTGGGATTCGTTCTTCAGCATTGAACCACCTCCACTGACAGCATACCACAAACTACCCAAAATAATCAAGTTTGTATTATCAATGTTGAAAAACTTTTTATTTTGAGAAATTAGTAACATGTAGCGGGTTCGAATCCCGCCCCCTCCGCCAAAAAAGTGAACCCAAACCGTTTTTTTATCAGGCAGGTGTTCGCTTTTCTGTCGACATAAAATTCCGGTTAGGCGGGTGCGTGTAATGGATGCATTGATGTTCAAAAAGATGAAAGTTAAACCCGGCTGTTCGGCAATGGTTTTCCACGCGCCCGCTGATTATCCCAAAAGCGAGGAATATGTTTGGCAAAATACGGGAAAGGCGGATTTTATACACCTGTTTACGGAAAGCCGCGAGCAGTTTATGAGCCGGTTTCCCGATGCGGCGGAAGCCTGCAAGGATAACGGGTCGTTTTGGGTTTCCTATCCGAAATCCAAGGGGAAAAAAGTATATGACATAAATCGCGACAGTCTTTGGGGCTTACTTCAGTCGGTCGGATTTCATCCCGTGTCGCAAATCGCGCCGGATGAGGAATGGTCGGCTCTGCGTGTAAAACGAAATGAACCCGGCGTTGTTTATGAGCCGCCGGGAAATGTAAAAAAATGAAAACACACGGATTTGTTATTTACTCATATTATAACTTCGGCATGCCGGCGCCCCGAGTAAGCCTATTATTTATTTGACAGGAGAGTAAAAAAATGAAAAGACCGATATGCTTTATTCTTGTGATTGTTTTGACCCTGACATTTTTATCCGCATGCGCAGGCGGCGGCAATAACGTTGCTTCGACACCTCCTCCGGCGCAAAACACAACGCAACCGGCAACGCCTCCGCCTCCCCCGGAGCAAGCGGAAGGATGGGATTTTTCCGACGCGACTAATGTTAACCTCGCCTTCGCGATATATATACCTGAAAACGACGCCACCACACAAGATCTGTGCAGATATTTGGACCTTGTCAAGGAATATACCGAAGGAACGGTCGATTATACCCTCTACGCCGCTCAAACACTGTGTAACGGAAACGAGGAACTTGACGCTGTTAAGAACGGTTTGGCTGACATTACATTTTTTTATGTGGCTATGGGGTCCGGCGCTCTGCCCATCGGTTATATCCTTGAATACCCCGCGATCCCCTATAACAACGACAAGTCCGCCTCATATACATTCACCGATTGGTTCAATCAGCTGAAGCCGGCGGAGCTGGATGATTTTAAATTTCTTTTTTCCATAGGTCAAGGCAACGGCGGGTATATAACGACCTCTCCCATCAGGACATTCGAAGATTTTTCCGGTAAACAGATTCGCTGCGGTGCTGCTCAGGCGCTTACCATGACGGCATACGGCGCAATTCCGGTCGTTTTGGTGATAGCCGAGGTTTATGAAGCCTTGAGGACCGGTGTTATTGACGCTTCTTCCGGTATGCTTCACGGCGCAAGAGCGTTTAATCTGTATGAGGTCACTCAATACGCCACTCCCGATCCGTTCTATATCAGCTCATATCTGGTAGTAATGAACAAAGATGTTTGGAATTCTCTTACTTTCGACCAGCAAGACGCTATGGAAAAGGCTACCGATTACGCTTTCGATCTGTATCTTGCGCCGGCAAGATATGATGACGGCATAGCAGCCGTAAAGGTTTTCGAAGAAAACGGGCTTGAAATCATTCGGCTTGACGATAAGGCTCTGTCAACGATGAAGGATATCAATGAAACCGTGTTGGGAGAATACGCATCGACCGTACCCGGAGGTCCCGAAGCAGTAGCTCTTTTGAAAGAACTTGCTGCGAAATACAACGGAATATTCTGACCGGACACAAATCCCCGCGGCATACGCCGCGGGGATTTGTGTTTGAGAACGTTGACCTGCGTTATGCCGCTGCATTTATGCTTTTATGGTTACACAAGGAGTTTATTATGAATCAAAAAGCCGCAGACTTGTTTAAAAAATTAGCGCTCCCCTATCCGGCGGTTGCAATTAAATACTGCTACAGCCGGCCGGAAAATATCGATCATACGGATGAAATACTTTCCTTCTGCCAGTTTATAAAAAAAGCCCAGGATTCCGGAAAATGCTTCTATACGACAAAAGAAGATGACAACTGTTTCGGCAAAATGGTATTGGGTATGATCCCCAAACCGCCATTCGAAGCTTCGGGGCAAGCCGGCTGTGATTTTGGTGTCTTTAAAACTCAGGCTCCGAACGCGCGTCTTTATAATCTGATCCCCTCCCTTATCCCGGGAGCTTGCAATTATGTGGTTTTTTGCCCGACAGATATTTGTGATTTTGAACCGGACCTCATTATTTGCGTCGCTCAGCCGGCTCAAGCTGATATAATCATGAGGGCAACCAGTTATATCTCCGGGGATCTGTGGGAGTCGAAAAGCTCACACGTTTTGAGCTGTGCATGGACTTATGTATATCCCTATTTAAGCGGAAAAGTGAATTTCTGCATCACCGGCTTACACCACGGCATGAAACGACGGAAAATATACCCTGCCGGCTTGCATATAATTGCTGTCCCGTTTGAAAAGATACACGAAGTAATCACGGCTCTTGATGAAATGGACTGGGAACTGATCGCAATGAAAGAAGACGAAGAAAGCAAGGCGTTACTGAAGGAAAAAATGGAAAATTGGAAAAAAATGAGCCGGGCGGAAGGCGGAAATGATACCGTCTTTTAAAAAGCGAAACAAAACGGCAAAATTTTAAGGACAGCATTTCCGGGGACGACCATCAAAGGCTGTTATGATTGACAACCGGTTGTAATTACAGCCTTCATATATGCGAGCGCCGGTGAAACATCCTGATTCCTCATTCATTTTTTTGCTTCTCCCGCAAGCTTCGCCAATTTGAAAGCGGTGTTGGCGTTTCGCACGGTCACCGCATTATATATCGACTCATCCTTCGGAATGATTTTCGACACCCGTGTTCGGGAAAAGGTCGCTTTGGGCGCAGACCAAAAAATACCCCTGCCGTAATATGCCAAACGTTCATACTCTTCCTTGATTTGACCTATGCGGGCAACGATTTGCCGCGCCGTTGCGGGAGGAATGACGAAAAAAGCATCGTGCCGTGAATCCGGCATTTTGATCCACCATTCGGGCGCGTGAGACAATGCATCAATCAGATCGGCCGCCGGGGTCACAAAAACCGGGATGCTGATACCGAAGCGCTCTGCGATCAGACTTTCACAAGCGGGTTTGATTTCGGTTTCTTCCGAAACACTGTCAAACAACACATTGCCGCTGTTAATATAAGTGGTAACACTTTGAAATCCCCGCTGTTCAAAGGCATTTTTCAGGTCAGCCATTTTTATAATGTTTTTTCCGCCGACATTGACGCCCCGCAGCAAGGCGATGTATTTCATCATTTGACAACTCCTTATTATTTACTTCTGCTTCATCTGATATTAACACGGAAAAGCCGTGATGTCGCTCTCTTTTTTCTCTCCGGAGCATTGCCGCATTTTTTACACATATATCAGGTTTTGTTAAACGGATCAACAAAGTAAATGTCAATATAGTTCACTTACGGCAAAATGGTTCATTATCACCCGCGGGCTGTTCCGATTCAAGGTGATGGGCCGCGAGTTCGAGGCTTATCCCGACTGCTTGGTAAGCATACCGCCATACTCCGTTTTCGAACTCGAATCGCTTGAAGACGGCTCTAAGCTTTATGATTGCGGCGGCTCCGCCCGGTTATTGGATCTTTTGGAGGATTTGCACGCCTGCAGAGAACATGAACCGGAGAAGCTGAAGAACAAGGGATTTATTAAGCAACTCTTGCGTCAAACCGGTTGTTGGGTCACAGAATTCGGCCGCAGATAAACCAAAAAATATGAGGAAGCGTTATGTATTTTGAAAAAGCCGGGAAAGATAACACCGACCAAACCATAGAAATCGCGCTTAAGGCGGCAAAAACGCGCGGTATAAGGCACATAGTCGTCGCGTCGCACACCGGAGCTACGGCCCTGAAGCTTATCGGCCAGGACGGTCTCAATGTGGTTTGCGTGAGCGGCGCGAACGGAGCGCGCGAAAAAGGAAAAAACGATATGCCGCCGGATACAAGGCAAGATCTGATCTCCCGCGGAATTAAAGTCGTTACGGCGAGCCATGTATTGAGCGGCGTCGAGCGCGGCATAAGCACAAAAGCCGGCGGCATGTATCCCGCCGAGATCATGGCCTTCACACTGAGAATGTTCGGTCAGGGCATAAAGGTTTGCGTTGAAATATCTGTCATGGCTTTGGATGCGGACACTATTCCTTTGGGCGAGCCTGTGATCGCCATAGGCGGAACTTGGACCGGCGCCGACAGCGCCGCCGTATTGACGCCGTCACACGCCTCAAGCGTATTTGAAACAAAAATCCACGAGATACTATGTAAGCCGCTCTGAACGATTTCCCGCGCAAAGCGTTCCGCCTGTTCCGGTAAGAAAATTCGATTAAATCATTCTCCCCCGCCGAAAGCGGGGGAGAATGATTTAATATGTATTATGCTGCGGAGCGGCTGTTTGGTACAAAACGCCGGATTTAAAACGCGTGCTCCGTGCGGGAGATTATCTCCTCTTGAACTTGGGGATTCAATTCTACCCACAAAGCGCTGTAACCCGCGACCCGAACGACCAAATTTCTGTGTTTTTGAGGGTCTTTCTGCGCGGCTATAAGCATATCGCGGTCAACCACGTTGAACTGTATGTGTTTTCCCAAATACTCTCCGAAATACGTATCGATCAGATCCAAGAACCTCTCCAAGTCTTCATCCGTCTGCATTGCCGACGGGTGGAACTTAACATTAAACAGGCAGCCGTGTATGGGCGTGTGATCGATTTTTCCCGCGGAATTTATCAGGGCGGTCGGTCCGTTCAAATCCATGCCCTGACAGGCCGAGCAGCCGGCGTCATTTAAGGAGAGCCATGATTTTCTTCCGCTCGGCAGCGCGCCTACCTTTGCCCCCGAAGCTCCGTGGAAGCTCAAACTGTGGGGCGCGACTTCATATTTTGATCCGTAGGGCGAATCTAATTTATGGACATAATTGAACAGTCTTTTATACAGATCAACTACTATTTCATCAGCATAATCGTCGTCATTGCCGAATTTCGGCGCCGCCAACAGCTTTTTGCGCACATTCTCATAACCTTCAAAATCTGACGCCAACGCCTTAATAAGCTCATCTTTTCCGACGGATTTGTCGTCAAACACGCATTTTTTTATCGCGGCCAGCGAATCGCCCACATCCGGAAGACCGATGGGCTGCAAATAGTGAGCGGAAATCTGATAGCGGCATCCTCCTCCGAACACTCCGTCTCCCCGCTTTATGCAGTCGTCAAAAAGACTTGAGAGGAACAAATTCGGCATCTCATGGCTTCTGAATATGCGAACCCGGTTGCTGAATTCCCTTTGTATCTCAAAAAAGTACTCCGTCTGCTTCATTAAGGCGTCGACCAGATCGTCATAACTCATATCTGTCAGTTCGCCGGTTTTCGGCCCGATCTGTTTGTTCAAGCGAGGATCTCGCCCGTTGTTCAGAGTGACCTCCAATACTTTCGCAAAATTGAATATTCCGGGCCAAGCGGAAGGCGTCTTTGCCGGTATTCCGTGTAAAACGCAGCCGCCGATTGTATAATTCACGGCATCCTCGTGAGTGACTCCTCGTTCTTCGAAATACGGGATCGAACTCAGATCGTTGTACCAAGCCGGATAACCCAGGCCAAGCTTGTTCAGTTTCGCGGCAGCCATCTTAAACTCATGATTTATCCCGGGATGCCAGCGTATCGTAAGCGTCGGGTGGGCTGTTCGCACGTTCATGGCCGCTTCCACCCACAAAAAGCTCATTTCGTTGACAGCGTCTTTCCCGTCAATTGTCTGGCCTCCCAGCGTTGTGTTGTGATACTGTGTCTCGCCGGAGCGGCAGTCGTTGATTTGCGTGTCCGCAAGCGGATCATAAGTAGCGGTCTTGCTGTCGAATTGCCTCATGGACGAGCACTTGCAGCGCACGCATTCCAGCAGCTCCACAGCCAATTCTCTCGTTATCTTGCCTTCATCCAAATCCTTTTTATAATACGGATAAAGATACTGATCCACCCGCCCGAAAGAGATCCCGGAACAGCGGGCGTCATAGAAAACGCAGATGTGACAGAACATCATGGTCTGAATCGCGTCATAAAAATCTCTGGCGGGATTTTCCATGATCCAATTCATCACTTCCGAAATCTTCTCAAGTTCCTTACGCCGTTTCGAATCGGTCTCTTTTTTCGCCATCTCAGCCGCTAACACGGAGTAACGCTTGGCGAAACGTATTGATGCTTTTAAAGCGGTTTTCATCGCTCTCAGCAGATTGTGCTTTTCATAGGATGGATTGTCCAATAATCTCAGCGCTTCCAGTTCATCGTCTATTTCTTTTATGATACCCGTTATCCCTATTTTGATTACTTTTTCATAGTTCGGGACATGCCAGCCCTTTTCCAAGGAAGCCTCAGTCTCCGCGAAGAAAACCAAAGACCCTTTTTCGTTCATCGTGCACAGTTCCTTGTAAAACTCAGGTTCGAGCCAGTCCAAAAAGGACTGTTTCGCTTCCCTGTCCTTCCAGTAGTTCACAATGTCTCGGATATCGCCGTGCATATCCTCGCTTACGCGATAGGTCAGCCAGTTGTTGTCAAGAGCCTCTCCCACCCAGCGGCAATAGAGTTCGGGCCACCACTCAAAGCCCATGGGCTTCGCGGCGAAGTCTCCGCACAGCAATTGCTCGTCGTCAATGTATATCGGCAGATTGTCCACAATATTCTCATAGGCGCGTGCGCGTCTGAATATCTTGGGCTGCCCTTCTGTTTCTCTGTATGCCGCGGTCACCAATTTTGCCCGGCTCAGAGAGAGGCCCGATTCATCACGGGCGTCGCGAAGAAAGTTCCAAATCCGTTGGCCCCGGGTTTGAGCGGCTTTTTCTGTCGGTACATTCAGTTGGTCTAACATTTTTTTCCTCCTTAAATTGAATAATAAGAACAAAACACTCAGGCGCTGCCGCGACGGTCGCAAAACCTGTCAACAATGATTTATTCCGTTCCCTGAATATTTTTCTGCGAACTGTATAAATTCCTGATTTGAGAACACGTAACTCCGAAATGGGATTTGAACATCTTATAAAAGCTTCTTATCTCAACATAACCAACCTTTTTCGCAACCTCCTGTATGGGTATTTGCGTCTGTTTCAAATAATTATACGCATAATCCATCCTGACTTCATTGAGATACCACTTCATGTTCACTCCCATGTATTTCTTAAACAGTCTGCTGGCGTATGAGGTCGAAAGATGCAAACTGCGTGCAAGTTTTTCAAGGGTTATGGGTTTATCATAGTTATTTTCGATATATTCCACCATGCGCTTTACGATGGGACTTCTGATATCAAATTCACCGTAGCTTGTAATCACCACCTCCAAGAATTCATCCAAAATCTCAACTATTTCCTCTGTGGCGCTTGCGGCTGTAATACGCTCGGGTATCGAAACGGAAATCTCAAAAATGCTCCTGAAATCGGGGGCCCATTTCATGAGATAGGTGATAAGTCTGAAAAACGTCGTCAGCGTATTGAACCGCACCAAATATATTTCCTCATCCCGCAACGCCGGACGAAACAACCGGTGATACTGCTCTTTCGCCTGTATCATCCGTCCCGAATGAAGGTATGAGTAAAATCGGTGGGTCAGCTGCACTGCGGCCGATTCAACGAGCTTATACGGGTTGTCGCCCTTTTCGCCTTCAAGTATGATATTCATATAAGACAACGGATACTCCGGCGGCTCCTCTTCCTCGGCCGGGTCCTCTTCAAAGCCCGGTACTTTCCCGATGTTGACACTCGGAAGAAAACCGGAATTAATATTTATTCTGATCAGAGAGTGCAATAAAAGCATGCTCGGTCGCATCCTGTGGCGCTCCAAAGCCGGGATCCCTTTAAGATACCGCTCAAGCTCATCGCCCGAAATACCGAACTGTTCCCTGTAGTAATCCTTTTGCTCAAGCATATTCTGAGCGTACTCTATTGCGGGGACCGTATAAGCGACAAATATCCCCAAAAGCTTTTTCCGGCTGTAGCACGGCACGACAAATTCACCTATACCGCCGTGACATTCGGAAAAGACCGGCTCACGTGTCTGCATTGCGCCGGACATGAGTTTGATCCGTTTTTTTTCACAGAGCTTGCAAGCGTCGGGGTTCGCCGCTATTCTCCTGCACAGCCAATTGCTCTCATCGATTTCCAAACGTAAATGTGTTTTTTCGGAATAGGGATAAAATGAGCAGTTCAGCTGTGTCAAACGTTTGAATTCCGAAAGGATTTTTTCTATGGTGCTCTCGATTTCCCTGTCCATCCGTTTCTCCGATTCAGCGCCGAATCAAAAGCAGATTCCGGCAGTTTCCGGTTTTCTTTTCCGGAAACCCCTCCCGGTTTTCATATCCGGCTTACCGGGATTATATACTGCCGAGCAATATATTTGCAATGAACCGCTCGGACACATATGAACTATTTTGACATTTTCTTTATATTCAAATACATCATGCGAGGATTCTTTTATCGGTTTTCGAAAAACACTTCACTATTGAAGTGTTTTTTGATATAATCCCTACAGTTGATACCGTGACTGAAAGGTGGTGTTTTCATTGCGTATCGACGCTGTAAAACCATCGCTTTCGCCTGTTCACATAATTCCGAAACCACCGGTATCGCGACCGGACGTGCCGGCCCCGGCGGCGCCCGCAGCTGTTCCGCAGAATACAGGACTGCCGGATCGGGATTTTACTGTCAATATACTCATACCGGAAATCACCGCTCCCGAAATCCTTATTTGGCGGGATTTCCCTCAAAACGGCGAAAACGAACTCTTCGGGCCGGCATACACGTTAGAGATCTCACCGGAAGCCTTTGCCGCTTATTATGCAGATAACTCGACCGGCGATAAGACTCCCGTGGCGTTAACCGGCGATATACGGCCGCAGGCCGTTTCGGACAGCGCGGATATTTCAACTGTGAAAGGGCCGGAAACATGTTCTGCGTGTGAAAGCCGAAAATACGCTGACAGATCGGGAGACGGTTCCGTGAGTTACCAAGCGCCGACTCACATCGGCCGGAACGCGGCGGCCGCCGCTGTCGCCGCGCATGAAGGCGAACATGTGAATCATGAGCGCGCAAAAGCCGAAAAGGACGGCCGCAGGATCGTCAGCCAATCGGTGTCTATCCACACCGCGATCTGCCCCGAGTGCGGAAGAACATACATTTCGGGCGGCGAAACAAAAACGGTCACCGCCTCCGGCAAGGGCAGCGATAAGCAGGAAAATATTGAAAACCCGCAGGAACAAAGTATATTATGAACGCAGACCAGACCTGTATGCAAATAAAAAACATACTATATACAACAGACAGGAGATAAAAACATGGCGGACTATTCAATTCATACGGTGACCCCGATCGACGCGACTTGCAGCAGCATACGCGAACTGGGCGACGATCAACTGAGCGTGAGCTGTTTTCTCGTTACGGGGAAAGAAAAGGCGATGCTGCTCGACAGCGGCTTCGGTAAAGGGAATATCAAAGAAGTGGTTGACGGACTTACCGACCTTCCCGTTATCCTGGTCAACACGCACGCGGACATGGACCATTCGCACGGGAACAGACTTTTCGGCCCCGCTCACATGCATCCTGCCGAATTCGACCGATATCACCAAGACGTCGGCGGCAACGCGCCTGTTGAAGCGCTGTGGGAAGGCGATATTATCGATCTGGGCGGACGCCGTCTCGAGGTTATTCATGTTCCGGGCCACACTCCCGGGAGCATAGTGCTGCTTGACGCCGAAAACCGCATATTATTCGGCGGCGACAGCGTTCAGGACGACATCATCTTCATGGGAAACGCCGGCAGGAATATCCCGGCATACATAGAAAGCATGAAAAAACTCACAAAATTCAAGAGCCGGTTCGATAAGGTTTACGGTGCTCACGGAACGACGGTTTTGGACAACAGCATACTTGACGACGTGCTGAACGACGCGATCAAGCTGCGAAGCGGCGAAATCAAAGGCGGGCCTATCCCTCCGCCCTTTAACAGCCACATGCCTCCGGAAGCCAAACTGTATGTTTTCGGCGCGGCAAAACTCATTTGTTAGCATTTATGCCGTACGCTTCAATATACGGCGCTGTTTAAAACAAATACGAAGAATACAAATATCAACGGAACGGAAGCAATAAAAAGTCGCTTCCGTTCCGTTGATACATATTGGGTTTGTGCCGTCCGCGCCGCGGTAATCATTCGATTTTACGCCTCGATTTGCCGAATACCCTATATTTATGCTCGATCGTCACGCCGAGCATTACGGCGGAAACGGCGAGTGCCGAGACAAAATACGTCATGTTCGAGTCGCCGGTCGGCGGCAGGGCCGCCGAGAGCGGCGTAAGATATTCCGGTATCCATTCCTCGAGATCGGGGTCCCAGCGCCATATGGTCATCGGCACGCCATTCTCATCGAGCTCGATCCAAGTGTCCTGGTCGTCGCCCGGGATAAGACTTAAACCGGGCGGCAGCGGGCGCGGCGGCGGATCCGGGTCCGGATCCGGTTTCAGGTCCGGTTCGGGATCCGGTTTCGTGTCCGGTTCGGGTTTCGTGTCCGGCTCTCCACCGCCACCATCTTCTTGCTCCGTCGTTGTTGTCGAAGACGGAGTCGGCGGAACAACTGCTGTTGCCTCCGCCGTATCATAATTCGACGCGAACGCTTTTAAAGGTTCGGACACTACGCCGCCTCCGACCAAGGTCACGTCCGGGGTTCTAAAGGTATCGCCAGCGTCAGTATATTCCGCCTTGTTTCGAAATTCCCCGGGCTCTTCCGCTTCCGTACGGAAAGAAAAGGTCAGTGGCAAATGAGCGTTGTGTGGCCGGCCAATAATTTTTATTTGAAACTCATATGAGGAAGCGAAGCTGTTTTCGCCCGGAGCGGGCGGTAAAGCGGGAAGGGTAAAATAATCGTCGAAGTCGCCCGCGGGATCCACCATTTTAAAATCGCCCGGAAAGATGTCCGGATCATCATTCTCGACAAGCTTTTGCCCCGCCCCGATAGTCTCGGTGATATACGATGTGACACCCGAAGCGTATGAGTTGGGGTTGAACGTTATCTCCCATATTATCGATTTTGACGCCGGATCGTATTTGCCTTTCTTTATGAGCATGGTCTTATTGACCGATATTTCCGCAGGCTCGGCATCCAATTCCGTGTCCGGGCCGCTGACAGATGATGTGTATGTGATTTTTGCTTCATTTTTGAACGTTTCGACGTTTTCTTTCAGAGTGTTGTCGGGGGTTTCGGTTTTATAATAAAAATCAAAATAATCCGTAAAAGAGTTATCCTCCACCGTCAATTCGATAAAATCGCTGTCGAAATTCAGACTCCCGAATACTGAGCTGTCGCTTTTATTAATAATTTCACCGGAATCATATTCATAGTCATCAACGCCGTCTGCCACCAGCCGGATGCCGGGAACGCCTCCGGTCATCAGCAGCTTGAAGCCCGCCGGCAGCTCGTCGCGCAGAACAAGACCCTCCGCCCCGGCGCCTGATTCCGCGGTCACGGTTATTTTCCATTCAATGACCAAAAAAGGTTCAAGCGGGGCGTCAACCTGCCAAACCCCGTTTTCGTCGTCATATAAGCCTCCGTTATTTGTCCCCTCTATGCTTTTTTCGATCGCCATTTCACCGTCGCTCGCCATCATTCCGTATGCCGCGATCGACACGATCACAATTATTATCAGGAAAAGCGTTGAAAACTCTCTGTAACGTTTTTTCACATCTCCGGTCCCGCCGGCGGTCAACCCCGCCGCGGAACAGCCCACCTCCCGTTATTGACGATACGGAAAAACAGTTTCCGAGCCGTGTACGCCGAAATTCTTGCTGCTTTGCATTATATACCTTGCCTTACCGACAGTAAACAGAAAGTCGAAAAATAATTCTAATTCTTTCTTTGTTTTCCGCATATGATGAGAACCGAAAAGAACGCAAGCGAGCAAACGCTGATGAGCAGACCCGCCGGCAGCCCGTAGCTTCTGTAGGTAAATTCGATCTCATGCTCGCCCGTTTCAAGGCGCAGAGCAGCCATAGAACCGCCGACAGTTATTATTTCCGCCTCTTCCCCGTCCACGCGCGCGCGCCAACCTTTCTCATAGGGTATCGATGTAAAGAGCAGCCCGTCTTTTTCCGCCGCAATGTGTCCCGCGACCCGCGTCTCTTTAAACTCTGTCAGCTCCATAGTGTTCCGTGACAAAATCTCATATCCCGCGGCAAAAAGTTCAGCGTCGAAATAAGCGGCAAATACCGAGGCTCTGCCCTCCTGCGTATCCGCCTCCGCCGAGAAAGATATGATCTCGTTTTTCCGGAAACGCCCCAACATGGAAATAAAGCGCTTTTCTATGTCTGTTTTTTGCAGCAGTCCGCCGTCTTTGGTGACGTTTATTTCACCGGATCTGTTGAAATCAAAATAAGCGAACAAGAGTCCGTCGACCGGCATTTGAAAATCCCATGCGAGAACCCCTTCGTCCTCTCCGCATTTCAGAGTGAATTCATACTCGCCGGAATCCTCCTCCGTAACATTGTAATTTTTGTGTCTTGTATTGACCGGCCCCATAAGTATAAAAAGCTCTCCCTCAAGCCCTGTCATCCGCCGGAACAGATCGTTCTGAGAAAGAAACGGATTCTTTTTATCCTGTGCGTAATCCGCGGCAGCGCCGCCGACCGTAAACCCGAACGGCAGAAAACTCGTGTTTTCGAAAACACTCAAATCCCCGGATTTGCCCGACGGCTTCCAATAAAGCCCGTCATCTCTGATGCCGTCGGGCCGGGAGATAAGATATCTGTGATTTAATAAAACGCTTGTGAACGGAGAAGTCTCCGTGTAATAAAAAATATTCCCGGCGTCCCAAGAAGGCAGGCCGAGGCCGGTCAGGAAACGGGAGGTGTTTACGTTCGTTGTGGACGCGAATACACTAATCCCGTCGTAACGGTATACCGCCGGAGCGTTTTGGTTGAACTGCTGAGAATTTGCAAACTCGGTCCTGAAGAATTCATTTTGCTCCGGCTCAGTCATTTTGAGCAGGTTTTGCACATTTTCGTAAGAATAAGGGAATGTCATCCTGTCCGTCGTGTTATTTTCACGGGTAATATTCATCCCCGCTGTTATTGCCAACTCAATCGTCATGATGAAAAAGACCGCCGCCGTGACAGCGGTCAGCGCGGTCTTATTCTTACGAAAACGCGCTTTCAAAGCAAAAAGCCCTATATAAGCAAGCGAAAGAGCGGCGGCGGCCGCGGCATGTTTCGGACTCTGCGCGCCGAGCGTCGCACAGATCAATAAAAGAGCCGCCGCCGCCGCCATCGCGGTCATATCTCCCGCCGACGGTTTCTCAATCCTAATATATGCACTGTACGCGACGGCAACCGTCAGAAACGAGACTAAAAACGAAAAGCGGTAAGGCAGGGAGTTTGTTACGTGAAATCCGCTCCAAATAAAAGTGAGGACGTTTACGTTGCAGCTCAATATCAGAAATATTATCACCGCAAGATACGCCGCTTTTTCGCGAAGTTTAAATTCAGCAGACCTGATAAAAACAGCCGAGAGCATTACGGGGAGCATGCCGCAGTAAAGATTCGGAAGGCCGTTGACAAAGGTGGGAGGAGTGAACGCGATGAAATTCCCGAAAACGTCGAAAAAGCTCGCAAAAAGATATATGCTCGACGGGAACGGATTTTCCATATCGCTGGTATTACGAAGCCCCAAAAACGCGGGCAGCATCAAAAAAGCGACAATTCCCGCCGCCAAAACCGAAGTCAAGGCAAAAAGCGCGAATCTGCTCAAATAGTTTTCTTTAAACAAGAAAAAGGTTTTTTTCACCGCCGCGCTCTGCGGGCTCCGCTTTTCTCCTCCCGGAGAAGGCGCCGCAGTGAAATAAAAAACATGGAACATCATCACAGCGAATATGCATACGAAAAGGCCCAAATAGAAATTAAAAAGCACGGACACAGACAAAGCGACCGTGTACATAACGAAGTAGCCTTCTTTGACAAGCGAATACAGGCCGTATACAACGATAGGGAGCATGGCGATGGTATCAAGCCACATGATGTTCCAGTAATAACCCAAAGTGTAAGCGCAAAGCGCATAAGAGGCCGAGAACGCCGGTATCAAAATGTCGATTCGCTTATACATCCCTTTGAGAAATACCGCGGTGAACAGCCCGGCGAAACCTAATTTTATCATTGTGAACAAAGCCATCAATTCCGGTATGCTCCCGTTCGGGAAAAAAGGAAGCAGGAGGTTGAGAGGGCTTGCGAGATTATAAGCGAAAAGCGGCAGATAATTGCCGCCTATCCCGTACAGCAGGGACCACATAAACGAGCCCTCGCCGCGCAGTCTGTACCAAAGGTCGCTCATATACGGAAAATACTGCTGCCAACCGTCGTATATCAAGTATTGCCTGTCTCCGAAAGGATAGACCCCTATAAAGGCGAAAATAAAGCCGAAGATCAAAAACGGAATCAGAAACGAGGCTGCATAAAGCGCTGCGGTCGTTTTGCGCGAGCGAAGCGCTGCGGCGACCGCCGGTTTGTTATTTTCCTTTTCGGCGTTTTTTCCGTCGGGTCTTTTCATATGCCGGCACCGTGACTTTCTCTGACCGAACATCAAAATCAAAAGGCAACCAAATGAACTAAAATAAACTCATCTGACTGCTTTCGGGTATGTCCCCGAATGCGCCGAGCGCCCTGAGCTGATCTATATGCGGGCGGCTGACCTTTTGGCAGGCTGCCGATATCTCGGCCACCGAAACGAAACGGTTCCCTTCGTCGCGGCAGTTAACGATGTCATTCGCCGCCGTTTCGCCCAAGCCTGAAACAGCCGTGAACGGGATTCTTAATTTATCGCCTTCGATAATGAATTTCACCGCGTCAGACTTGTATAAGTCAACCGGCGCAAAATCAAAACCGCGCAGATAAAACTCATAAACCGACTCCAATGTCGTCAGCAGATTATCATCTTTTGCGGAACTGTTCGAGTTTTGCCTGATCTCCTTTATTTTCGCTTTTGCGGTTTCCGGGCCTTGCGCCATAATAAGGGCGTCAAATCCGTCTTTCCGGCAGCGTCTGTAAAAATGCGCGCAGTAAAACGCCAAAGGCTCATGCACTTTGAACCACGCGATGCGAAATGCCATCATTACATAAGCCACGGCGTGAGCTTTCGGAAAAAGATATTTGATTTTTTTGCAGGAAGCGATATACCAATCGGGAACGCTGAGGGAACGCATGTCTTCCTCTTGTTTTCGGGTCAGCCCCTTCCCTCTTCTGACGTCTTCCATTATTTTAAACGCGCCTTTTTCCTCCATGCCGAGACCAATCAGATACAGCATGATGTCGTCGCGGCAGCTTATGGTTTTCTTGATATCGGCTTTGCCGGACAAAATAAGCTCCTTGGCGTTTCCCGCCCATACGTCCGTGCCGTGAGCAAATCCCGAAAGCCTTACAAGCGTGTCGAAATCCGTCGGTTTTGTATCGTCCAGCATGCCTTTTGTCAATTCCGTGCCGAATTCGGGAATCCCGAGAGAACCGGTCTTCCCTATTATCGGATCATCGCCCGGAAGACCGAGCGGACCGGGCGACTTGAATATTTCCTTTGTCAGCGGGTCATTCAGCGCTATATTGCCCGCTTCTATCCCTGTTATGTCTTCAAGCATCTTTATCATGGTCGGATCGTCATGCCCGAGTTCATCAAGTTTCAAGAGGGTTTTTTCCATGCTGTGATAATCGAAATGAGTTGTTATAACGTCGGCTGAAGTGTCGTCCGCGGGACGCTGCACCGGGAAAAAATCCGTAACGTCCATATCTCTCGGGACAATAACAAGCCCGCCCGGATGCTGTCCGGTCGTTTTTTTGACACCTACGCAGCCGTTCGCGAGTCTCTTTTCTTCCGCTTTCGGCACGGTCATGTTACGCTCTTCAAGGTATTTTTTAACATATCCGAACGCCGTTTTGTATGCCATTTTTCCTACGGTCCCCGCGCGGAATACCCTGTCGCGCCCGAACAGCTCTTCTGTGTGTTTATGCGCCCTCGACTGGTATTCTCCCGAAAAGTTCAGGTCAATGTCCGGCACTTTGTCCCCGCCGAAACCCAAAAAAGTCTCAAAGGGGATGTCAAAACCGTCTTTTTTAAGAGATACGCCGCAGACAGGACAGTTTTTGTCCGGCATATCCGCGCCGCAGCCGTATCCTTTCCCGTTTTCAAAATCGGAATGTTTGCATTTTTTGCATATGTAGTGCGCCGGCAGCGGATTGACCTCTGTGATGCCCGATAAAAAAGCGACTGCCGAACTGCCGACGCTGCCCCGGCTCCCCACGATATATCCCGCCTTAACGGATCTCTCGACCAATCTCGCGGCTGATATGTAAATAACATCATACCGGCAGCCGATAATGTCGTTCATCTCGGCTTCAACGCGTTTTTTTACCAAAACCGGAGGATCGTCCCCGTAGAGCTCCGCCAAACGCTCGCGCACAAGTTTTTGCAGATCTTCCGCCGAGTTATCGATTATCGGCGTGAAAAGCTTTTCGGGAAACAGCTCAATATTCTCGCACGTATCCGCGATCATTTGCGGAACTGAAACAACGACTTCCTCCGCCTTTTCCCGGCCGAGATATGAAAACTCCTCAAGCATCTCGTCTGTTGTTTTAAAATAAATCGGCAATTCGCTCTCAGCGTCTTTAAATTTCCTGACGGCCATAAAAATCCTTCTGTATATCTCTTCTTCCGGATCTAAAAAATGGACGTCCCCGGTAGCCGCGACAGGCTTGTTCAATTCTTCCGCAAGTTTTACGATGTGCCTGTTATAGTCTCGTATTTCCTCTTCGTCCCGCGCCATACCTCTTTCAATCAGAAAGCGGTTATTGCAGACCGGCATTATTTCGAGATAGTCATAAAAACCGGCTATGCGTTTAATCTCCCGATCGCTCCTGTGCCTTAAAACCGCTTCGAAAACTTCCCCCGATTCGCAAGCTCCGCCCACAAGCAAGCCCTCTCTGTATTGCTCAAGCAGGCTTTTGGGTATCACCGGATTTTTACGGAAGTGTTCCAGATGCGAACGGCTTATCAATTCATAGAGGTTTTTCAGACCTTTTTTATTCTTCACAAGCAGGATGATATGATTGACATGCCTTTGAGCAGACGTGCTTTTTACTCGTTTTATCGCCGCTTCTATATCGTCTGTGGTTTTTGCTCCGTTTTCTTTGAGCATCGGAATAAACCGCGCCATCATGCGCGCCGTCGTCTCGGCGTCGCTCTCGGCTCTGTGCCTCTTTGTATCCGGTAATCCGAGCGCCCCCGCTACGGTGTCAAGCTTATGGTTTTTCAGATTCGGCAAGAAGGTCCGCGAGAGCGGCAGAGTGTCGATAACGACCGGATCAAAGGCTGTTTTGCAGCGCAGGCAAGCCTTTTCCATATGCCCCGCGTCAAAATCGGCGTTGTGCGCCACAAGCGGTCTTCCTCCCGCAAATTTAAGAAAAGAGCGAACGGCTTCATCTTCGCCGGGCGCTCCCGCCACATCCGCGTCTGTTATTCCTGTTATAGCCGTTATTCTTTCCGGTATCGGCATGCCCGGATCGACAAAGCTGCAAAATCTGTCCGTAATCTCCCCAAAACGAAGTATCACGGCGCCTATCTCAGTGATCCTGTCCCTGTCGGCGTCCAAACCTGTGGTTTCAAGGTCGAAAGCAACAAATTCTTCATCCAAACCGAAAGAAAAATTCCCGCGAACAGCCGGCACGGCGTCCGTATCGTTGACATAATATCCTTCCATGCCGAATATGACTTTTATCCCGTGTTTTTTCCCGGCGTCCCAAGCTTCGGGAAAAGCTTGCGCCACACCGTGATCGGTCACAGCGACAGCCGGATGTCCCCATTTCGCGGCTCGCGCCACAGCGTCAACCGGATTGGTGAGGGCGTCCATTGCGGAGTAACGCGTATGCAAGTGGAGCTCCACTCGCTTTTTATCCGCAAGGTCGAGTTTTATCGGTTTTTCAACGAAGGCGATGCCGGTCGGCTCAATGCATATATCGTCTTCCCGGCGATCGTAACGAACTGCTCCCCGGACGGTAACGTAATTATCCGGCTCGATCTTTTCGGTTACGCTCTTGTCTTCCTCTGGACGAAAAAATTTCTTCACTCTGACGGATCCCGTATGATCCGTCATATCAAAACTCAATACGGCGCCTCCGCTGTTTTGCAGCTCTCTGCTGTTGACCGAGAATACCACTCCCGAAACGATAACATTTCCGGAGTCCTCATTTAATGCGCCTATGCTGCACGGATCGCCCTTAATGCTTTTGCCGTATATGGTTTTCCCTTGCGCCGGAGCGGCTTTGGGCGCTTTTTGAATCGATTTCGCCGGTTCGGCTTTTTGATATTCCGCGTTTATCCGGACCTCATTCAACCCGTATTCAAGAGCTATGCGGTCTTCCGCCGCCTTTATATCCGCGCCGGTCTCAACTCGCGCGAACATCACTTTCAGCTCCATACTCTTTTTCTCTTTGTCCGCGACAGCCGAAAGAACCAACGCGCCGTCTGCCGCCTCTCGCGTATCGGTTTTTTCCGCAAGGAAAGGAAACATATCCGTTATCGGTATACCGGAGGTCATTCTCTATCAGTCTCGCTTTCTATCATTTCAACAAGTACGTCGGATAATTTCTCCGCGGGGACTCTCGCTGCGATCTCTCCTTTTCTGAACACGATGCCGCCGAGTTTGCCGCAGGCGCAGCCGTAATCCGCCGATTTCGCTTCTCCCGGCCCGTTTACTTCGCAGCCCATAACGGCGACCGTTATATCGCGTTTCAGCCCGGACAGTCTGCTTTCAACTTCTTCAGCCGTCTTGATTAAGTCATAGGAGCAGCGGCCGCAGCCCGGGCAGGAAATGATTTCGGGCCCGCCCCGCCGTAGGCCCGCAGCTTTCAGTATCGCTATGCCGGCGCGCACTTCAAGCGCCGGATCGGCCGTCAGCGATACTCTTACGGTATCGCCTATCCCTTCACACAACAGCGTTCCGATACCGACGGCTGAGCGTATGACTCCGTTATAGCTTGTGCCGGCCTCCGTAACGCCGAGATGCAGCGGATACGGAAATTCATCCGCCGCCAGACGATAAGCGTCGACGGTAAGTCTTGTGTCTGAACTCTTGAGCGACAGGCAAATATCATCGAAATCAAACATGTTCAGAAGCTCAATATTCTCACGGGCGCTCTGCGCCATTGCCGGGGCCGAAGGCGACCCGAATTTCGCCAAAATCTTTTTCCCCAAGCTTCCGCCGTTAATACCTATCCTGATCGGTATTTTTTTCTCACGGCAGGCTGCGGCCACGGCTTTTATTCTTTCCGGCGCTCCGATATTGCCGGGATTTATCCTTATTTTATGTACGCCGGCTTTCACTGCCTCAAGCGCCAAACGGTAGTCAAAATGAATGTCGGCGACGACCGGAAGCGGAGACTTTGAGCATATCTCGCCGAGCGCGGCAGCGGACTTCATATCCGGGACCGCCACGCGCACGATGTCGCATCCCGCCGCTTCAAGGAGAAAGATCTGATTTAAAGTCGCCTCGGCGTCGCTTGTTTCGGTGTTGCACATGGACTGCACGGTTACAGGCGCTCCTTCGCCTATCGGCACGGCGCCCGCGTATATCCGTTTTGTTTGCGTCCTATCCACCCGCGATCCTCAGTATGTCGTTGAACATAACAACGATCATCAATCCCAAAAGCAGCACGAAACCCGCCATATGTATGTATCCCTCAAATTTTGGATCGACCTTGCGTCGAACGGTCAATTCGACCGCCTTCGTCACGAAAAGCAGCAGCAAGCGGCCGCCGTCCAAGGCCGGAATCGGCAAAAGGTTCATTATCGCGAGGTTCACAGCAATAAACGCCGACAGATAAGCTATGTTGTCCAAAGCGACCGCCGCAGTCGGCGACTCTTTGCCAACCTCGTTCATGACGCTCACGATTCCGACCGGACCCGCAAGCTCGCGCAGTCCCACCGCGCCGGAAACAAGGTCTGAAAGCCCTATCCACACCATTCGAGTAAAATCCAAAGAGCTGTACCAGGAGTATTTTATCGTCGCCGCAAAAGAGTTTTGTTCCTCGCCGAGCAGAAGCCCGTATTTCATGACCCTGTCGCCGTTGTGGACATATTCTCTGATCTCTATGGGGAAGTCTTTCAGTTTTATCTTTTTGCCGTCTCTTATCACCACGATGTCCGCTGTTTTTCCGTTCCCGCGAGATAAATATCTGCCGACGTTTTCCGTAAAATATGTCCTTCTGCCGTTGATTCGGTGAATTGTGTCGCCGACAGTCAACCCGGATTCTCCCTCGCCGGGAAAACCGTCCATAAACCCCGCGATCGTCGGCGAGCTGAAACCCGCGGCCTGTGAAAATATTATAAACAAAAGCAGCAGACCGAACAGAAAATTCATTGCCGATCCCCCGAGCAGAATGATCACCCTGAAAATAAGCGGCCGGTTGCAAAACGCGCGCGGATCAGCCGAACCGTCGTCCTCGCCTTCCATCGCGCAGAACCCGCCTATCGGCAAAAGCCGCAGAGAATACACGGTCTCTTTGCCTTGTTTTTTCAGCAGCGCGGGTCCCATTCCAACGGCGAATTCCGAAACTTTAACTCCGGACGCTCTCGCCGCGACAAAATGGCCGACCTCATGGACGGTTATCAGAAGACCGAATATTATTATCGCAAGAACAATATACATTTGACCCCTCGATTCATGTTTTGATTCGTTTCATGACCGTCTCCCGCGACGCCGCGTCCGCCTCAAGAATATCCGAAATATCGGGCGCGTTTTTGATTTCCGTTCGCTGCAGAGCTTCAGCCACGCAGTCATAAATATCGTTGAAGCCTATAAAGCCGCGCAAAAACAGCGAAACGGCCGCTTCGTTGGCGGCGCTCAGTATTGCCGGAGCCGTACCGCCCGTTTGCGCCGCGTCATAAGCCAGTTTCAGGCAGGGAGTTTTTTCAGTGTCAGGTTCTTCAAATGTCAGCGGCGTTTTGAAATCGGGCGCTTTGACTTCCGATTCGCATCTGTCCGGAAAGGTCAAGGCATACTGTATCGGAATGCTCATATCCGGCGTTCCGAGCTGGGCTATGACCGCGCCGTCGACCAGTTCCGTCATCGAGTGTATTATACTCTGCGGATGTATCAAGATTTTTATGCGCTCCGGAGCGCAGGAAAAAAGATGCATCGCTTCAATAAGTTCCAAGCCTTTATTCATCATTGTGGCGCTGTCCACGCTTATTTTCGCGCCCATGTTCCAGTTCGGGTGCGAAACGGCCATATCGGGAGTTACCGTTTTTGTCTCTTCCCTCGTCATCCCTCTGAAAGGTCCTCCGGAAGCCGTCAGCCATATGCGGCGAAGTTCTTTTTCGGCATTCCTTCCGGCAAGGCACTGAAAGATGGCGGAATGCTCGGAATCAACGGGTATTATTTCCGCTTTTCGCTCGTCGGCCCTTTTCATCACCAATTCTCCGGCGCACACTAAGGTTTCCTTATTCGCCAAAGCGATGCGCAATCCCCTGTCCGCCGCCGCGAGCGTCGGCATCAGTCCGGCTGAGCCGGACAGCGCCGTAACGACAGCTTCGGCGCCGTCGATGGAAGCGGCCTTTATGATCGCGGCTTCGCCGCCGCCGACCTTAACGTCGGTATCCGCCAAATCAATTCTCAGCCGGTCTGCCGCAGCCTCGTCTCGAACGGCCGCAAATTCCGGCTTTAAAAGACGAGCCTGTTCTTCCAAAAGCCGTATATTACTGTTTGCCGCCAACGCCAAAACTCTGATACCGAGGCGTTTTGCGATGCTGACCGTTTGACGGCCGATCGAGCCGGTCGAGCCTAATATCGAGATCGAATTTACCATAATGTCACCGAGGCAAAATCGGCGTCGTCCACAGAACCAAAATCTCAATGAGCGGAGCCGCGAAATAAATGCTGTCAAACCGGTCGAGCACGCCGCCGTGCCCGGGTATGACGCCGCCGAAATCTTTCGCCCCGCAAACGCGCTTGATCGCCGAAAAACACAGGTCTCCGAACTGACACATCAATCCGCCCAAAAATCCGAACAGCGCCATGACCGTTAAATCGACCTCAAATCCCGCCGATCTCAACACCAACCCGTAAATCAGCATAAAAAGCACGGAACCGAAGAAACCCCCTATCGAACCCTCTATGGTTTTATTCGGACTGAGTCTCGGCGCTAATTTGTGCCGGCCGAATGCCATACCCGCGAAATAAGCTCCGCTGTCGCATGAAAAGGCCGTAACAAACGGAAGCAGAATATAAACGGAAGCCTCTTGAGTGTCGCCGAGCCGGACAAGCGCTGATAAAAGCATCGGCATCACGGCTCCCGTAAAAACGCAGTTCGCGACGGTCTCTATGTCCATGGGTTTCTCAAAACGAAAAGAAATGAGCAGTTCCGCGAACAGCGCTGTAATAAGCGCAAAAAAGACGGGCATGATGAACACTGTAAGACTAAAAGCAGTCAGTATCGGTATCGACGCCGCAACTGCCGCAGTATACGCCGTGATCCGCTTATTCAAGCTCGTCTCGGTGCAGCGCAAGAATTCTGTCGCGGCTATGCATGAAACAAGCCCTGCAAAGCATCCGAAAGCGCCCAAAGGCGCGAAAAATATCAGCAAAACGAGAAGCGGCAACGCAATGACCGATACGATTATTCTTTTTTTCATTTAACTTCTCCAAACCTGCGGCTGCGTTTTTGATATTCGATCACGGCGCGGTCGATCTCTCTCTCGTCAAAATCCGGCCAAAGCTTTTCGGTGAAATATAGCTCCGAATAAGCGAGCTGCCACAGTAAAAAATTCGACATGCGCAACTCTCCGCCGGGTCTTATTATGAGATCGGGATCCGGTATGCCCTCTGAATACATATAATCCGAAAACGCGTTTTCGGAAAGCTCGTTCGGCAGACCGTTTTTTACATCCTCCGCATATCGTTTGGCAGCCCTGACCAATTCGTCCCTTCCGCCGTAATTGACGCACATATTGACCTGAAACCCTTTTATCTCTGCGCTCAGCTTGTTGGTTTTCGTTATCAGTTCCCTCAGTTCGGCGGACAGCGCGTCAGTATCTCCGAAAAATTTCATCCTCGTTTGGTCTTTTTCCATCTTTTCAAGCGCTTCCCGCAGATATTTATCCAAAAGCCGCATGATTTCAGCCACTTCTTCCGGCGGCCTTTTTGAGTTTTCCGTCGAGAAAGCGTATACGGTCAAATAGTCTATGCCGATTTTTTTACAGTAATTCGCGACCGTTCTGAAGGTTTCCGCGCCCGCCGCGTGTCCCGCCGCGCGCGGCATGCTGATTCTTTTTGCCCAGCGGCCGTTTCCGTCCATAATTACCGCAATATGGCGGGGAAGATTGGTAAAGTCAATCTCCTCCGCCGAGGGTCCGTTCGCCGCGGAACTCTCCGAAAAATCGGAAGCGCTGCGTTTTTGCAGAAATTTCACACGTCCGAATTTTTTTATCTGTCTTGACAGGTAGTCGCGCATGAAATTTTTTGTCCCGAAAACGCCCATTATATCTCAAACAGCTCTTTCTCTTTCTTGGCGGTCAGGCTATCTATTTCTTTAATGCAGTCATCGGTCAGTTTTTGCAGGTCTTTTTCCGAATCCCTGAGATCATCCTCGGTTATTTCGGAAGTCTTTTTCATCGATTTGTATTTTTCAACGGCGTCGCGGCGTATATTCCTCACGGCGACCTTGGCGTCTTCACCGTATTTTTTGACCTGTTTGACCAATTCCCGGCGGCGCTCTTCGGTCAGACGCGGAAAAACAAGACGCAGGCAGCTGCCGTCGTTTTGCGGATTTATCCCCAGATCCGAACCCTGGATCGCTTTTTCGATGCTCTTCAGAGCAGAGGCGTCCCAAGGGCGGATCATGAGCGTTTGCGCATCCGCCGCGGCTATGGTCGCGATCTGCTGTACCGGAGTCGGGACGCCGAAATAATCAACGCTTATTTTATCCAAAACAGCTGCGTTGGCTTTCCCCGCGCGAACGGCGGCGAACTGCCCGACGAGGACATCCGTCGTTTTCTTCATCTTTGCTGTAAATTCGTTATAATCCGTCGACATATTTTGTCACTCCCCATAACGTTAATATGTAATGCCGTGCCCTATCTGACTATGGTGCCGATTTTTTCACCCAATACCGCCCTGACGATGTTTTCCGGGTCTTTCAAAGCAAAAAGCATCACCGGGATGGAGTTGTCCATCGACATGGAGGTCGCCGTGGAATCCATCACAGCCAAGCGCTTGGCCAACACTTCATTATAGCTTATTGAATCGTATTTCACCGCGGCGGGATCCTTTTTCGGGTCAGCGCTGTACACCCCGTCAACGTTTTTCGCGAGCAGCACGATGTCGGCGCCTATTTCCGCGGCCTTCAGAACGGCGGCGGTGTCTGTTGAGAAATACGGGCATCCCGTTCCGCAGCCGAACAGCACGATACGCCCGAGGGCCAAATGCCTCACAGCGCGAAGCCTGATGTACGGTTCGGCTATCGCCCGCATTTCGATGGCTGTCATAACCCGAACGCCGGCGCCCATGCGCTCCAAGACGTCGGCCAAAGCCAGGCAATTCATGACTGTCGCCACCATTCCCATATGGTCGGCGCGCGTTCGTTCTATTTTTCCTCCGCCGTCCGACGCCCCGCGCCAGAAGTTTCCCCCTCCGACAACAACTCCCGTCTCAACGCCCATGTCCGCGCATTTTTTTACGGCGGCGCACACGCTCTCAATAACATCGAAATCGAGCCCGGACCTCTTTTCGCCGGCAAGCGCCTCGCCGCTTATTTTTAGCAGCACCCTTTTATAGGCTGGCTTTAATTCTCCCATAGGCCCATCCCCTCATCGTCGTTTTAATGTATTTTAATATAAAACCGGCGGTTTTTAAAGGGGGTTGACCAAATTTGTTAAAATACGGTTTTTTTGACAATCGCCGTAAAAACGAAACGCTGTTCAAGAGTCAAAAAAACCGAGTATCGCTATGCCGATCATAACCATGGCAATAACGGCGTATTGGGCGTTTTTCAGCTTCTCTTTAAGAAATATCCTCGACAAAACGACCGAAAATATGCTGTATGAAGCTATCATCGGCGCCGCCACAACGGCGTTATCGCCCAAAGCGTATATGTAGCTGAACTGACCGGCGGTCTCGCATATGGCGGCGAGACAAAAATCCTTCTGCCTGAAATACGAAAATCTTTCACGTTTCTTAAATCTGATGTACAGCCAAGAAAAAAACGCGCATACGGCGAACGTGAATTCGTAAGACAAATTCGCCTCGGCCTCGTCCATTATACGCTCTAAGAACAAAGCGTCCATGAAACTCCCCATGCCGTCAATAACGCAGTAGAGTATCGGAAAGAGTATCGCGATGACGCCGGGGGTCGATCTCTCAATCTCGCCGGCGTTTCCGGCGGCTTTTTCTTTTTCTTCCCCGCGCTTTTCAAATACCGACAGCAGCAGTATGCCGAGACATATGAGAAAAACGCCGATGAACTGCAAAAACTCCATCGTTTGTCCCAATACGGCAAAACAAAGCAGCGCCGTTACGGCGCCCGAGGAATTGCAGATCGGCGAAGAGACCGAAAGTCTTATATATCTGAGCCCGGCGTAACCTATGACCATAGACAGTATGTACATGGCCGAAACCGGGAAATATCTTATTATCGATCGCGGGTCGTAGCGTACGCCGGATACGGCAAGATAAACCACAGCATGGATAAGCATTACCGTGCCGACGGTAATAACAAGTTTGAGGTGGCTGCATTTGTCCTCCGGGCGCGTTCCTTTTTTTGAAAACAGGTCGGAGCCTCCCCAAGCGACGACCGTGAATAATGACAGTGTAAACCACATATAAACGAATTATTTTATAAGGGTGATGTCATACGGAGTGGTTTGATAGACAAAGTAATTGAGCCAGTTGGAATAAAGCAGATTGGCGTGCGAACGCCAGGACACGAGCGGCGGCTTCGTACAGTCGTTTTCCGGAAAATAGTTTTCCGGCACATCGACGTCGAGCCCGATTTTTTTGTCCCGTAAGTATTCGTTTTTCAGCGTATCGGCGTCGTATTCCGAATGGCCCGTGATGAATATCTGCCTGCCTTCCTCGGTAAACATCACGTATACACCGGCTTCTTTTGAGTATGCGAGTATGCGAAGCTGAGCTACCGCCTCCGCGTCTTCTCTTTTTATTCCGGTATATCTTGAGTGAGGCGCCATAAACTCATCGTCAAAACCGCGCATAAGTATGGAATTTTTGTATTCCACCCTGTGCAAAAACACTCCGGAGAGTTTTTTGTCCAAATTGTATTTTTTGACCCCGAAATGATAATACAGCCCCGCCTGAGCGCCCCAGCAGATGTGAAAGGTGCTGTGCACATTGACCTTGCTCCATTCCATGATCGCACAAAGCTCATCCCAGTATTCGACTTCCTCAAACTCCATAAGCTCGACGGGCGCTCCGGTTATGATCATACCGTCGAATTTTCGGTCTTTTATCATATCGAAGGTTTTATAAAAAGCAAGCAAATGCTCCTGCGAAGTATTTTTCGGAGTGTGCGTTTTCGTTCGAATCAATTCAAGCTCGACCTGCAAAGGCGTGTTTCCGAGCAGTCTGGACAGCTGCGTTTCGGTTTCGATCTTCGTGGGCATCAGGTTCAGTATGACGATTTTCAAAGGGCGTATATCTTGGCTGAGCGCCCGTTTTTCAGTCATAACGAATATATTTTCGTTCAGAAGGATCTCGGTTGCCGGCAGCTTATCCGGTATTTTTATCGGCATATCGCGAAAAACCTCCCTTATATTTTATCGAGCGCGAAGGCCAGATCGTCTGTCAGATCCCCGGCGCTCTCAAGTCCGCATGAATACCTTATCATATCCGCAGAAACTCCGGCGGCGGCCAGAGCCGCGTCGCCAAGCTGTCTGTGCGTCGTTCCCGCCGGGTGCAGACAGCAGGTGCGCGCGTCCGCTACATGGGTTGCGATTTGAGCGAGTTTTAAGTTTTTCATCAGCTTTTCGGCGGCCGGCGCACCGCCCGCCGGGCCGAACGCGATAACTCCGCACGATCCGTTCGGAAGATATTTTTTCGCAAGGTCATAGTATCTGTCTTTCGGCAAAGAACAGTAATTCACCCAAGAGACCTTTTCATGAGAACTCAAAAACTTCGCTACGGCCTCGGCGTTTTCGCAATGCCGCTTCATCCTGACATGCAGGCTTTCCAGCCCGAGATTGGTTATAAACGCATTATGAGGCGACGGGGTCGCCCCGAGATCTCTCATGAGTTGGACCGTGGCCTTTGTGATATAGGCGCCGCTTTGTCCGAATCTTTCGGTATAGATCACTCCGCGGTAGCTGTCGTCGGGAGCGCAAAGCCCCGGATATTTGTCGGGATACAGGGTCCAGTCAAATTTACCGCCGTCGACGATGCATCCTCCGACCGCAGCCCCGTGCCCGTCCATATATTTGGTCGTCGAATGGACAATAATGTCGGCGCCCCACTCCAAGGGCCGGCAGTTTACCGGGGTGGCGAAAGTGTTGTCCACGATCAGCGGCACGCCGTTTGCATGAGCCGCGCCTGCAAATTTTTCGATATCCAAAACTTTAAGCGACGGATTTGAGATCATTTCTCCGAACAGCGCCTTCGTATTCGGTCTGAACGCGGCGCAAAGAGCCTCATATGAACAATCCGGATCGATAAAAGTAAATTCTATCCCCATACGTTTCATGGTAACTGCAAACAGATTGGACGTCCCCCCGTAAATCGCAGAACTGCAAACCACATGATCTCCGCAGGACGCTATGTTAAAAATCGAGTAAAATGACGCCGCCTGTCCCGAAGCTGTGAGCATGGCGGCGCTGCCGCCCTCAAGATCGGCTATCTTGGCCGCCACGCCGTCGTTCGTCGGGTTTTGCAGCCTCGTATAAAAATAGCCCGAGGATTCGAGGTCAAACAGTCTTCCCATCTCCTCGCCCGAGTCGTATTTAAAAGTTGTGCTCTGCACGATGGGGATCTGGCGCGGCTGTCCGCTCTGCGGCGTGTAACCGGACAAGACGCATTTGGTTTCGATTTTATGATCCGGCACGGGAACTCTCTCCTCTCAAGGCGGTGTTCGCAACAAAACGGCAGTCGCCAAACGGCGGACTGCCCGATAAAAGCCGATTACCGCATAAAACTTCTTTCATTTTATTACTCCCGTGCCGGTTTGTCAATGCGGCGCACCCGGTATTTCGCTCCGCCCGTAAAAAAGACAGTTTTAAAAAAGAAAAAAGATATTGTAATACTCTGTTGCTTTTGATATAATATTTTGCAATTACGCACGGCAGGCAGACTCTCGACCCCGTGGCTTTTGCCGGGTCGCGTGAGGATGAAGCCGCCGGAGGTAACAACAAAATAAAGGAGGAATAAAAAATGCCGGTTGTTTCAATGAAGCAGCTGCTGGAGGCCGGAGTACACTTCGGTCACCAGACCCGCAGATGGAACCCTAAAATGGCAGAATACATTTACATGGAGCGCAACGGAATCTATATCATCGACCTGCAAAAAACCGTAAAGAAGCTTGAAGCGGCCTATAATTTCGTCCGTGAACTTGCCGAAAACGGTCAGAGCGTATTGTTTGTCGGCACAAAAAAACAAGCTCAAGACGCTGTCAAGGAAGAATCCACACGCGTGGGCATGTATTATGTCAACGCCCGCTGGCTCGGCGGAATGCTCACGAATTTCAAGACCATGCGCACAAGAATAGACCGTCTCGCTCAGCTGAAAAAGATGCAGGATGACGGCACCTTTGACATGCTGCCGAAAAAGGAAGTCATAAAACTCATCGGCGAAATGGTCAAACTCGAAAAATACTTGGGCGGCGTCAAGGATATGAAAAAACTGCCCGGAGCGCTTTTTATCATCGATCCGCGCAAGGAACACAACGCCATTGCGGAGGCAAGAAAGCTCAGCATCCCCATAGTGGCGATAGTGGACACGAATTGCGACCCTGATGAGGTCGATTACGTTATTCCGGGAAACGACGACGCCATCAGAGCGATAAGACTCATATCGGAGACGATGGCAAACGCCGTACAGGAAGGCCGGCAGGGCGTCGACACTTTTGATCCCGCGGCAAACACGGCTCTGACTCCGGAAAACAACGAGCAGCCGGAAGAAGCTGCCGCCCGCCCCGAGCCTGTTGCCCGCCCCGAGTCTGCCGCCCGCCCCGAAGCGACCGACCGACCCTAATTTGCATTTGTATCAGGAGGAACGGAACATGTCATTTACCGCAACAGACGTTAAAGATTTAAGAGAGCTTACCGGCGTCGGTATGATGGACTGCAAAAAAGCTCTGACCGCCACCGACGGCGACAAGGAAAAAGCCGTCGAATGGCTGCGTGAGAAGGGCCTGTCGGCCGCTCAGAAAAAAGCCGGGCGCGTAACAGCCGAAGGTATGTCATTCGCCGCAGTAAAAGACGGCGTCGGAGTTGTTGTCGAAGTAAACGCCGAGACTGATTTCGTTGCGAAGAACGAACTCTTTGTCGAATTTGTTTCAGGCGTGGCCGGCGTCATCGCAAAACAGGCTCCGGATTCGGTCGAAGCCCTCGCGGCGATGGCGTATCCCGGCGGCGATATTACCGTGGAACAAGCTCTCAGAGACAAAATACTTGTCATCGGCGAAAACATCAATATACGCCGTTTCGCCCGCTACGCGAACGGCGTCAGCGTACCGTACGTCCACATGGGAGGCCGCATCGGAGTCATTGTCAACATGGAAGTCTCGGACGGCATAAAAAACAAAGCCGAAACCGAAGAACTCGGCAAGGATCTCGCCATGCAGATCGCGGCGATGAACCCCGCTTTCCTTGACAAATCCACCGTCGATCCCGCGGCGCTTGAAAAAGAGCGCGCAATTCTCACAGCTCAGGCCAAGGAAGATCCGAAAAACGCCGGCAAGCCGGATAATATCATCGAAAAAATGACAGACGGCCGCATCGGCAAATACTTTAAGGAAAACTGCCTTCTCCAGCAGGATTTTGTAAAAGGAGACAAGATTTCGGTCGAAGACCACATTGCCGGCGTTTCAAAAGCTTTGGGAGGCTCGATAAAAATCCTCGCTTTTACGCGTTATGAGACCGGCGAAGGCATTGAAAAGAAACAAGATGATTTCGCGGCCGAAGTAGCCGGAATGGTGAATTAGAACGTCCGAAACCGGAAAGGACAACATACGCTTGAGAAATACATTGCTTGTTTTTGCTTCCGCGTTCTTTCTTTTCACCGGCTGCAAAAGCAATTCGCCTGAGATTCCTTACGAAGATGAGACCGGCATAAAAAACGGCGCGATCAACGCGGAGCGCCGGACCGTCACAGCCGAGGAGGCCAAACGGATTACGGACGGCGGGGAACCTTATGTTTTTTTGGATGTCCGAACCGAAGACGAATATTCGGAGCTCCGGATCGACGGAGCGGTGCTGCTCCCCCATACAAATATCGCCGCCGAGGCTTCGGAAAAACTTCCGGATAAAGAACAAATCATTCTTGTTTACTGCAAAACCGGGATAAGAAGCGCGACAGCCGCAGATGAACTTGTAAAAATGGGTTATACCCGTGTTTATGACCTCGGCGGCATCGCAGGTCTGCCGTATGATACGGCCGGCGATAAAATAACAAACAAGGAGGAACAAGTTATGGCTACCCTGTTGTATCAAGGCCACGGAAGTGTTCGAATCTCAACGGCGGAAGGAAAAGTTATATATGTCGATCCTTACGCCGGAGAAGGGTATGATATACCCGCAGACTTGATTTTGGTCACTCACGGGCATGACGACCACACTCAGCTCAGCCTCATAAAAACAAGAAACCCCGGTTGTGAGGTCATAACCGAAAAAGAAGCCATAAAAGACGGAAAACATCAAGAATTCAACTTGGGTTACGTGACCGTTAAAGCCGTCGAAGCCGGCAATAAAAATCACGATCCCGCAATATGCGTGGGATTTATCCTCACTTTCAGCGACGGCGTCAAACTGTATCTGTCGGGCGACACTTCCGAAACCGCACAGATGAAAACCTTTGCGGACTTATGCTTTGATTATGCGTTTTTCTGCTGCGACGGCATATACAACATGAGCATCGAGGAAGCTTCCGCGTGCGCCGCTGCAGTTAAGGCACGTCACAGCATTCCTTATCACATGGCGCCCGGAAAATTGTTCGACCGCAGGTGCGCCGAGGCGTTCAAGGCGGAAGGCCGCATTATAGTTGCGGACGGCGAGGAGATAACGCTCAAGCATTGACGAAAGGACCGCTTACAGCCATGACCGATCGGTTGGTTTATAACGGGACGAGCGATTACATCGTTTCTCCCGAACTGCGTGACAGCGTAAATATTTCCGTAACCTTAAAAAGGCCGTTGCTTATTAAAGGCGAACCGGGTACCGGAAAGACCGTTCTCGCGGAAAGCATTGCCTTATCGCTCGGCTTAAAACTAATAATATGGAATATCAAATCCACAACGAAAGCCCAAGAGGGCCTGTATGTCTATGACACTGTCCAGCGTCTGTACGACAGCCAGTTCGGCGACCACGACGTTTCCGACATAAAACAATACATAAAACTCGGCAAACTCGGCGAAGCGTTCGCGTCGGAGGACCGGGTCGTTCTGCTGATTGACGAGATAGACAAAGCTGATTTGGAATTCCCCAATGACCTGTTATGGGAATTGGACGTTATGAATTTTTATATCCCCGAGACCCGCGAAACCGTCACAGCCAAAAACCGGCCTATCGTCATAATCACCAGCAACGCGGAAAAAGAACTGCCGGACGCCTTTTTGCGCCGCTGCATTTTCCACTACATCGACTTTCCGGACGAAAAAATGATGGACGATATCGTGCGCGTCCATTATCCCGATACGACCGACAAGCTTTTAGCCGAGGCTCTCAAAGCTTTCTATCGGTTGCGGGCCGTTTCCGGCTTGCAGAAAAAGCCAAGTACCGGAGAACTTTTGGATTGGATCATGGCCTTGACCGAAGGAGGCGTCGACCCCGATAAAATAGCCGAAAAAATACCTTTTCTCGGCGTCCTGCTCAAAAAAAATCAAGACTTTGATTTGATGCAAAAACGGCTGAATTCGCGCGAGAACGATATTCTTTCCCGCACAAGGAACGCTTGGTAAATATGTTTACGTATTTCTTTTTCGCTTTGCGATCCGAGGGCATTCCGGTAACGATCTTAGAATGGTTGACTCTTATTGAAGCCCTGAACATGGGGCTTGCCGATTCAAGTCTTTCGAGATTTTATCGACTGGCCAGGTCTGTTTTGGTCAAAAGCGAGACTCATTTTGACCGATACGATCTGGCCTTTATGCGTTGTTTCGGAAACACGGAAGTACCCGATGAAATTGCGGACCGAGTGGCCGAATGGCTCAGGGATCCTCTGCCGCAATATCTGTTCACCGAAGAAGAACGTAATGAACTCATAAAAAATTTGGGCATGCCCGATTGGGAAGAACTGAAAGCCGCTTTGGAAGAGCGCCTGCGAACTCAAGACGCGCCCCATCACGGCGGGAACCGCTGGATCGGCACGGGCGGGACCTCCCCTTTCGGGCATTCGGGATTTCATCCGGGCGGCGTTCGCATCGGCGGCGATTCATACGGGCGCTCCGCCGTTAAAGTCGCCGCCGAACGTAAATACAGAGACTATCGAAGCGATGAGATCATTGGTATCCGCCAATTTGAAACTGCTTTACGCAAGCTGCGCCGGTTTTCCACGCGCGTCGACGGGCCGAAGGATCTTCCCGACTTGGACGAGACCGTCAATGAGACCTGCCGTAACGGCGGTCTTTTGAAGATCGTGATGACAAGGCCCCGAAAAAACACCGTAAAGCTTATCGTTTTATCGGACGTCGGCGGCTCAATGCAGCCCTACGCGAAGATTTGCGGCAGACTGTTTTCAGCCGTGCATAAGGCAACACATTTCAAAGACATTCGTTTTTTCTATTTCCACAACTGCGTTTACGATTATCTGTATGACGACGCCGGCATAAGCTCCCGCAGGGCCGTTAAGACAGATGACCTGATGAATAACTTCAATTCGGACTACAAGGTCATTCTTATCGGCGACGCTTCAATGGCGCCGAGCGAACTATTGATGCCGAACGGTATCATATATTGGGGCGAAACGAATGAGGAACCTGGCCTGTCGCGTCTCAAGCGCATTGCCGGAAAATTCCCGTACAGCGTTTGGCTCAACCCGATACCCGAAAAATACAGAGCCTCCGATTACGGCGCTAAAACGATCCGTATCATAAGCGAGGTATTTCCGATGTTTGAATTGTCGCCGGACGGACTTGACAACGCAGTTAAAAAACTGATGGTCCGCAAATAGACGCGGCGGATCATCGTCATCGCCGGATTATGCGCGGCGGGGGTTACCCCCGCCGCGTTTTTCGTTATAATGCAGATGACTAAAAAGAGAGGATGTACCCCGCCATGGAAATTATTGCAGCGATCACGATCACGGAATACGAAACAGAACTAAAGCGGGAAGAGAAGAGCAGCGCTACGATAGAAAAATATCTGCGTTACGCCAAAGCGTTCCTTTTATCACTCGGCGGAGATACCTTGACAAAAGACGCGGTCATAACATGGAAACAAGCAGTCACGGCGCGCTACACCGCCGCCGGGGCAAACGGCATGATAACCGCCGTCAACAGCTTCCTCAAATTCCTCGGAAGGACCGATCTGCGGGTGATGCAGCTGCGGGTCCGGCGCATCTGCATCGTCAGGCCGGAGCGCGAGCTATGCCGCCGGGATCTGGAACGGCTCCTATCCGCCGCCGAACGCAAAGGAAAAGCTTCCCTCTCTCTCGTGATGCGGACTATGTTCGCTACCGGCATAAGGGTATCGGAGCTGCGGTATATCACGGTCGAGTCGGCGCGCGCAAAAGAGGCGGAGATACGGTTGAAGGGCAAGATACGCACGATACTTTTACCCAAAAAACTCTGCGTCCGTCTTTTACGCCACGCGATGGAGGGGAAAATCACCTCAGGAGCGATATTTTTGTCGCGCGGCGGCAAGCCGCTCGATCGCTTCTCCGTGTGGCGCGGCATGAAGCTGTTGGGCGCGGCGGCGGGGGTGGCGAAATCAAAAGTGTTTCCTCACAACCTGCGCAGGCTGTTCGCGCGGACATTTTATCATTTCACTCGGAATCTGGCGGAGCTTGCCGACGTGCTGGGCCATTCGGATATAAACACCACGCGTATTTATACCGCCGCGACCGGCGCGCAGCTTCGCCGCCGTTTGGACTCGCCGTGTTTCCTGCTGTAAATAAGCGAAAACAACGGACTTGACAGTCCGTTGCGTTTTCGGTCTTAAAACTCAGGTCCGGAGCGAATATAACTGCTTCCTTAATAACGCTCTGAACCGGGTCATTAATTAAATACGTTATTTTTACGCAAAACTTTAACCCGAAAAACAAAATATTTTTTCGGATGAGATTTTTGTGCTCTGTTTTGCTCCCCGTCGCGAGGCGGGGAGCTTTTTTTACAGTCGAAGGCGGAAAACACGCGCCGTAACGCAACGGACTGTCAAGTCCGTTCATCTAAAGCGATAAGATAAAAACGACGGGAGGGATACCGTATGTTGGTTTTAGCGGTCAAGGAGGGCGACTACCTTATGTTCGGCGACGACATAAAGGTCAAGATATTGGAGGGAGCCGGAAAATCCATAATCGGCATAGACGCGCCGAAGAACATCCCGGTCCTGCGCAAGTCTGTTTATGAGCGAAACGAGGGCATAACGCCCGATGAAGAGATATCGTCGGTGGACGACCTTTAACCTGTCATTTACCCCGGACCGGAGAGTGCACATCCGGGAGGGGTTTATGAGATAGAACACATAGCGCCGGGTTACGGACGACCCGGAAATAAAAATTCAAGGAGTGTAGAAAAATGAGGATCCAAAACAACGTACCGGCGATCAACGCCCACAGAATGTACGGCATAAATCAGACCAACATCGCAAAGTCCCTCGAGAAGCTTTCTTCCGGCTACCGCATCAACCGCGCGGGCGACGACGCCGCAGGCCTCGCGATCTCCGAGAAAATGAGGGCCCAAATCCGCGGCCTCACCATGGCCAGCAAGAACAGCCTCGACGCAATCTCGATGATACAGACGGCTGAAGGCGCTCTCCAGAGCACCCACGACATCCTGCAGAGGATGCGCGAGCTCGCAGTTCAGGCAGCCTCCGATACCAATGAGCAGATTATTGACCGCGGCGCGCTGCAGCAGGAATTCGCTGCGCTTAAAGCGGAAATCGACGACACCGCCGCCAAGACCCGTTTCAATGACCAGAACCTTATCGACGGGACTTTCCAAAAAAAGACTTTCTCACTGGGCACCGCGCTGACCGACATCGGAGCCAAGGTCAACGGAGTAAGCGTTCAGGCTGCAACAGTGGCCGGCACATATGCTTTTACAGCGGCTATAGTTGCTCCGGTTTTGGCGTCAACAACGACAGGCACTGCGGCGGCTATCAGCAACATAGCTGACTTCAATGCAACAGGCACCGCAGCAGAGAATGTTATTGTGACGACCGCCGCCGCTTTTACGGGCATTATGACCAGCGACCATAATAATAACTCGTATACAATAAAAGTAACAGGCGTCGGAGACGCGCTGACCATCAATCTGATCGACAGCAATAACAAAGTGGTTTCGTCAATCCAGAACGAGGACGCATCTAAGTGGTCAGGTCGCGTAGAGTTGTTCTTCAAAGGTGTTGGAACTATGTCCTTCACTCTTGACACCGCGTCCTCCGTAACTGCGGACGCGACAGGTGGAGGAGCTGTAGCGACGCTTTTGGATAATAAACAACTGAAGTTTAATGCTGCTGGCGTGACCCCCGCAACGGTTGACGCACAGCAGGGGCAAATTAAACTAACGCTCAACGGCGAATCTGTGTTTGTCGGTAAGGGCGACACAACGGCCCGCTTTAACGACTCCGGCATCACCATCTCGTTCAAGGAAATCGCCGATCTGGACTGCGGGTACATAGCATACAATTCTGCCGGAACTGCCAGCGTGCAAGCCGGAGCACTTACCAACGCGTTTGAAGCTACCTGCAATATCATTGTAAACGGTATGAACGGGCAGAATTTTATCGTACAGTCCGGCGCGAATCAAGGCGACGAGTTGTCAATCAATATCGACGCTATGAACACCGCGCGACTCAACATCGCGTTCTCAAAAATCTCCACTCAAAAAGACGCCTCCAAGGCCATAACCGAAGTCAATGACGCTCTGAATAAGGTATCC
>Ga0082212_10001202_pt1 | contig 38170 bp, 27 predicted proteins | sample TergutNt197P3_FD_71548 | JGI IMG/M metagenome (GOLD analysis project Ga0082212, IMG submission 71548) | Neocapritermes taracua P3 segment gut microbial communities from Petit-Saut dam, French Guiana - Nt197 P3 | ecosystem: Host-associated > Arthropoda: Insects > Digestive system > Gut ...
GGGATAACATACCGTGAACTGGGTACTCAGGAATCAAGCAACTGCGGCATTATCACGCAGCGTATGAAGAACCGCAAAGGGAGTTGGTCTACAGAGGGCGCAAACCACATGGCGCAGACACTATGCTTTAGGAACACGGTCGGCCTCGACGCGATATTGGGAACGCTGCCGGAGCCGCCACCGGGCGAACCATGGGCGGAGCCGCTGTCGGCGGCAAAATCGCCGCTGCACGACGGCAAGGGCTACGGGGCCGACTGGCTGTATGCGCAGATGCCGTTCGAGCAGGCGTTCAGGACGCACGGACGAGAAGTGATCAGGGGGATGTTTAGGATGCGGCCGCCCTCTGGGCTGCACTTCATTTGAAGCGGTGATGGACATGGAAACCGCCACGAACCAAGCCGATACCTGCATGCGATCGAAACTCACCCAGGTCAAAGTCTCCGTCGACTCGCATATAGCTGCTGCGTTCAAGGAAGCGTGCGCCGCCTCAAATGTATCAATGGTAGCCGAACTGTCACAGTTTATGGCCGATTATTCCAGCAGCTTGATGAAGAACAGAGACGCGCCGGGCTATACGACAAGGCGAAAACGCCGTACTATCATAAAGCGGATCATCATGGAATTGAAGCAATTAAAGGCGGCGGAAGAGCGTTTAGTAGATAATGCTCCCGAAAACCTGCAAGATGCGCCTATCTACGAAACCGCCGATGAATACATTTCTATCTTTGAAGATGTCATAGACCAATTGGAGGTGATGGTACCATAATGTCAACCCGGATTTCAGTATGTTTCAAGCATTGAATCATGAGTTAGTCATATTAACTGAATATCTTTTCGAGATTTGGTAAATATTACCGCCTACTTTTACTTGACTGTCTCTGTAAAAAATCGCTGTTGTAAATTGTTGCAAGATATGCTATAACCCGAGTTTGCCACTTACGAAGCCATAAATCAAGGCACAAGACAACGGGGAGGGCCGACATTGCAGCACACCCCGTTGTAAACAGGGAACTAAATAGATTTGAGAATATGTACCTACAAAAGGTACCTATATGAAAATATCGATACCCGACTTTATCTGCTTAAGCTCAGCCCTTTTGAACAGCTTGAGCGGTATTTTTATGTCAAAAGCATCCAGAATCAGCTTCAGGTCGGGGTCGTCAAGGTTCATGAACCGATAGTAGTCAGAAGGCAACTTGTCCACCTGCCACTTGTTCAAGGCATCCTGCACACGATCTCCACTAAGGCCCATGGTCCACGAAACGCCTTTCTCGGCGGCGGGGCGGACAAAGCCCGATTTGACAATCCTGTTCTGGATAATCCTAAGCACAGTAAGGGCGATCATGCATACCAGCAGATGCGCGGAAATGTGCTTGGGAGTTCTGACATGGAGCGGTCTGGTGTCTAAAGTTCCCTTCATTAAACTGAACTGGTTCTCTATCTGGCTGAGCCCACGGTATTTGTCAATAACTTCCTTCGTGTCCATAGTAAGCTCGGAAGTGACAATCTGATAATAGCCAAAGCTTCTTTTGTATGCTTCTATCTTTTCAATGTCGACAAGGGCCTTCCATTCCGAGGATGACAAAACCTCTCCCGTCTTCTTGTTGACGATGTTCTTGCTCAAAAAGCCGCGCAGCCTCTTGGCCTGCAGGGCGGTGATGCGGAAGTTCGCGGGGGATTCGACCAGCTTATCCAAAAACTCCAGAAAAGACGCGTTCTCCTTGGCCGCCCTCCTTGCGTATTTCTCGCTCCAGTACGCGACGACCTTCTCTGTTATCTCACGCGTCTCACCGTCCTCACCCTTTACCTTCCTCCTCCTGACCTTGGACTTGTGCTTGAAGCCGGGGCTGTCGCAAACATAGTCTTTCTCCGAATATATCCATGCCCGCTCGGACGCGCTGCTCTTTAGGACGCTTTTGGCGAATATGTACCCATTGCCGTCGTCTAGCAAGTTCAGTATGGCGGGTCCGATGCAGACTCCCCTATCCCCGACGAGGATGAACCGAGACAACTCCAAGCCCTCGACGCTCCTGTTCAGGGATTTCTGAAGGGTCTGGTGGTCGAGTGTGTTGCCGGGGAACACCTCGACCGAGATGGGGAGCCCCTCGTCATCCATAAACAGACCCATCTGGACAATCGGCTGCTTCAGCTTTTCCTTGCTCACCCCCATCTTCCTCAGGCCCTGCTCCAGCACCGTGCCGTCGTCCTCGTCTATTATGTCGTCGTCGGGGTCCTCTATATGGTAGTAGAAGTTTGTGACGTCATAATATATCACCTCGGGCCTCCGCGACGCCTTCTTCACGAGGTTCGTGTTCATCCTGCGTATTATCTTGTCGTGGTTGTCCGCGATGAAGTCCATAGTATCGTAGATGTTGTCGGGGTTGAACCCGTCGTCAAGGATTGGCGAATAGTAGTTGCCGTTCTGCCCCACCGTCGCCAGCTTCGACGCGGGCTTGAGTATCCTCCCGAATATCATCAGCTTTGCAAACCCATACACGTCGTACTGAATCTTCGTGAAACCTTTGTACGCCGAGAAAAAGTTCTGCAGCCCCAGTTCCTCGACAACCCTCTCCAGCAAAATGCCGGAGAAAAGCTTCGTCTGCCCGAAGCATACCGTATCCCCCTCGTTGAACTGGAAACTGTACTTCTCAATAGGTGAGTCATTTGAGCAGTAAGGCACAAGCATGGCTATCAGTGGCTGCCCCGCCTTGAATGACCTTCGCAATCGCCCGATGTAGTCGGGTTTCCCGTCGTCGTACCTGTCCAGCGGCCCGATGCTCTTGACTACCCTCTTCCTTGAGACTTTCTTTCCGGCGGCATTCTCCACCCGCTCCGACTTCACAAGCTTGAGATAAGGCTTCCCGTTGTTGTCAGTTACGTCAATATGCATAGCCACGCCTCCTCATTGTAGAATACAGGTAGCTTATGTAGCTACTATTTTATATTATCATATCCGCAACAAAAAAGCAAGCCTTTTGCTTGCGATTTCTTAACTTTTTTTGATTTATTTCAGATTTTCGTGTAATCTATGTGGCAAACTCGGGATCTTCAAAGCAGATGAACCGTCCCCCTGCTTTCTGAACCGTCCCCTTGCTTTCCTGATAAGAATCTCATAAAACTCTTGCATTTGGCGCCGGCTTGTGTTAGAATCCCCTCTGCTGAGTGATGCAAAGCAAATTTCGCAGTGAAAGAGGGTGAACGCCGGGTATGCTCCGGCGGCAATATGAAAGAAGGTATACATCCGGAATACCACCAGACGACTATCAGGTGCGCATGTGGTGAGGTTATTGAAACGGGAAGCACGAAAAAGGACATTAAAATAGAGATATGTTCCAAGTGCCACCCATTTTATACAGGTAAGCAAAAGCTTGTAGATACCAGCGGGCGCGTTGAGAAATTCAACAGAAAGTTCGGACTGGAGCAATAAGGAAGGGCTGTTCAAATATCTTGCACATTTTGCAATTCATTTCTGAACGACTCCTGACCTGTACTTGACCGGAAAAGCGAGAGAAGACTGTATGCAGCAAACCAAATAGGGCGTTGCATGCAGTTTTTTATTGAGTCCCTCTAAAAATGTGTCTTTCTGAGGGAGCAGCGGCTCGCTTGCGAGACGCTGCGACTGAAGAATCTTGAATCGACTGTATTTCAACGCATTGAGATTCTTCACTCCGTTCAGAATGACACTTCGTGTAGTAAATAGAGGTACTCGATTGGAAACGGGAGAACAAGTTTTGGAACAACAAGAACAACAACAAGAACAACAGGAACAACAGGAACAACAGGAACAGCAGCAGAAGCGGTTACAACAACGGCAGCAGGAACAACAGCAAAAGCAAGCTGACGAGCCGGAAAAAGCGGTGATAGCGGGGCTTGCTGCCGACAGTATGGATAAGCGCGAACGCTCGACAGAGGAAAGCCTCGACGAACTTGAAGCGCTGCTCGAAACTGCGGGTGGGGTCTGCCTCGGCAGGGCGCTGCAAAACCGCCGCGCCCCTGAGCCGCGAACATTTATCGGCGACGGTAAGGTCAAGGAGCTCAAGGAGCTCGCCTCGATGAATGAATGTACTTTGGCGGTTTTTGACAATGAGTTATCGCCGTCGCAGATGAGAGCGCTGACAGAGGATCTGGAAATCCGGGTGATCGACCGGTCCTCGCTGATCCTCGACATTTTTGCAGGGCGGGCGAGGACGCGCGAGGGCAGGCTTCAGGTCGAGCTCGCTCAGTACAAATACTTACTGCCGCGACTGGCGGGTATGTGGAAGCACTTGACCAGCCAGACCGGCACAAGCGCGCCGATCGGCACGCGCGGCCCGGGCGAAACACAGCTTGAGACCGACCGCCGCCATATACGCCGTAAAATCAGCAAGCTCGAAGAGGAGCTGGACGAAGTTATTCGCACGCGCAATACGCAGCGGCGACTGCGAGAGAAAAACAATATCCCGGTCGTCGCGCTGGTCGGTTATACCAACGCGGGAAAATCGACATTGCTGAATACGCTCACAGGCGCCGGTATTCAGGCAGAAAACAGGCTTTTTGACACGCTGGACACTACGACGCGCCGCCTTGCGGTCAGCGATACGCAGGAGGCGCTGATGTCTGACACCGTCGGGTTTATCCGCAAGCTGCCGCACCATTTGGTCGACGCGTTCAAAGCGACATTGGAAGAGCTCAAATACGCCGATTTGTTATTACATATAATAGACGCTTCAAGCCCCGAATGGGAGGAACAGGTACGCGTAGTAGACGATTTGATAACGGAGCTGGGCGCGGACAAGACGCCGAGGCTGGAAGTATTTAACAAATGCGATGTATACACCGGAGAGGTCCGGCCGCGCGGAGAGGGTATAGTAGAGATCTCGGCTAAGACGGGGCAGGGGATCGACTCACTGCTGGTTAAAATAGACGAGTTGCTTTCTTCGGCGAAAAAGAAGGTGACTTTGCGTATACCGTATGAAAAGGCGTCGCTGGTAGATATGCTTCACAGGGAGGGCGTGGTCGCTGAGATAAGATATCTCGAGGACGGCGCCGAGATTGACGTGGTGATAGGCCCGGAGTTATACGGGCGGATGAAGCCATTTTTAGTTGAAAATTGAAAATTGGGAGTTGGGAGTTGGGAGTCAGGGATTGCATGGATTTACAGGGTGGGGGGGTGCAATCGCTGCTTAAAATTAAAAATGGATGAGTATTTAACGCCGGCGGGGGCCGGTGAAGCGGAAGTAATTGAAAAGCGCTCGAAGTTCATTGCGCGGGTGACGCCGGTGGGCAGCGAGAGCGAGGCTAAAGAGGAAATAGCGCGGGTCAGGGCTCAGTACCATGACGCGCGCCATAACTGCTGGTGTTTTATTATCCGGGGCGGGCCGGAGCGGTACTCCGACGACGGCGAGCCCCAGGGAACAGCGGGGCTGCCGATGCTTGAGGTGTTCAGGCGCGGCGGGGTCTTTGACGTGTGCTGCGTAGTTACGCGATATTTTGGGGGTATTCTGTTGGGGCCGGGAGGGCTGTCAAGGGCGTACTCCGAGGCGGCGAAACTGGCGCTTGCGGACGCCGGAGTCGCTGAGATGCGGCTTTGGGAGTGCCTTGAGATCCCGTGCCCGTATAATTATCTCGAGCGGGTCAAAAAGGAGCTAGACGGGTTCGGCGGCATGGTCGAAGATATAGAGTACGGCGAGAACGTTATTGTGAAAGCAGTCCTCCCGGCAGGCGGTTCGGAGGGTTTCAACAAACGCCTTGCCGATATTTCAGCGGGGGCGGTGCTTGGAGTCGTCATTGGGGAGAAATTTGCCGGGTCTTGACAATACGTGCAGTACGTGTTAGAGTATTTGCCAGGAAGGGGATAGACGATGACATTCAGGGATGCTGAGAAAATGGTGAAAGCTGATGGATGGTACTATGTATATGCAAACGGTTCACATTATTACTATAATCATGCGACCAAACACGGAAAAGTCTGTATCCCTTTTCATGCCGGAAAGGATCTTAGCAGACGTGTAGTTGATTCGATAAAAAGACAAGCCGGAATTGAGTAAAATATCTGCGTTGTGCAAAATCATTGCAAAGGATGTGTATATATGAAATACGTTTACCCAGCATGTTTCTATAAAGAGGATAACGGTTATTCAGTACTGTTTGTAGACTTTGAATGTGCTACGCAAGGTGATGATCTGCAGGAAGCTATCGCTATGGCAGCAGAAGCTGCCGCCGGATGGATTATGGGGAGCCTTGCGCAGGGCGAATGCTTGCCAATTGCTTCAGCGCCGGAGAGTATCCGACCAGACGACGGAGGTTTTGTTTCTATGGTGTATATTGATATGGACGAGCTGCAAGCCTTTCATGATGAACGACCGGTCAAAAAGACACTTACTATCCCGTCATGGCTGAACCGGGCTGCGGAACGTAGAAGCATCAATTTTTCAGCTACTCTTAAAGATGCGTTGATTGATAAACTGGCACGTTAAGACAATCTGTATGAACCACCAAACATAGGAGTATTGTGATATTGTTCGGCGCCCTTACGAAAGCGCGTATAAACGCGCATATAAAAAATGCCGGTGTATTTCAAGTGGAAGTGCGGGAAACAGTCAATTCCACAAGCTCTGTTTTGCGGGAGATGGCCGCGAAAGGCGCGCCGGAGGGTCTGGTTATTGTCGCGGAGGAGCAGACTGCCGGGAAAGGGCGACTTGGGCGGTCTTTTTACTCGCCGCGCGGTCATGGCGTTTATTTCAGCATTCTCTTGCGGCCCGGAGTAAAAGCTGAGGACACAACGCTGATCACGTCCGCGGCGGCTGTCGCCGCTGCGCGGGCTATCGAAAGCGTTTTCGGCGTTCATGTCGGTATCAAGTGGGTCAACGACCTGATGCTGAACGGAAAAAAAGTATGCGGGATTCTGACCGAGGCGACATTCGGCGCGGGAAGCAGCGTGGCAGAGAGCGCGATCCTCGGTATAGGTATAAATATCTCAACGCCCGCAGCCGGTTTTCCCGGCGAGTTGGCGGGCGTCGCGGCGTCGCTGACGGACAGTGCGGGCGGCGGCGGGGCCGGCAGATGCTTAGTTGACGGAGACGCGGCTGCTGATGGCGCTGATGGCTGGTGTTCGGCTGTGGAAGACGCAGATGGCGGAGACGCAGATGGCGGAGACGCAGATGGCGGAGACGCAGATGGCGGAGACACAGTTGCCGGAGACGCAGTTGCCGGACCGGGCGGCGAGCGCTGCCGCCTTATTGCCTCGGTTTTGGACGAGTTCTGGCGCTTTTACAAAAACCTTCCGGCACGTGAGTTCCTCGCTGAATACAGGGCGCGTTCTATTGTACTGGGGAAGGAAGTTTACGTCGTATCGGGCGACGCTCGGAAACCCGCGCGGGCGCTGGCGATCGACGACGACTGCAGGCTTGTCGTGAGGTATTATAATGGCCTCGCGCGCGGTGAGCCCGACGGCATGACTGCCGCGCTTGATTCCGGGGAAGTCAGCGTGAGAGAGGTTGAGAGTTGAGAGTTGAGAGTTGAGAGTTGAGAGTGGAGAATTGAGGAACGGGAAGCAAAAATCTGTATCCGTGCGGGAGATGGTTTATACGGCGCTGTTCGCGGCGGTTTTATGCGCTGTCGCGCCTTTTGCCGTAACGATCGGGCCGATACCGCTGTCATTCGCTACTCTTGTCATTTATATATCTGCCGGTACGCTGGGCTGGAAATACGGAACTGTTTCGGTCGCGCTGTACGTCGCGCTGGGCGCTGTCGGTATCCCCGTGTTTTCGAACTTTGAAGGCGGTTTTCATAAAATCGCGGGCGTGTCCGGAGGATTTATCATCGGGTACATCCTGTGCGCGCTGGGAACGGGGATTATCGTCATGGTTTTCGGTAAAAAAACCCGGGCGTACGTATTGGGAATGGTAATCGGCACGATTTTACTGTATACTTGCGGTATGGCCTGGTTCATGTTCCAGTCCGGCAATCCGTTGGCCGCGTCGCTGACTATGTGCGTCCTGCCGTTTTTGCCGGGAGACGCGGCGAAAATCGTCGTGGCGTGCATCACGGTCCCGAAGCTGCGCAGCGCGCTGTCAGGTGTGTCAGAGGGACGGTTCTCCTGACACACTGAAACACGCCGCTGAAAATGTGTCGAGAGAACCGTCCCTCTGACACACTGAAACACGCCGCTGAAAATGTGTCGGGAGAACCGTCCCTCTGACACACCTCTGACACAGTTTGGATGTATACTCAATGATGGACAATGAACTCGACACCGGGGTCCGGTATATAAAAGGCGTCGGCGAGACGCGGGAAAAGCTGATGGTCAAGCTCGGCGTGCGGACCGTACGAGACCTTATCGGTTATTTTCCGCGCGCTTATGAGGACAGGACGCGGTTTAAAGAGATCGACGGGCTAACAGTCGGCGAAACTGTGTGCGTGCGCGCAATGGCTGCGGCAAAACCGCAGCTTTCGCATATCCGCAAGGGGCTGGATATCGTTAAACTCCGCGCGGTCGATGACTCGGGGTCGCTTGATATCACGTTTTTCAACCAAAGCTACATTAAGGACGCGATCGCGCAGGGCGAAGTTTATGTGTTTTATGGCAGAATAGAGGGAACACTGCTGAAACCGGCGATGACGAACCCGCTTTTTGAGCGCGATTCGGCTTCCGGCGCACTGACAGGGAGGATAATGCCCGTATACGCCCTGACGGCGGGGTTGTCGCAGAAAATGGTGATGAGCGCTGTGCGCGGCGGGCTCGACAAGTGCGGGGACGGGCTGCCAGATGTGCTGCCTGACAGCGTATCGAGGCGCTATGAGCTCTGCAGGGCGCGGTTCGCCTTTGAGAATATTCATTTTCCGGCGGATTACAAGGCTCTTGAACTGGCGCGGAAACGGCTGATCTTCGAGGAGCTTTTTGTACTCGCGGCTGCTATGAAACTGCTGAGGATGAGGCGCGGCGAGGAGTCGGGGAGAAGCGTCGAAGCGCCGGACTTTAAAGAATTCTTCGACGCGTTTGCGTTCGAGCCGACCGGCGCGCAAAAACGGGCGATCTCCGAGGCTGCGCGGGACATGGGCTCGAAAAGGCCGATGAACAGGCTCATACAAGGCGACGTCGGTTCCGGAAAAACTCTCGTTGCGGCGGCGTGCTGCTGGATGGTTTGGCGCTCGGGCTGCCAGTCCGCGTTCATGGCGCCGACGGAGATACTGGCCAAGCAGCACTACGGGTCGCTGCGGGAGCTTCTCGAGCCGCTTGGAATGCGCGTCGGGCTCTTGACAGGGAGCATGACGGCCAAACAAAAAAGAGACATGCATGATAAGCTGGAAGCCGGGGAAATCGACCTGGTGACAGGTACGCACGCGTTGATTTCCGGGGGCGTCCGTTTTGCCGACCTGGCGCTTGTCATAACCGATGAACAGCACCGTTTCGGCGTAAATCAGCGTTCGCTGCTCACGGAAAAGGGTGACAGCCCGCATGTGCTTGTAATGTCCGCCACGCCGATACCACGCACTTTAGCGCTCATTATCTATGGCGACCTCGACGTGTCGGTTATAGACGAAATGCCGCCCGGGCGGCAAAAAATAGAAACCTATGTCGTCGGCGAGCGGCACAGGCGCAGGATATATGACTTTATAAGCAAGCTTGTCGGCGAAGGGCGGCAGGTCTATATCATTTGCCCGATGGTCGAAGAAGGCGAAACGCCCGACGAAGGGTTGAAGTCAGCCCGTGAGTACCATGAAAAACTCCAAACGGAGGTGTTCCCGGATCTGCGCGTCGCGCTGGTACATGGAAAAATGCCGTCCAAAGAAAAAGACGCCGCGATGTCGGCGTTCGGGTCGGGGGAAGCGGATGTTCTTGTCGCGACGACGGTCGTCGAGGTTGGCGTCGACGTCCCAAACGCGGCGCTCATGGTCGTAGAGAATGCCGACAGGTTCGGCTTGTCGCAGCTGCACCAGTTGCGCGGGAGAGTCGGCAGGGGGGAGCACAAGTCATATTGCGTGTTGTTCCGAGGCGCCGCGGGCGAAGTTTCGCGCGAACGGCTGGAGATTATGCGCTCGACGAACGACGGGTTCAAAATCGCGGAAGAAGACTTGAAACTGCGCGGGCCCGGCGACTTTTTCGGTTCGCGCCAGCACGGGCTGCCTGAAATGCGTATCGCGAACTTTGCGGCTGATATGATCACGCTGAGCCAGGCGCAAAACGCCGCGGAGGAGACCCTCCGCAGCGATCCTGATTTGAAAGCGCCGGAAAACAGGAAGTTATCCGATCAGATTACGCGCCTGTTTGATATTAACGCAGACCGCCTAAACTAGGAGTCAGCCTAACTTATAGCTTCCACGGACGAGTACTCTGACGAGGTCGGCTGTCGCCCTTATGCCGTTGCCCTCTATCGTTATCAGATACATGTGGTTTGTCGTCAGCGCTGTTCCTGACGAAAGCGTGTCGCCGCTGGTATAGTCCACAAGGGCCGGCGCGGACCCGGAACCTGTCGCTGTACCTATCCGCAGCATTATCTCGGCGCCGACGGAACAGGTCATCGATTGACCTCTGCTGAGCGTGACGACTGAAAACCTGTCTGAGGCGCCGGGAGCCGGCGCGGCGGAACTGTTCCGGTCAGCCTCCAGCAGCGCCTCAAGCGCCGCTATGCGCGCATCGAAGTTCTGCGTAAGCTCCTGCCCGGTTTTAGTGACGTCCGCCATTATTTGCGGCCGGAATACATCGGTCAAATAGCTCAACGTGACAAACGGATCGGCCTGCGTCCCCGGCGACGCATAAGCCATTATCGTGGCTCCAGATATCAGCGCGATCGCCGCCAATACAAGGATACCGGCTGCTATTTTTGGTTTCATGATCTATTCTTACCTCCCGGATCGCCGCAGTATTCGATTATTTGTAGCTATTCAGGACCGAAAAGGAAGCAAAAACACGGTTTTCGAGCACAAGGCGCTGAATAGACACGATTATTTTAGCATTTAAAGCCCTTTAATGCAATTATTTGATTGAAATTTAATTGCATATCTGTTATCATAGCAGAAAAAAGACGACATCGGGGTAGGAAGCCGGATGATTTCGAGAAAATACCTGGATGATTACCGGGTCGAGCAAGTTACCGATACAAAAGGCCGCGTCAGGTCGGAAGCGGTCTATGTCGGCGGAGACTATTATCTTTTGCCGCAGGTTATAAAAGGGGACAGGCGTTTGATATTCTGCCTGTCGGTATTGATATGGCCCGCCCTGATAGGCGCGATGGTACCGATAACGCGCGCAGCGGGGATAATGTACGTCATGCTGCCGTTCATATTTTCGATGTTCCCCATGTTCTTTGTGACCGGCACCGCTTTCTCGCTTTTGCGGGAAGAGGAAGTCATGAGGCGGGAACCGGCTGAAAAAATCGCGAGGCGTCTGCCGCCCTGCTCTTTTGCTGTTATGGCGCTGTCCGGGGCGGCGTTTTTGGGGCTTGCGGTCACGGCTTTTATCTCATGGAACGACTTTGTCGCGTGGGATATTCTTTTTGCGGCGATGTGTGCGGCAATATGCGCCGCGTCGGCGTTTATGTTCATAAAATGCCGGAAGCTCAAAGCCGTAAGAAAGAGCAATTCCGACTGAAACTGTCGATCATGCATTATGCATTATAAATATCAATTCATTACTAAGGAGGATAAACAAAAAATGAAAAACAAGACAAAAAAACTGCTTTGCCTGGGGCTGGCGCTGATAATGGTACTGGGTATGCTTGCGGCGTGCAACAAGGAGACGCCGGTAGACACAGGTCCGGCGCCGGAAACAAATGCGCCTACGCAATCAGCGGCTCCGTCGGCAGCTCCGGCTCCGGCTCCGGCTCCGGCTCCGGCCCCCGCGCCGGTAGTAACGGCGGATCCCCAGACCCTGGTCGTTGGTTACAGTTACTTCTCGCAGAAATTCAGCTCGTTTTTCTGTAAGACGGACTACGACCGCGACGTCGCCCGCATGACGCAGGTCCTGCTGCTGGACAACGACCGCGCCGGTAACGTCATAATGAACGGCATCAATGGGGAGACGATCCCGTACAACGGCGTCAACTACTTCTATGACGGCCTGGCGGACTTCGACGTAGTGCAAAACAGGGACGGCACCGTCGACTATAACATAAAATTACGTGAAGACATCGTCTTTTCCGACGGGACGCCATTGACGATCGACGACGTAATTTTTAATTTGTACGTCTTATGCGACCCTGCGTATGACGGCAGCTACACGTTCTACAGCACGCCGGTGACGGGGATGCAGAGCTACCGCACGGGCGTCAACGCGGACATTTATGACAAGTATGAAGCGCTGGGCTATGCGCTTGCAGCCGCAGGCCCGGATAACACTGACTTTTCCGGATGGACGGAAGAGATGCAATTTGATTTCTGGGTAACTTATTCCGCCAGGGGCGGGGCTATGTTCGCCCAGGAGATCATAGACTACTGCGTGTCGAACTACGCGGGGTATATGGGCGCCGTCAATAACAGCGAAAATGCGCTGGGTATGTATGTCTGGGGCTTTGGCGAGCCGGACGACGACGGCATTTTTGTCACTTATTTCACCGAACGCGAGTTTGACCTGGAGAATGGCCAGGAACCCACCGCCGAAGATTACTGGCTCGAGATCGTCATGGCTTACATGGAAGACATTGAAGCCGGCGGGATCGAAGAAGTAGACGTCGAGTCCGCGGGCACGTCGATCATCGACTTCATGGTTCAGGCGTTCATATCCGGCGAAGGCCCGAAAGACCCCGCAGCAGGCGGGGAAATAGTTAACATCGCCGGGTTCAAGAGGACGGGCGACTACTCGATGACCGTGACGACCGATTATTTCGACGCTACTTCCATATACCAGTTCGGTTTCGAGGTCGCGCCGCTGCACTATTACGGCGACGTCAGCCAGTATAATTACAGCAACAACCAGTTCGGGTTCCCGAAAGGCGACCTCTCGATCGTGAAATCAGTACAGACTGTGCCGCTTGGCGCCGGCCCGTACAAGTTTATTTCATATGAAAACGGCGTCGTGTCTTTCGAGGCGAACGAGAATTACCATAAGGGCATGCCAAAGATCCAATACGTCCGTTTCCAGGAAGTCACAGACGCCGACAAGCTGGCGGGCGTGATCTCCGGGACATTCGACCTTACTGTACCAAGCTTCAACGACGCGACTGTAAACGCGATCAAGGGCTATAACTCAAACGGGGAGCTTTCGGGCGACAAAGTAGTCACCAGCATGGTGGACAACCTCGGTTATGGTTATATCGGTATCGCCGCAAACAACGTCAAGGTCGGAAACGACTCGGGCAGCCAGGAGTCGAAATATCTGCGCACAGGCCTGGGCACACTGTATGCGGTCTATCGCGCCACAGTGGTCAACTCGTACTACGGCGACCGCGCCAGCGTTATCCAATACCCGATTTCGAACACTTCATGGGCGGCCCCGAAGCCGAATGACGACGGGTACAGGCAGGCTTACTCCATCGACGTCGACGGCAACAATATCTACACCGACTCCATGAACGAGGCGCAAAGGTACGCCGCGGCGCTCGACGCCACAGTCGGATACCTGAAAGCGGCGGGCTATACATGGGACGACGGGAATAAGAGGTTCACAGCGGCCCCGGCCGGCGCGTCATTGACATACGAGGTCATTATACCTGCTGACGGTGTCGGCGATCACCCGGCTTACGGTATCCTCACCGCAACGAAAGACGCGCTTGCGACGATAGGCATAACGCTTGAGATCAACGACCCGACAGACTCCAACGTGCTCTGGCGCGCCATCGAGTCCGGGCAGGCCGATATGTGGTGCGCAGCGTGGCAGGCGGCCATAGACCCGGATATGTATCAGGTCTACCACAGTTCCAACATAGTCGGCGCCGGCGGTACCGATTCTAACAGCTATTGCGTTACCGACGACGAGCTCGACCAGCTCATCATGGACGCCCGTAAGAGCGCGGATCAGAGCTACCGCAGGGCTACATACAAGCGCTGCCTTGAGATAATCATGGAATGGGCGGTCGAGATCCCCAACTACCAGAGAAAGAATGCTACGATCTTCTCACCCGAGCGTGTGAATATGGATACGGTCACGCCGGACATCACCACATTCTGGACCTGGCTGCACGACCTTGAAGTACTTGAAATGAATTAAACCGATACTTTGTATGGGGATATAGGTGCATTGCGCCTATATCCCCATACTGTGTTCCCCATACAGTGTCATTCAAATGCGCCGTCCCGGCGCTATGTGCAGTGAAGAATCTCAATGCGTTGCAGTACAGTAGATTCGAGATTCTTCAGTCGTTGCACTCCTTCAGAAAGACACGTTTTTAGAGGGACTTGATTCTCAGAAACCTGAGGTTTAGCATATGGTAGAATTTTTAGTCAAGCGGCTTTTGCTGTGCGTGGTCATACTGTTTTTTGTTATGCTTATGGTATACACGCTCATGTACAGCCTGCCGACCGGCTATGTCGAGACAGTGGCGCGTGAGTTCGCCACAAAACCCGGGAACATAAAGTCCGCGCAGCAATGGATGGATGAACTCAACGCGCAGTATGGTTTCGACAAAGGGATACTCGGCGGGTATTTCACATGGATAAAGTCCGCGGTCCACGGCGATTTCGGCGACAGTTGGAACTGGACGGTAACGGTCACGCAGAAATTCAAGGACGTCATATGGTACAGTTTTGCGCTCGCGCTGGTGGCGTTCATACTTGAAATGGTCGTCGCCATCCCTTTGGGGATATCCGCCGCGAGGAAGCAGTACAGCGCCACGGACTATGCAGTGACGGTCATCGCCCTTATCGGAATATCGCTGCCGACGTTTTTCATTGCGTCGCTTTTGAAACTTCTTTTCGCCGTCAAGCTGGGCTGGTTCGATATCAGCGGGATGGAGGGGAGGAATTTTCTTATTCTGTCGAATTTCGGGAAATTTCTGGACATCGCGCACCACTTCGTACTGCCGGCAGCTACTTTGACGATCGTAAATATCGGCTCGCTTATGCGTTACACGCGCACTAACATGCTGGAAGTCCTGAACTCTGACTATATCCGGACTGCGAGGGCAAAGGGGCTTTCCGAAAAGCGCGTGATAAATTATCATGCTTTCAGAAATACGCTTATACCGCTGATCACGATTTTGGGGACGTCGCTCCCGGGGCTTTTTTCGGGGGCGCTCATCACTGAAACATTATTCGCGATAAGGGGCTTAGGGTATACGTCGTTTTACTCAATGATCAACGGCGATATTCCCTATACGATGTTTTACCTGACTTTCATAGCGATCCTGACGCTTATGGGGAATCTTATCTCCGACATACTGTACGCCGTTGTAGACCCGCGCGTACGCGTACACTGAGGAGGGGTTGCATGAAGACGACAGTAACGAAAGCAAACGGATTATATGAAGCGCTCAGGGACAATCTAAAAGGTGAGCCGCAGAGCGGTAAAGACGGGCATAATACTGATGAGCCAATAGCGCTGGACGATACGGAGAGGGTCAAGGTCCTGTCGCCGGGAAGGCTCGTAGCTAAGCGCTTTTTCCGCAACAAGCTTGCGATGGTAGGCCTCGTCGTATTGATAGTGATGTTTTTATTCGCGTTCGCCGGAGCAATAGTTTACCCTTTTTCGCAGACCCAGATATTCTACAAATACGACTATCTGAACATCGACTACGCAAGCGCGACCGAGAGGACGGAAAACACGATATTCAAAATCCCGGGCGGACCGGAAGTACAAAGCACGATCGCCAACAGCTTCAACTCGTATATCAAAGAACTCGAGGCGGACGGGGCGGTTGAAAAGGCTTTTGAGGGGACCGACGGGGTCGAATATATAGTAACAAAGCTTGGCGACAAGGTTTTTACTCTTTCTACGGCTAAACTTATACCGCTGGGTACTTACCGCCCGAGCGGGCAGGTAGCGACTTACAATAAAATGATGGAACTGTTTGAGTGGACAGGCGGGCAGCTTGACGACGAGTTCCAAAACGCAGCGATACTGGCTATAAACGACGGCGCTTCCGAGTTTGAGTTCCGCGGCGTGAGCTACTCTATCGCCGGGGCGAGGAACAGGGCTGTGGTCACACGTATCGAACCGGAGTTCTCGGGGGCTTTTCCGGGATACGGGTTTATGGAAACTGTGGAAGAGAACCTGGAAGGTGGGGATTTTGAGTTCGACGGGGAGTTCTATCGCGTCACGGGCAGCGGCGGGGCGTTCACTGTTTCACAGTTGGGCGATATCGACGCCGCGTTGATCGCGTCCACATTTGTGTTCAACGCGTACGACGTTTCGATGGATTTTACTGATGAGTTCAGAAGAAACGCGGTCGCGGCGATATATGGCGACGGAGTTTTTATGGCGGACGGCGAGTATTATTCGATCAGGGCGATCGATGGAGACCGTTTCATTGACGACGCTTCCGGAATCGGCGTCGCCGAGCTGAGCTCATACTCTATACGCCGTTACTCCGGCCAGGATACGCTGTCGATCGATTTTAAGCTGACTACGCAGCATGTGATAGAAGAGTTATTGGAAAGTAACGCGATCACAGCGACATTTGTCTATGGAGTCCATGAGATCGACACATCGGGAAATTATGTGTTTGACGACGACGGGGAGCCTGTATATGTTGATTCGGAGATCACGGTGACGCGTAAAAACACGGGTGAGTTCGTCCTGACATGCGAGCAGATAACCTACCTTATCGATATTTTTGCCCCGCCGACAAGAGGGCATTCATTCGGTACCGACGGCGACGGCATGGATATTTTAGCCCGCATGATGTACGGCGGGCGGATCTCGTTGATGGTCGGGTTTGTGGTCGTAATACTGGAGATCATACTCGGCGTCATCATGGGCGGCGTCTCTGGATTTTTCGGAGGGTGGGTGGACACGCTTATAATGCGTGTCGCGGACATTTTCTACTGCGTCCCGACCTACCCGATACTTATTATTCTGGGCGCGCTGTTCGACAAGCTTAAAATGGACCCGTACCGGCGCCTGATTTGGTTGATGGCCACTTTAGGGATACTTGGCTGGGCGCTGGTGGCGAGGATCGTCCGCGGGCAGATATTGTCCCTTCGCGAACAGGAATTCATGATCGCGCAGGAAGCGACGGGGATGAGAGCAAGGCGCCGGATATTCCGCCATCTTGTCCCCAATGTAATGCCGCAGCTTATCGTCAGGGCGACTATGGGCGTGGGCGAGGTCATCATCTATGAATCGACGCTGTCGTTTCTGGGGCTGGGCGTCAAGCATCCGCTTGCCACCTGGGGAACGATGATAAACTCGGTCACAAGTTCCGTCGAGTCAATGATAAGGTATACGTACATCTGGATACCGGTCGGGCTGCTCATATGCCTGACGGTCATCGCGTTCAATTTCGTGGGCGACGGCCTGCGCGACGCGTTCGACCCGAAGATGCGGCGGTAAGCGCGCGAAGCGAGCAGGGTCTAGGGTCTAGGGTCTAGGGGACGAGGGACGAGGGTCCAGGGGCTAGGGTCTAGGGGCCAGGGTTACGGTGGTTTAGGCGTAGGGGCGATTATCAATCGCCCGCAGAGTCAGGAGTTAGGGACGAGGGTTACGTAATATATGGCAAAGAAGCAAAACAAATACATCACCGGGAGCGAGTCGAAGACAATCACGCAATTCAACCGCAAGATCATGCGCAAGCTCGAACGCGTACGTACCGCGAGCAGCGCCGATCCTGCGGGCTATACGACAAAGATGCGCGATTTGAACAATGTCGTAGAGATAGACAACGCCTGCTCATACTTTTTCACGGACGTCGGGACGATAAGGGCCGTCGACGGCGTGAGTTTCAACGTTCCGAAACAGACTGTCGTCGGGATAGTCGGGGAATCCGGCTGCGGAAAAAGCGTCATGAGCCTTTCGATGATGCAGCTCCTGCAGCGCCCGCAAGGGCAGACTGTAGGAGGCGAGATACGCTTCAACATGGGCGGCGGGACCGCATACAATATCGTAAACACGCCCTCCGACAAAATGATGGAACTGCGCGGAAATAAAATATCAATGATATTCCAGGAGCCGATGACCAGCCTGAACCCGGTGTTCCGGTGCGGTATGCAGATAGACGAAGTCATAGCTTTGCATAATCCTGATATGAGCAAAGAAGAGGTCAAGGGCCGCTCTGTAGAAATGCTGGAAATGGTCGGTATAGCAGACGGCGTAAACACATATAAAATGTACCCGCACGAGCTATCGGGCGGTATGCGCCAGCGCGTTATGATAGCGATGGCTCTGTCATGCAATCCAGAGCTTATCATAGCGGACGAGCCGACCACAGCGCTGGACGTTACCATTCAGGCGCAAATACTCGACCTGCTCAAGGAACTAAAAGACAAGATAAACAGCTCGATAATGCTGATAACGCACGACCTCGGAGTCATAGCGAGCATGGCGGATTACGTCGTGGTAATGTACGCCGGCCGAATCGTTGAAAAAGGCAGCACGAGGGAGGTTTTTCATGACCCGAAGCACCCGTACACCATCGGGCTGATGAAATCCAAGCCGAAAGTCGGGCTCAAGGTAGATAGCCTGTATAACATACCGGGGAACGTGCCGAACCCTGTGAACATGCCAAACTATTGTTATTTCCGCGACAGATGCGAGATGCGCTGCAACAAGTGCGACGGCGAATACCCGCCCGAGTTCCGTATCAGCGGTTCGCATATCGTATCTTGCTGGCGGTGCGACGCGGGAAGCGACAGCGGCGAAGCCGCCGGGGAGATGCTTGGGTACCCGAGACCGGCGGACTTGGAGGAGATTCTTTCGAATTGAGAATAGGTTGAGGAATGGATAAATGGAGCGAAGCGAGTATCTTATAGAGGTCAACGACCTTATAAAGTGGTTCCCGATAAAGTCGGATTTTCTGAAGCGTACCGTCGGGAACGTCAGGGCGGTAGACGGAATAACGATCAAAATCAAGCGCGGGCAGACTATGGGGCTCGTCGGCGAATCCGGCTGCGGGAAATCCACCGCAGGGCGCACTATGCTCAGGCTTCTTGAGCGGACGTCCGGGAGCGTGGTATTCGACGGGCAGGATATTTTTGAACTTTCAAGGGAAGAACTCCGCCGGATGCGCCCGCGCATGCAGATCGTTTTTCAGGATCCGTATTCCAGCCTGTCGCCGCGTATCCCGGTCGGAGAGATTATAGGAGAGGCGGTGCGTGAGCATAAAATCGTCGGCGACGATGATTATGAGGATTATATTTCGCTGATAATGAAAGCCTGCGGGCTGCAGGAATACCACAAAGACCGTTATCCGCACGAGTTTTCCGGCGGCCAGAGGCAAAGGATTTGCATAGCCCGCGCGCTGGCGCTCAATCCGGATTTTATAGTATGCGACGAGCCAGTTTCCGCTCTGGACGTTTCTATCCAGGCGCAAATAATAAACCTGCTGAAACAGCTCCAGCAGGATTTCGGGCTCACGTATCTGTTTATTTCACACGACTTGTCTGTCGTGGAGCATATATCCGACACTGTCGGCGTTATGTATTTGGGGTCGATGGTCGAATATGGGGAAACCGACGATTTATTCAGCAACCCGCTGAATCCGTATACGAAAGCGCTGTTATCCGCGATTCCCGTCCCCGACCCGGACATCAAGATGAACAGGATAATTTTGGAGGGCAACATACCTTCCCCGGCAAACCCGCCAAAAGGCTGCAAGTTCCACACGCGCTGCGAGAGCGCGACGGCGGTCTGCTCTCAGGACACGCCGGAGTTTGCGGAGGTGACTCCGGGGCATTTCTGCGCCTGCCACCTTTATAGTTGAGAGTTGAGCGCAGGGGGCGTCATGGCTAAGAAACGCGATAAGTTCATAGACGACGGCAGGGTCATATCTCCGATGAATATCGACGGTATGCCTTGGTATACGCCGAAGAAGAAACCGCAGTCAGATGGTGACAGCGATGGCGCCGTCAGTACCGGCGACAGCGCAGGGGTACCGGTAAAAATGACGCGCGGCGAGAATATCGCTTTTTCATTCGGAGTCATTAAAGCAGTACTGCTTGTGACTGCAGTCTTTGTCGGGGTTTTGCTTCTATTTATATTGTTTTGTATATACGTGTGGTTCAAGTGAATTGAGTGTTTTTGAAAGTGCTGAGTTCCAAAATGAGACTCAGCACTTTTGTGAGTGATCAATTAACGCGGTGTTGGCGTCACGGGGCGCTTGTCACCGTTTTTACCGCCTGCGGTATCATCGCGATTATATCGCCGGCTGTTACTGAATACTCGCCGAACTCGGCGGCGCACATATCGCCCGCGAGGCCGTGGATATAGACGGCGGTCGAAACAGCGTCGCTGATCGCGTGCTTCTGGCCGATAAGGGCTGCTATCATCCCTGCGAGAACGTCGCCGGAACCGCCCTTTGCCATTGCGGGGCCTCCGGTCGTGTTTATATATGCAGTGCCGTCCGGCATTGCAGTGATCGTCCGATGGCCCTTCAGCACAAGCACACACCCGTGCTCATGTGCGAAAGAGCGCGCGGCGCGAAGCCTGTCGCCTGTAGATAAATCGCCGCCGAGCCTTAAAAACTCACCCGTATGCGGCGTCAATATCAACGGGCACACTGCTTTGTCCAGCACATCTATGTTATCCGCTATCGCGTTCAACCCGTCCGCATCCAGGACTATCGGGATTTTTATAAGCTGGATCGCGGTAGTGACAAGTTCGGTTATCTCAGGCGACCTGCCGAGCCCCGGGCCTATCAGGCAGACGTCGCTTTGCCCCGCGCGTTGCAATATCTCGCTTCCGGCATTTGGCGAAAGCCGCCCGTACCGGTCGTCCGGTAGCGGGAACGGCATCTCTTCATCCAGTTTTACCGCCATGACGTCGTATATCGACCTCGGAACACCGAGAGATACAAGCCCCGCGCCCATTCGCGACGCCGCGCGCGAACACATCGCGGGCGCGCCTGTGTACCCGACGCTCCCCGCGACAATGAAACAGCGCCCGTAATCGCCTTTATGGGAGTCGGGGCGCCTTTGCGGCAGGCTGACGTCTTCCGGCATAACGGCGGATACGTAGGATACAGCGTTATCCGTAATGTCGCCGGGGATACCTATGTCGCGGACACGCAGTTCGCCGCAGCGCGTACAGCCGGGCTCGATAAAGTGGCCCGGTTTTGCCATCGAAAACGTGACGGTCATATCCGCGTCCACCGCAGCCGCGAGTATCACGCCCGTATCCGCATGGACTCCGCTGGGTATATCAGCCGCGATAACAAACGCGTGCGACGCGTTTATCATGTCCACGGCGAGAAGCGCGTCGCCGCGTAATTCCGAGTTCAGGCCTATACCGAATATAGCGTCGATGATTACGTCGCAACTATTTACATAGCCCGAGAGTTCATCTGACTCTATAAAAAGCTCAACCATACCGCCAAGCTCGTTGAGCCGTCTGAGCATTTCTTTTGAGTCTAATGTGAGCTTCTCCATGCTGCCGATAAGGAATACGCGCACAGGAACGCCTTTATCCAAAAGCAGCGTAGCGGCGCCGATCCCGTCGCCGCCGTTGTTGCCTGTGCCGCAGAATACAGCGGCGCGCCCTCCGAGCGATAAATGCTCCAAAGCGGCCGCCGCGATATGGCCGGCGGCGTTCGACATAAGTATAGCGCCGGGAAGGCCCAAATCTTCTATTACATAGCTGTCCATCTCGCGCATCTGAGCGCAACTGCTTAATCTCATTGACATATCACCCGTAAAAGAGTATCATATTACGACTAAAAGCGCAAGAGGGTGTAGGGGCGATTATTAATCGCCCGGTCGAGGGTTAGGAGTCAGGGCTGCGTTTTACAGGGGCGGATTCCATATCCGCCCGAATCAGGAGACAGGAGTTAGAATTACTATGCAAGAGAGAATCAACGCGATACTCCTTGACGGGGAGGAGCGGATCGCGAATGCAAAGACTGTTGCCGAACTGCAGGACGTCAAGGCGTCGCTTCTCGGTAAACAGGGCGCGATCACGGGTATTCTTAAAGAAATACCAAAGCTTGACGTTTCGCTGCGCGCGGAAACGGGCCGCGAAGCGAACAAGCTTAAGGATCGCTTTACGGAGCTTATTGACTCCCGCAGGGAGGAGATAAATATAAAGGCGTCTGAAATTCCTCCGGATTTCGACCTGACGATACCGGGATTACCGCCGCCGGGCGGGGCGCTGCACCCTATCACTCAGATGTGCTACGACCTTAACGATACGTTCCGCTCGATGGGGTTCGAGATTTTTCAGGAGTCCGATATATCAAGCGAATTGTACGCCTTCGATAACCTGAATTTCCCGCCGGACCATCCGGCGCGAGAGAGCATGGACACATATTGGCTGGCGGGCCATGACACGGGGCGGGGCGGGGAAAGGCTATGTTTGCGCCCGCATCTCACCGGCGCCAGCGTCCGCTACCTCCAAACGCATGAACCGCCGTACCGTTTTGTCTATCCGGGCAGAGCGTATCGCAACGAATCGACGGACGCGCGACACGAGAGGGCGTTTTTCCAGTATGAAGCTTTGATCGTCGACCACGATTTTACATTTTCCGCGGGAAAGGTAATGATAAAAAGCATCCTTTCGAAAGTTTTCGGGCGCGACGTGCCCGTCAGGATGCGTATCGGGTTTTTCCCATTTGTGGAGCCGGGTTTCGAGATAGATATGGGCTGCCTTGTGTGCGGCGGCGCAGGTTGCAGCGTTTGCAAGCAAGTAGGCTGGATAGAGATCATGCCCGGGGGTACGCCGCATCCGAACGTGCTTCGCGCCGCGGGGCTCGACCCGGATGAGTATACGGGGTTCTATGTGAATATAGGTTTGGACAGGCTGGTTATGATGCGTTACGAGATAGACGACGTCAGGCTTTTCCGCGGCGCGGACCTCAGGTTCCTGCAACAGTTTAAATAGAATTCAATTGCAGCGGCTGATCCAAGTCTCAGATATAATTATACAAGGATGATAGAAAATGAAAATTTCGCTGAGTTGGCTGAAAGATTACGTAAATATACCGGAGGATATTGAACTGTCAAAAATCGCTTATGACCTGACGATGTCCACTGTGGAAGTTGAGGACATGATTTCGCTGAGCCGGGAGATGGGCAATATCGTCGTTGGCGTGGTAAACGAAATCCTCCCGCACCCGAACGCCGATAAGCTCACTATATGCAAGACCGATATTGGCGGCGGGGAGATAAAAGAGATAGTCTGCGGCGGAATCAATTTGAGTGAGGGTATGAAAGTCGCTGTGGCAAAACCCGGGGCTATGGTGCGCTGGCACGGGGCCGGCGACCCGGTCGAGATCAAAAACACGAAGCTGCGCGGGGTGGAGAGCTACGGTATGATATGCGCGTCGTCGGAGATAGGGCTTTTTGACTTGTTTCCCTATACCGAAGAAGCGACAGTGATCGATTTGTCCGGATTTGACGCGTCTGCCGGAGAAAATCTCGCGGAAGCCCTCGGGATCGACGATGTGATACTTGAGATAGACAATAAATCGCTGACGAACCGCCCGGATCTCTGGGGCCATTACGGGATCGCGCGTGAAATAGCCGCATTGTACGATTTGCCGCTAAAAGAATTTGAATCGTTTGAGCCGCCGTCGACGCCTGATTTTGATATCACTTTGGACGATACGCTCCGTTGCCCCAGGTATACCGGAGTGAAAATAGAAGGGCTTTCGACTAAACCGTCGCCGTTTGAAATACAAAGCCGCATATGGCGGGTGGGGATGCGCCCCATCAACGCGATCGTGGATATAACAAACTATGTCATGCTCGCGACAGGTCAGCCGACACACGCGTTTGACTCAGATAATATAAAAGGGCATATTATTGTACGCCGCGCACGCGAAGGCGAGAAACTTCTGCTGCTGAACGGCAGGGAGCTGTCGCTGTCTGCGGAGGATCTGGTGATCGCTGATGAAGAGAGCGCCGTCGGGCTTGCGGGCGTCATGGGCGGAGAAAAAGACTCCGTTTTACCCGAAACAGCCAAGGTCATTCTCGAAATCGCGAACTTCGAGCCCATTGGCGTCAGACGGACCGCGGCGCGTCACGAGCTGCGCACGGAAGCGGCGTCAAGGAACGAAAAAGGCATCGACCCGGAGCGGTGCGAGGCTGCTTTATCGCTCGCTATGAAGATGTTCGGAGAGTTGTTCCCGGATATGTCGGTGACAGGGTTTCGCGACAAGTATCCCGAGCCTCTAAAGAAGAGCGAGATAGAGGTTTCGCTTGAATGGCTGGAAAGGTGCCTCGGCAAGCGTATTCCGGACGACGAAATAATAGGCATGCTCGCCCGCCTGGGCTTCAACGTCGCAATCACAGGAGACAGGATGTGCATCGTGACTCCGACGTGGCGTTCCACCGGCGACGTTTCTATTCCAAACGATATAATGGAAGAGGTCGCCCGGATGCACGGGCTGGAAAACTTCGAGGCGACGCCGGTAACAGCGGTGTTCACAGGCGCGATCAATCAGCCGGAAATTGATATCGACAGGAAAATAAGGGAGTATCTCGCGTTTCGATGCGATATGCAGGAAGTTTATACATACCCCTGGGTCAGCGACGAGTATATCGTCGCGGTCCTCGGCGGCAGCGGCGGGATGCTGTCGATATCGACGCCGCCGTCCCCGGAAGAAAGCTTTTTGCGCTCCTCGCTGCTGCCGAACCTCTGTAAGGCTGTCGCGGTCAATCAGCATTCTTTCAGTGACTTCAGCATATTTGAATCCGCTCAAGTACTATTCAACCGTGATTTCGAGGCGGAGTACGATCCGCGCGAATCATTGCCGCTGCAGCGCCGGAACGTCGCCGGGGCTTGCATTTCCGATCAGGGGGATACGACGGCACTTTTCAGAAAGGCCAAGGGGATCATAGAATCCCTGCCGCGCTATACTCATATCGAGCCATTGGTATTCGAGCAAAAAGAAAAGCCCGTTTGGGCGGACAGCGTTTTGTGGCTTAACATCAGCAACGGAAGCGGCGCCGTGCCCGGCGGTAATACCGCATCCGATGGAGCCGCGACCGGCGGCAATACCGCATCCGATGGTGGAGCCGCGACCGGTGGCAGCGCCGTTTATGGCGGCGGGATCGTCGGTAATCTCGCGTTGCTGTCGAAAAAAGCGGCTCTTGATTGCGGGATCAAAAACAGCGCTGTAATGCTGTTTGAACTGGATATCGACGCGCTGAAGCCGCTGCTGTCCAGGACAAACAGGTTTACGCATCTTCCGGAATACCCGATGACAGATTACGATGTTTCCATGCTGTTTGACGTAAAAATCAAATGGGGGGAAATACTAGATGTTATTACCGGCAAGAAAGGTCCGGACGACCTGCTGCGGGACGTGTCATTTGTGGATGAATACAGAGGGCGGCAGGTCCCTGACGGGAAAAAATCCGTCACATTCAGGCTGGCGATAGGTTCGCTGAAAAAGACGCTGACTTCTGATGAGATCGAGGGCTGCGCGAACGTCGTCATTAAGCGGTTAACGAAAACGCTGGGGGCGGAGATGCGCGGGAGTTGAGATAAGGAGCACTCTTAGTATGTAAAAAACGGACATTACGTCCGTTTTTTATTTCAAATATCATGCGGATCAATCAAACGACAGCTCTGTCCTTCCTATGATATCGTTTTGCAGCGCGCGGTTCAACTCGACGAAGTAAGCCGAATAACCGGCCACGCGTACGAGGAGGTCCCTGTACTCGTCCGGGTCTTCCTGCGCGGCGACCAGCGTTTCTTTGTTTGCGACGGTAAACTGGCTGTGCATGCCCTTGCGCTGCACGTACTCGTCCAGCAGCGCTATGAAGCTGTCGCGGCCGGTCTCGCCGGCAAGCGTTCCGGGCGAAAACTTCCAGTTAAGCAGTGTTCCGTTCGTTGCCCGCGCATGGTCAAGTTTTGTAACCGACTTGAGTATCGCCAGCGGCCCGCGGATATCATGCGAACAACACTCTGTATGCACGGCGCCCATGCAATCGGATACCGGTTCATAAGCGCGGCGCCCGTCCACCGAAGCCCATTGGTTTTGGCCGTGAGCGACGTTTACAGTCACGGAGTACGCGCCCGGCTGGAAGAATCCCCCATGCGCGTTTTCGCGGCGTTCTATATGCTTGCACCACGTATCCATGGCAAACTTTGTGAGCTCGTCCGCATAATCGTCGTCATTGCCGTAATGGTGGACGCGGTCGGAGTTGATATAGGCGTACAGAGGCTCGTATCCCTCCCAATTTGCCTTCACGGCGTCGAGGAGTTTTTTGCCTGTGACATACTTCTCGTCGAAAACAAGCTGCTTTATGGTTGAAAGCCCGTCGCCCGCTGTGCCGATCCCGACGCCCTGCGGGCCGGTGAAATTATACTTTGTGCCCCCCGCCGTAACGTCTGTGCCGTTTTCTATGCATTTATCCATCAGCGTCGACAGGAAGGGGAGCGGACGCAGAGCCTGATGGGCTATATCCACCGCGTTCAGCAGCGCGACCTGCCTGTCGCACCAGTATTCCATTTGCCTGTCATAAGCCTCAAGCACCTGATCGAATGACGTGAAATCTTCAAGGCTGCCGGTATCCAGGCCAAGGCGGCCGCCGGTTTTTCCACATTTTTCCCATCTCGGGCAGCCATCGCCGCAATTAAAGCAGCGCCCGTCGTTTATAGCAAGCTCAAGTATACGGGCGATATTCATGTGCCCGCAATCCTTCCAGCCGTAAGCCTTGCCGCTTGGGTCGGGTTCGACGCAGCCTACGACCTGATAGTCGCGCGCGTCTTCGACCGAAACATTTGAAGAGAGCATACTCGGTATCGTCACGTCGTCATTGAAGATTTTTGGCTCCCCGGTGCCCATACGGATAACATTTGCGGTTTTAACTTTCAGTTCCCGGGGCGTCTGCGAGTGCAGGCGCACCGCGAGCCAAGGATTAGGCACGCGGACATGCGCGTGCGCGTCGAGCGCCATAAAGGTCAGATCGTTTGTACCGTCCGTCCCGTCTTTTTTTATACCGCCCACAGTCAGCGCAGGGCCGCCGATGCCGCCGTTTCCGAATGTCCGGATGAGAATGTGATTGCGGAGTTTGTTGAGGTCCCATATTTTCAGATAGAAGTTTTCAATGAGTTCCTGCATGAACTCGCGGGTCGCTTCGCCGGACTCGATATCGCGTTTATAGAACGGGTACATATACTGGTCAAACCGGCCATATGATATTGAATGGCCGTTGCACTCTATATGTATCATTGTATTGGCAAGGTTGACAAGCTGAATTGCTTCCCAGAATGTGCCGGGCGGATTTTCAGATATCCTGCGGCAGTTTTCCGCTATTTTTCGGAGTTCCAGCGCGCGGGCGCCGTCAGTTTCGTTCCCGGCCATTTCGTCCGCCAGCAGCGCGTACCGCAGGATGTGCCGGACAGACGCGTCGTTGACTATTTTCGCGGCTTTATAAAACACGCGTTTCCTTATCCCTTCCGGGGACGAAAGCGGCAGCTTTGTAACATGCTCGTCTATAAGCGCGCCTATTCCGCCGAAACCCAGCGCGAACAGGCGGTCATAGTCGAGCCCGAGATGCCCGGCGCCGCTGAACACATAGGCGTCCGCGAAAAACACGCCTTTACCCGCGTGCGAGCCTTTCAGCATCTCATCGTCCGTAAGCGTGTTTGTCAAATCTTCCACGGTGGCGCCATCCCAGAACCCGCGCAGTTTTTCAAGGCGCTCGCGCGTTTCTTCGGTAAAGCTGAAATAATCGTGAGTCCGCTGCTCGCTGTAATCCATCAACCCGTCGCGCATCTCGTCGACGACCCAGTTGAACCCGAACTCGGGGTGTACAGGGGCGCCTTTTTTATCACAGCCGAGACAGCCGACGACAAGCTCGTGCGGGAAAATATAGATCGGCGCCCTGTCGAGGACGTTCGCCATTCCGTAAGCGCACTTGAGTATCTGCGGGTCGCCGGGGTGCGCCATATAAGCCTCGGTCACCAGTTCCGCCCGTTCCGGCGATACGAAGCCGTTAGTGGTTTTCTGGGTGATCGCCAGTATTTTGTTGATCCTGTCAAAGGGGGACGGCGCAGGGGTATTACCGGATATGCCCACTCCCCATTCTTTGTCAAAATCTTCTATCGCCTTCGGGCTTGTGTCGATAAGACACGCGTTTTTGTAAGTGTCCCTGTTTTGCGCGATATTATCGGCATTGGTAAGTTTTGCAGTACTCATAGCATCCTCCCGTTTGAAGAAATGGATCACGCAAGCAGATGAAAAACCCTGTTATATGCGGCGGGCGAAAGACGTCATGTAGACGACGTTGGGATTAATCAGCGTTCAGATGACATTGGGATTAATCAGCGGTTACCTAGCCCCAAGTGTTATGCGTGTTCAACCTCCGGAAAGCGCCGGGAGGATAAGCACATCGTCGCCGTCTTTCAAAGGGCAGCCGAACCCGTCGTAGGCAAATATATTACGCCCGTTCAGCGTAACGGTAAACCAGCCGTCTTTTACCGAGCCGTCTTCAAAATATATTTTGCTGCTGAATGACTCGCCGTATGTTTCAGATAAATAGAGCATAAGCCCCGCGATATCAGCGCCTCCGTCCAGCTCGACTTCGATTTTTCTTCCGCCGAGAGCTTCGGCGATATACATTGCGGAACGGACAGTTACGTTCATCAACCAAGCCCAAGCGCTTCGAGTTTCTCCGCCGTGGGAACGCCTTCCGGCGTCCAGCCGCGCGCGCTGTAGTATTCGTCAAGCATTTCGTCCAGTTCGTTTTGCGGGATCACAGCGCCTTTTGAACCACCGGACTTTATCGCTTCTGTTTTCAGGCGTTCAGGAAGGTCGTCGTCGCCCCTTGTGAAACCGGCGCCGATATTGAACAATTTTGCTGTGTTGTTGCAGCGTTCGCCGACCATTTGAACGTCTTCGCTCGTGAATTTAACGCCCGTCGCCGCGCTTACAAGATCGGCGGCATTTTCGAGGCATATGCCCGGTACGGCCATGTCAAGCAGAAAACCGCACATAGGCGTACAGTCGGTACAGACTATCCTGACGTCCTGGTTCCATTTTGTCAGTTCGCCTTTTTTCTCTGTATTAAGACGGTCTACAGCATACGGGACGGGTATCGAGAAAATCTCCTGGAATGCGTACCCTCTGTTGTGATCGGCGCCCGTGTAGGCAGTAGCATAGTTCAAGCCGTGCGCTTTCGCGCCGCGCACGTCGTAAGCGGGAAGTTCCAGCCCTTTGACATGCATGGCATATTTTTCGGAGCCTTTCCCGATTTTTTCCGCTGCTTTCTTAACGCCGTCGGCCAGAATGTCGCCGAAGCCTTGCCTCAGCCCGATCCTTTTTACGAACTCGACCATCGCCGCGCCGTTTCCAAAGCACAGGTCGATACCGTCCGTGTCTTCTTTTGTGATTATCCCTTTCTCGGCCAGTTCCATAGCGAACGCTATGGCGACGCCGGTGGACATGGTATCCAGCCCGTACACGTCGCAGAGCCTGTCAGCCGCGATAACGGCGTCGACGCTGTCGACCATCGGCGAGCTGCCGAAACTGTAGTATGTTTCATATTCAGGCATAGACATACTCCCGGTGAACGGCTCGTCCTGCGCCAGTTTTACCTGTGAACAGGCGACAGGGCACATATAGCAATGCTCTTTCGTAATGTTCCTGGAGAGGCTCGCGTCCACGCCCAGCCCCGGAACGAAATCATGCTCGCCGGTTTCGGCGTAGTTTTTCAGCGGGAATATCCCGGCCGCGCTTGTGACTTCAACGACCATTGGCGTACCGAGCTTGGAAAACTCCGGATACAGCACGGGGCTTTCTTTCATAGCGTCGAGCATCCTTTTACGCGCCGCTTTGAAAGCTTCCGGGTCTGCGATCTTGACTTCGTTTGTACCGCGGACGGCGATAGCCTTTAGATTTTTCGAGCCCATGACGGCGCCCAGCCCTTTGCGGCCCGCGGCATGCCTCTCGTTTATGACCGACGCCATACAACTGAGTTTTTCACCGGCCTGACCTATGCACGCGACCCTTATGTTCTGGTCGGCGTGTTTATCTTTCAGCAGTTGCTGGCAGTCTATGGTGTTAGTGCCCCAGAGTTCTTTTGCGTCCCTGATGGAAACGTTGCCATCTTTTATCCATAAGTAGGCAGGCGACTCGGCTTTCCCCTCGATAATGACCATATCGTACCCCGCGAACTTCAACTCCGCAGGGAAGAAGCCGCCGGAAGTCGACATTCCCACCGCGCCTGTTATCGGGGACTTAGCTGTCAGCATCATTCTGCTTGCGCAGGGCGCGTCTGTCCCTGTAAGCGGACCCGTCGAGATTATGAGCTTGTTGTCAGGGCTCAGGGGGTCCACGCCGGGGTCGACTTCGTCCAACAGGTATTTCAAGCCGAATCCGGTCCCGCCCATGTAGTCTTTTACTACCTTTTCCGGTAAATCCTCTGCAACCGTAGTTTTTTCGGTCAGGTTTACCCGGAGTATTTTGCCCGTATAACCTCCATGCATGGTCGTATTCTCCTCTCCTGTTTACAGAATTTTTATTACAAAATGCTATATGCGTTATGATAGTAAATTATATATAAAACAGGGGCGGTTTGTCAAGTCGCAAGGAGGGTTAGGGGAAAGCAAGGGGACGGTCAATGTCATTAAGTTAGTTGGGGGAAAGCAAGGGGACGGTTCATTTGCTTGCCAAACAAGGGCGCAAGCAAGGGCGCAAGCAGGGGGACGGTTCATTTGCTTGACATGTGTTCGACCAACAAAGCAGATGAACCGTCCCCTTGCTTGCTTGACCGTCCCCTTGCTTGGTCCCCTTGCTTTCGGTTCTCAGTTCCCTTGCTTGATATCGATTTATTATTGGCGGTATCTGTGATATTTTGTATAGATACCGCCAATAATAATAATTGACAATGCTGATATTTCCAGGTATTATGCTATATATTGCTTTTATATTTGGCGATAACTATACAGCTGAATATACATATCGCCAAATATACGAAAGGATGCCTAATGAACATCATTGGACGTGAAGAAGAAATCAGGGAACTTAACGGGTATCTGCGATCCGGGAAACCGGAATTTCTGGTAGTATATGGGAGAAGAAGGGTCGGAAAAACCTTTCTGATACGCGAGTTCTTTGGCGGCGAGTTTTTCTTTTCGCACACAGGATTAGCTAGCGCAGGAACAGAAATACAACTTGCGGAGTTCAATAAGTCGCTTCACCGATACCGTGGTGAGCAACACAGGCAGGCTTCCGATTGGTTTGAAGCATTTGACAGTCTGCGGCAGCATATAGAGCAGTCGGCGGTGGGGAGAAAAGTACTGTTTATCGACGAGTTGCCATGGATGGACAAGCAAAAATCTCTTTTGCTCCCGGCTTTGGAACACTTTTGGAACGGATGGGCAGCCGGTCGGGATGATGTATTCCTGATAGTTTGCGGCTCGGCGACGTCGTGGGTCATCAGCAAACTGCTTATGGACAGGGGTGGTTTTTACGGGAGGATCACAGGTCGCTTGCTGATAAAGCCCTTTACCCTCGGGGAATGCGAAGCTTTTTACAAAAACTCCGGCATTGTGTACAGCCGGTACCAAATGGTGGAAAGCTATATGATTTTCGGTGGTATTCCCTACTACCTCAGCCTCATGAAAAAGGAGCTCGGTTTCACGCAAAACGTGGATAGACTGTGTTTTCGCGAGGGCGGGGCGTTGCGCGACGAGTATGAGCTGCTGTACAGGTCGCTTTTCCGAAACCCGGAGGGACATCTTGCTGTGATAGAAGCATTGGCAAATAAGAGGGCGGGACTCTCGCGCGATGCGATCCTGAAAGCAAGCCGCCTATCAGACGGTGGCGGATTTACAAGGATTCTTCGGGATTTGGAACAAAGCGGGTTTATCCGGCGGTACAGTGGATATGGGAAAAAGAAGCGCGATGCGCTCTACCAGTTGACCGATCCGTTCACACTCTTCCATCTGCGATTTATAAAAGACTCTGAAACGGTGACTGCACCGTTTTGGGCTGCGTATACAGACGATGGAAGCCATCGCGCGTGGTCAGGTTATGCGTTCGAACAGGTTGCATTGGCACACATCGAACAGATAAAACGCAAATTGCAAATCGGAGGCGTTCTGACGCGCCAGTATTTATGGCGCAGTACAAATTCGACGCCCGGAGTGCAGATTGACCTCATAATCGATAGGAATGATGGCGTAATTAATTTGTGTGAGATGAAGTATTGCAGGGACGAGTATGAGATCGACACTGCATATAGCAGGCTGCTTCAGCGGCGTGCAGAGGTGTTCCGCCGTGAGACCGGTTCAAAGTCAGCGCTGCATACGACCTTTGTGACCACGTACGGTTTGCTGCGAAACGAGTATGCCGCGCACGTACAGTCAGAAGTGACTATGGAAGACCTGTTCTTAAGCTGAAGAGCGTCGCTAAGTTAGCCCGTCCGCTCCGATTAGCCCGCATAATTCAGCATAGCATAAGTACCATAAGTACAGCCTGAGAGGCGGCTCCGACCGCAGATGAGCAGGGCCTGTGTATGCGAAGCGGGAGACTCATCCCAGACTGCGGCTAAATCGCTTTGTCACTCGACGCCGGGGCGCTTTCTGTTCAGCCTGGCGTAATACTCTTCCGGGATGTCCTCCGGGTTTTTATACATAAGGTACTCGCAGCGCGCCCCTCCGGAAACATCGGGAACATTGGGGTGGACAAACCTTATGTCCCCGCCGCCATCCAGGCTCATTGTCTCCATGAGCGGGCAGTGGCAGCAGTGTGAAAGCAAGGGGACGGTTCATCTGCTTTGCAAAGCAGATGAACCGTCCCCTTGCTTTCCTGTCCGTCCGGTTGCTCCGGCCAGGTCCTTTATCACTTCTCCCGCTATTATAAGCCCCGCGACGGGCGGGACGAAAGAGTTGCTCGCGGGCGGCGTCCGGCCTGAACCCGGCGCAACGTCAGCAGAAGACGCCGGTTTGACCGGCGGTTCCTTTGAGTAGACGACTTTGAGCGACTCGACGCCCCTTTTCCTGAGTTCGCCCCGCATAACGCGCGCGACCGGGCAGACCGACGTTTCATAGATATCCGCCACCGTAAATGCCGTCGGGTCCAGCTTATTCGCAGCGCCCATCGAGCTTATTACAGGCACGCCGAGACCGATTGCGCGGCATACAAGCTCGAGCTTTGCGGCGATCGTGTCAACGGCGTCGACGATATAGTCGTATACGGACAGGTCGACCGTATCCGCCGTCTCGGGCAGATAGAATATTTTTCGCATGCCGATGGCCGCGCCCGGCGCGATCTCCAGCAGGCGTTCCCGCATGGCGTCTACCTTATCGCGCCCGACAGTTTTGTGCGTCGCCGCGATCTGGCGGTTGATGTTGGTGACGTCGACGACGTCGCCGTCGTACAGATCGATCGCGCCCACGCCGGAGCGGCACAGCGCTTCAGCGCAATGCCCTCCGACGCCGCCGAGACCGAACACCGCCACGCGGCTTTTTTGTAGTTTTTCTATATTCCCGCTCCCCAGAAGCAGGGCTGTCCTCGAAAACTGATTTTGCATTGACGCCTATTCGGCGCCGGGTCGTTTCCTGCCCAACCGCGCGTAATACTCTTCCGGAATGTTTTTCAGGTCTTTATACATGTGATACTCACAGCGCCCTTTTTCCGAAAGGCGCGGGCTGGTCGGGTGGAATGATTTCAAATCCCCTCCGTTGTCGAGATTCATTCCTTCCATGATTGGGCAATGGCAGCAGTACACAGGCAGTTCTCCGCGCCCCCACGATGCGGGGCATTTTTCTTTGATGACCGCAGCGCCCTTACTGTACGCGTCCATTTCAATGAGCCTTCCGCCGGAGCCGCACGGGTCGACGGCTACTATGACTTTCTCGTCGTCCTCGCTGACTTCAATACCCGCAAACACGTGGCCTTTCAGGATGTCGCAGCGCCTTTCGACCTCTTCCTTGAACGAAAGCCCCGTTACGGGCAAAAACGCGACCTTCGCTTCAAACGCGTGGGCGAATCTCTCAGCCGCTTCCAGCGAATCGACGCCGTGGTTATCATAGATCCATGACTGCAGCCCCGATACCCAGCACATATATCCGTCGTGCAGATAGGCAAGCTGCCTGTACATCTCGTCCGCAAGGGATTTTACCGCTTCCGCGTCGCCTTTGTCCGCCGCGGTCTTGATTTTGTCGATGGTCAGCGTCCCCAGGTTCTTTAGTTCTTCATCTGTAAAAATCCTGCTCATTTAATACACGCTCCTTTATTTTTATAGGTAAAGTCAGGATATCATACCGGTAAAATGTTTTCAATCACAATCTGAGCGGTTAATTACATCTTCGCGTCGATTGACACAGACTGCTTGCGTGTAATACAATGAAGTATATAAAATAAGGGGCGGGTACTAATGGCGTTTGTTCACTTACATGTTCATAGCGAGTACAGCCTGCTCGACGGCGCGTGCCGTATACGCGACCTTGTCGGGCGTGTAAAAGAGCTGGGTCAGAAAAGCGTCGCGATCACCGATCACGGCGTCATGTACGGCGCTGTCAACTTTTACAAAGAGGCAGTCGGCGCGGGCGTCAAGCCGATCATCGGCTGCGAGGTCTATGTCGCCATGCGGACGCGCTTCGATATGGACTACGAATTCGACTCCGATCGCCATCATCTGGTCCTGCTTTGCAAAAACGAAACGGGATACAAAAATCTGTGCCGCATGGTAAGCGCCGCTTTCACAGAAGGGTTTTACGGGAAGCCGAGGGTCGACGCGGAGCTTCTGCGCATGTACAGCGAGGGCTTGATCGCTCTGTCCGCCTGCCTTTCCGGCGAGATCCCGAAACTCATCGAGGCCGGAAGGTACGGCGACGCTAAAGCTAAAGCGCTCGAACTTCGGCAGATTTTCGGCGAGGACAGTTTTTTCCTCGAACTGCAAAACCATGGGCTTGAAGCGCAGCCGCAGATCAACGACGGGCTCGTCCGTATCCACCGCGAGACGGGTATCCCGCTCGTCGTGACCAACGACGTACACTATATCGGCAAGGAAGGCGCGGAAGCCCAGGATGTGCTTCTGTGCATCCAGACCGGAAAGACTGTAGACGACGCCGACAGGATGCGCTTTGAGTCAAAGGAGTTATATATAAAGTCGGAGGAGGAGATGCGCGAACTGTTTCCGGAGCTGCCGGAAGCGTTCGACAACACTGCGCGCGTCGCCGATATGTGCAACCTCGATTTTGAGTTCGGGAAGCACCATCTGCCGGAGTTCCCGCTGCCGGACGGTGAGAGCGACGCGGGGAAGTATCTTGAAAAGCTCTGCCTTGAAGGTTTCGGGCGCATCTACGGCGGGGACAGGCCGGAAGTCCTCAAGCAGTTGTACTACGAGCTTGATATGATAGCGAACATGGGCTTTGTGGATTACTTCCTCATCGTCGCTGATTTCATAGCCTACGCGAAAAGCTGCGGGATACCGGTCGGGCCGGGGCGCGGCTCGGCCGCCGGCAGCGTGGCGTCGTACTGCCTGGATATAACAACGGTCGACCCCGTTAAGTACGGCCTGTATTTTGAGCGTTTTTTAAATCCGGAGCGGGTTAGTATGCCGGATATCGATATAGACTTCTGTGAGCGCAGGCGCGGCGAGGTCATCGAGTATGTCAAGCGCAGATACGGCGCGGACAGGGTCGCGCAGATTATCACGTTTAACACGCTGAAAGCGAAGAATGCCGTGCGCAGCGTCTCGAAAGCGCTGGGCCTGACTTTCGCGGAGGAAAACGAGCTGGCAAGGGAGATACCGAACGGCTTTAATATCAAGCTCAGGGACGCGCTCGCCGCGTCGGGACGTCTGCGCTCCATGTACAATGACGATGCGCGTATAAAGCGGGTGATCGAGACCGCGATGGCGCTCGAGGATATGCCAAAAGACTCCGGGACGCACGCGGCGGGCATAGTCATAACCAAATACCCGGTGCGTGAGTACGTACCGCTGGCTCTGTCGAAAAAGGACGAGTCAATAGCCACGCAGTATACGATGAATGCGCTTGAGGAGCTCGGGCTGCTGAAGATGGACTTTCTCGGGCTTCGTAACCTGACCGTAATAGACGACGCTGCGAAAGATATACGGAAAAGCGAACCGGAATTCTCGATAGACGATATACCGGAAGACGATACGCCCACGTATGAAATGCTCGCGCAGGGAAAGACCGTCGGAGTGTTCCAGATGGAATCCGAAGGCATGACTTCGGTCTGCGTGGGGATCTCCGCAAAGAGCATAGACGATATCGCCGCCGTCATCGCGCTCTACCGGCCCGGCCCTATGGACGGGATACCCGCGTTTATCGAAAACAGCCGCGACCCGTCGAAGATAAGGTATGCCGACCCCGCGCTGGAACCGATACTTGGCGTCACTTACGGCTGCATTGTTTATCAGGAGCACGTCATAGAAATATTGCGTAGAATCGGAGGTTTTTCGCTGGGTCAGGCGGATCTCATCCGCCGCGCGATGAGCAAGAAGAAGCAGTCGGAGATAGAAAAAGAGCGGCAGACGTTTATCGACGGCGATCCGGAGCGCGGTATTTCCGGCGCGGTGGCAAACGGCGTCCCCCGGGCCGCGGCAGCGCAGATATACGACAATGTCATCCCTTTCGCGGGTTACGGTTTCAACAAGGCTCACGCCGTGGCTTACGCGGTCATCGCGTACCAGACCGCGTATCTGAAGCGGCATTACCCGCGCGAGTACATGGCGGCGCTTTTATCGTCGATTCTCGGATGGGCGGAAAAAGTCTCCGAATACGCCGCGGAATGCCGTGAAATGGGGATACGGCTCCTGCCTCCGGACGTCAACGAGTCCGGCGCGATGTTCACCGTTTCCGGCGACGACCTGAGATACGGCCTAGTAGCCGTCAAGAACATCGGGCGCGGGTTTATTAACGCCGTCACTGCCGAACGAGACAGAAACGGGCCTTTCACCGGATTCGAGGAGTTTTGCAGGCGTATGTACGGCGACGAGTCGTCGTATTATCAAGGCGACCCGATTGCGGACGCAAACGGCGCAGAGTCGCCGCCGGGTCAAAACGGGTCGCGGGGCAAAGCGGAAAAGGGGCTCAACCGCAGAGCCCTTGAGAGCATGATCAAGTGCGGCTGCTTCGACAGTTTCGGGATAAACCGGCGGCAGCTTATGCTGATCTGCCCGGTGGTCATAGACGACGTTACCGATTACAGGCGGCGCAATATCGAAGGGCAGATCGATATGTTCGGTTTTTCGGACGGCTCCGAATCGCCTTTCGTAAGCGGTATCGAACTTCCCGACGTCCCGGAGTATTCGAAAAGCGAACTTATGCGGATGGAGCATGAGGTTACGGGATTGTATCTGTCTGGGCATCCGATGGACGAGTACAGGGCCTCTGTCAAGCGGGCCGGCGCTGTAAATATCGGGGATATTTTGACTGATTTCGCGCGTGAAGAGGGCGCAGTCAGGTTCAAAGACGACCAGAAAATCACGGTGGCGGGCGTAATCGAGTCGGTGAAAACGAAGACGACGCGCAATAACAGCCTGATGGCGTATGTTTCGCTTGACGACGGTTCCGGGACCATCGAGCTTCTGGCGTTCCAGCGGGTGATCGACGATTCGGGCGGGTATATGCAGGCCAACGAGCCTGTCATCGTAACCGGAAGACTGTCCGCCAGGGATGAGAAGGAGCCGCAGATCGTCTTGGATACGCTCCGCCCGATCACGGATGCGACGGGCGGCGGTGCGGCGTATGGCGGGTCGGCGCGTAACGGGGGAGCGTACAACGGGTCGGCGCGTAACGGGGCGTATTACGGCGGCGCGTCGGGTGGCAGGTCTGCGTATGGCGGCGCGTCGGGCAGCGGAGCAGCCTACAGCGCGTCGGGCGGCGGCGCGGCGCGTCCCGAAGAGCAGGAAAAGACGCTTTTCGTCAAACTGCGAAGCGAAAGCGGGCCGGAGTACGAGAGGGTGAAGCTGATACTGACCATGTTCCCCGGCCGCCGGCGGATGGTCGTTCATTTCAGCGACACCGGAAAGAATGTCGGCGCGAGCTGCGTCATTCACGACGCGTTCGTCCGCGAGCTTCGCGAAATGCTGGGCGATGAAAACGTAGTGGTAAAATAGTTACTATTCACGGGGCGCCGCGGCTGTACTCTGATTCGCGCGCATAGTCGCGTGGCCGGCTCCAACAGCATACCATCGCTTTATCCCTGCCCCGGGATGTGCGTCTGCCGGCCTCCGCCTG
>Ga0082212_10001203_pt1 | contig 38143 bp, 33 predicted proteins | sample TergutNt197P3_FD_71548 | JGI IMG/M metagenome (GOLD analysis project Ga0082212, IMG submission 71548) | Neocapritermes taracua P3 segment gut microbial communities from Petit-Saut dam, French Guiana - Nt197 P3 | ecosystem: Host-associated > Arthropoda: Insects > Digestive system > Gut ...
TTCGTATATCGGCATTACTTCTTAAAGATTACAAGAACCACCCCGCCCCCTCCGGGGGCACCCCTCCACAGGAGGGGAACACCACCTGCGACCATTTTACAAACAAAAAAACGCGCCGACGGCGCGTTTTTTATAAAGGGCGAATTTTCATTCGCCCCTACATTTCTACTACCTCACCCCGACCCGGAACTCGTCGCCGAAGTCGGCCACGGTTTCACCGTCGACGCTGCAATGGATGCCGTCAAAGCCTTTCTTCAACTGGTTTTTCTTTATAATCGTATGAGTGACCAGGCCTCCGACCGTTCCCAGCGCCGCGCCCGCCACCGAGTCCGATATCAAGCGCGCCGTATTGAATTTGCCTTCGGCATTCTTCCACTGGCTGCGGCCAAAGCTGTCCATCGTGTTATTCAGGTTATCGAAAGTATTGGAAATTGAAGTTGTAAGGTCGGCGACGACGGCATCCTGCGTCAGCTCGCACTTGCTTCCGTTCCATTCATAGCCTTTGCCCTTCTTGCTGCAATCGCATTTTTTATTCGTTGTGTCCCACTCTCCGCCACCGTCACGGCACTTTTGTGCATCTTCTTCCGCCTGCACACCAGGCTTCTTTACGCAAGCCGAGCCATTCCAGTCAAAATTTTTATCAACGCAGTTGCACGTTTTGGCCGCAGCATCCCAAGTTGCAACGGCCGGACCGACTTTATTGCAAGCCTCCATAGCAGCCTGATTCGGATCCGGACAGGAGCCTGTGTTATTCACAACGACCAAAGGAAAACCATTTATGCATTTGCAAATTTTTGCAGTTGAATCCCAAGTGAAAACCGTTCCGAAAGCTCCCTGCGGCCCAAGGCCTTTGCAATTCTTTTCGTCTTGCGGAACTGGTTTGGAAGGCGTTACACAGTTACCGGTTCTGCTGCCAGCGGGGGTCCATACCTGACCGGCAGTATTGCATACGCAATTCGGGAAGGTCCCAGTTGCGTTGCCGGCGGCGCATATGGCTTCATTTTCTTTCGTATCTTCTTCTTTTTTCTTTTCTTCTTCCGCCTCCTTAGCGCCCTTATCATCGCACAATATGAACGCCGTCACAGCTCCATTAACCTTTATTTCTCTTTGAGGCGAGCCTGCCGGACAGATATCGGAACATTGTCTTGTCGAAGTCAGATAATAATTATTCGGCAAGTTAACTGGATTTCTTGGGCAACCGTTGAAATATTGCGGATTAACGTTTTGTTCCCTTGCCGAGTTCTTTAAAGTCGTCATATAAACAAACGGTTTCAAAGCATTGATATTTATATCTATCCCTTCAACTATGGGGGTCTGGAAACTTGTTATAGCCAAAGGGTGCAATGTATAAACATCTCCCCTTTCGGCACTACAGATAATGTGCTGGCTGGTTGAAACCGGAAACGATGATTTATCATCTACATTTATACCCATTATACCCAAGCCCGCAACTCTTTGCTGAACAGATTTCCAAGCTCTATTACATGCGAAAAGCAATCTGCCGGAATATGTATTAAGAATAAAACTATCGTTATATTTACCCGCGTTAGGCGCAAGTTCAAACCTTTGCGGCAACTCTATGATAATATAGTCGTCAGCAACTGCCGGCAAGCTAAGCGTCATCATAAGAACTGCAAAAACCGGTAATATCTTAAAAGCTCTCATCTCAAATCTCCTTCGTGGTTCCATTTTATTGGACCTTTTATCCTTTCAACTGCGGGTCGGACAGTAACGCCTTATAGTTTATCTGATTACATTCGTCCGGCTGTTTCTGCGTCTCCCATATCTTGTCGTCGCATTTTTCCTCCAGCTTTCTTAAATCAGACATAAACTTGCTGAACTCGCTGGGGCTTTCTTTTTTCAAGACCAATAACTGAGAGCGCAGCAATTCCGTCCCTTCGATACCCTTTTGACCCATGACCTTGCCGCCGATCAATCTGTTACCGAACAGCTCCATCGCGCCGACCCCGACCACCGCGCCGCCGACCGCGCCCGCAATAGTACCGCCCACGCGTCCCTTCTTCTTGCAATCAAGTATCGTCTGTTCCAGCTTTTTCTCGTCCGCCCAGCTTCCGCAAGTAATGCCTTGGCCCAGCTCTTTATAAACCGGCGCGATGTTCGACAGCCCGAAACAGGACTCGGAACTGCTAAGCTCTATCCTGACAAAGCATGCGTTATTTTCCGGGTTCTTGGTATCTTCGACCATATTCGCATATTCGCCCGCGCCGCCGACCCTGGACGCCCACACGAAGGTATTTCCCATGCCGCGATTGTTCGCGAGACATGCGTTCTTTTCTTCGGTGCGCATATCCGGCAAGGTTGGCCCGGGCCCCACCGGCGGCGGAGTCACTGCCCCCGGAGGACAATTCGGTCCTGGGCAAGTATTGACGCCCAGACTTGGCATGCGATCCTGCGTTGGCGCGCTCATAAGCATCGCGCCTTGGACTGTGCCGGGACGGCCGCGACTGGTGGCGCCCGCAGCAATGGCATCCGCCATGAACAACGCTGAAATTATTGCAAAGCTTGTTAAAATCCTCATTCCAAACTCCATTGACATTTACTTTATTATATCACAACATTTGGGGAGAAAAAAGTATATTTTGGTTTTAATGCAATAAGCGATTTTGTCATTGCGGTTGCCCTTGCGCGGGTTTTCTATTTATGATAAAATAAAAATGATGAAGAAATTTTTTATTCTCTTTTACTCTTTTACTCTCTTACTCTGCGCGCCTGCGGCGCGCGCCGACGACTGGCTGCCTAATTTCGAAGACATTCCGAAGATGGACTTGACCTATGTCGTTGAAGACGACGGGTTCGTATACTCCCAGCCTGACGGAAAAATCGCCCAGACCACCGTCGCATCCGACGCCGTCACCCGCCGCCAATTCCAGCGCTTTTATCGCGACGCTTTGGACGAGCTGGGGTGGAAAAAAATCAAAGACGACAGCGACCGGCAGATTTTCCGGCGCGGCAATGAAGAGCTGAAAATAGAAATCGTAAAGACAGACCCGCTGACCGCGAAGTTCACGGTCGCGCCGAAATGAAAAATGAAAAGTGAAGAATGAAAAATGGTGGTCGCGCTTACGCGCGGCTTTTTATTAACTGGATTGCCGCGCCCTTTCGGGCTCGCAATGACAAGGAAGAGTAAAAACAAACACCGAATTGTCATTGCGAGCGTAAGCGAAGCAATCCAGTTATTAAATCGTGAGCGATAGCGAACACATTAATTTTTCATTTTTCACTTTTCATTCTTCATTTAATTTATAATCAGCTCTTTCCCTTTCACATCAACACTAACAGTGCCGCCGTCGGAGAGAGTCCCGCCCAGGATTTTATCCGCTATGCGGTCTTCGACCTCGCTCATTATAATCCTTTTCAGCGGACGCGCGCCGAACATAGGATCATATCCGTTGTCGGCCAGCCACGCTACAGCCTTGTCGGAAACATGCAATGTAATGCGGCGCGACTCCAATCTCTGCTGCAGATTCTTCAATTGGATGCGCACGATTCCCGGCATCGTATCTTTGCCCAGCGCATTAAACCAGACTATCTCGTCAATGCGGTTTATGAACTCCGGCCGGAAGTGCTTGCGCACCGCCGCGTCGTCTTTCAGATTGCTGGTCATGATTATAATCGTATTCGTAAAGTTGACCGTGCGGCCCTGCCCGTCCGTCAGCCGCCCGTCGTCCAAAATCTGCAAGAATACATTAAAGACATCTTGGTGAGCTTTTTCAATCTCGTCGAACAAGATCACTTGATAAGGGCGCCGGCGGATGGATTCGGTCAGCGCGCCGCCTTGCTCGTACCCCACGTATCCCGGAGGACTGCCGATAAGCCGGCTGACGCTGTGCGGTTCCATGTATTCGCTCATATCTATGCGCGTCATTGCCGTATCGTCGTTGAATAATTGCGCGGCCAAGGCCTTTACCAGCTCCGTCTTTCCAACCCCGGTCGGCCCCATGAACATAAAGCTGCCCGAAGGGCGCCGCGGGTCCGACAAGCCCGCTCGGCTTCGGCGTATCGCGCGCGCGACCGCGCCGATCGCGGTATCTTGGCCGATGACGCGCTGGCGCAATTCGTCTTCAAGGTTCAGCAATTTCGACTGTTCGTCGCCCGTAAGTTTCTCGGCAGGGACGCCTGTCCAACGGCCTACAACCGCGGCAATGTGTTCCGGCAATACCGTCTTGTACTCTTTCTCGCTTTCGAATCCTGCGATTTGCTTTTCCAATTCCGGGATTTTTCCATATTGCAATGCGGAGGCTTTTTCAAAGTCGCCCGTTCTTGTTGCTGACGCAACCTCGGCCTTGGCCGCATCCAATGCGGCCATAGCGTCCGACAGCCCGCGCATCTTTTGCTGCTGAGCATGCCAATCCGCCGTCAGAGCATCCGATTCCGCCGCGACGATCGCAATCAGTTTTTCCAAGTCGCCCAGACGCTTTTTACTGTCCGGGTCTTTTTCTTTTTTCAGCGCTTGCTGCTCTATCTTCAGCTGCATCAGGCGACGGTCGATTTCGTCCAGCTTTTCGGGCTTGCTGGAGACTTCTATACGGACACGAGCAGCCGCTTCGTCCATCAAATCTATCGCTTTATCCGGAAGAAACCTGTCCGTTATATATCGTTCGGACAGGCGCACCGCAGCAACAATCGCCGCGTCGGAAACGCGCACTCCGTGATGCCCTTCGTATTTTTCCTTCAGTCCGCGAAGGATTGAAATAGTATCTTCAACGCTCGGCTCGTCCACGAACACAGGCTGAAAGCGCCGCGCCAGCGCAGGATCTTTTTCAATATATTGCCTGTATTCATCCAAAGTCGTCGCGCCCATAGCATGCAATTCGCCGCGCGCAAGCATCGGTTTCATCAGGTTTCCGGCGTCCATTGAACCTTCCCCCTTACCCGCGCCGACCATTATATGAAGCTCGTCAATAAACAAAATTATTTGCCCGTTGCTGTCTTTCACCGCTTTCAGCACGGCTTTCAAGCGCTCTTCAAACTGACCGCGGAACATGGCGCCTGCCATCAGCGCGCCGATGTCCAATGATAACAATTTCTTGCGCAACAGGTTCTCCGGCACGTCGCCCGCGATGATGCGGTTGGCAAGGCCTTCTACTATCGCGGTCTTTCCAACTCCAGCATTGCCGATTAAAACAGGATTATTTTTCGTGCGGCGGGACAGTACCTGAACCGCGCGGCGAATTTCCTCGTCCCGGCCGATGACCGGGTCAAGTTTGCCGTTTGCGGCCAATTCCGTGAAGTCCGTAGTGTATTTTTTAATCGCCGCCTCGGGCGTCTCTTTCATATCGTCGGGGTTCATATCAGGCTCCTTTACGCGAAAATATAGTTATTTTAACTTGACTTTCAAGTCGCTTGGGTGTAATTTGTGCGTCGCTAATTAAAGGATTATACCATGCCAAGAATGTGCCAAGTTACAGGAAAAAAGACCGAAGTCGGAATGAATGTCTCGCACTCGCACCGCCGGACGAAACGGACTTTTCTGCCCAATCTGCAGAACATGAAGTTCCGCAGCGAAATTCTGGGACGCGAATTCGCGCTGCGCATATCCGCAGCGGGCCTGCGGACGCTCACCAAGCATGGCGGGCTGGACGCTTACGTTATGGCAAAGCCGATATCGCGCTTGTCGGCGGATATGGCGGCCGTGAAAAAAGCGATTGAAAAGAAAGTCGGCGCGCCCGCAAAGCCGGCGAAAAAACCGGCGCACAAGCCGAATATTTCGGCGCGTTTGGCGAAAAAAGTCGCAGCGAAGAAATAATCCCGCATGGCCTTGTGGCGGAACTGGTAGACGCGCTTGACTCAAAATCAAGTTCTGAAAGGAGTGTCGGTTCGATTCCGACCAAGGCCACCACCCTTCGCCTCTGCGAGGCTTCGGGTGGCTACGCCACCAGAAATGACGAGCAGTAGCAGGCGAAGGAGTGTCGCCCGAAGCCTCGCAGAGGCGAAGGGGGACTAAGACTAAAATGTTCTATGTATATTTAATACAAAGCATAAATTTCCCAAATCAACGTTATATCGGCTTTTCTTCTGACTTAAAACAAAGACTTGAAGCCCATAATTCCGGAAAGTCTTTTCACACAAAAAAATATATGCCATGGAAGCTTGTAGCATATTTGGGATTTGAAACAGAAGCATCCGCAAAAGCTTTTGAAAATTACTTAAAATCAGGTTCCGGTCAAGCATTTGCAAATAAACGACTTTGGAAATAAAAACGCCCCAGGGCGTTTTTATTTTAGGAATTCTATCCGGGCGGCATATCTCCGCTTTTCTGATAAAATCATCGGCATGTACGAACTCCTTTCATATTACGGACTAAGATCAATCGAACTGCTCAGCGCTTTCTTAGTAGTCATGGTTTTCCTGAAGGTTTTCGGCATGAACTATCAGATGAAGCAAATGACCACCTTGGACCTTATCATCAACCTGATTCTGGGCGCGATTATCGGCGGATTTGTCGCCAACGACAGGCTTTCTACTTTCAGCTTTTTCATAATAATGTCGATCTATATCGCAATGGTGTATCTGATAAATTTGATTACCAAAAAGACCGACTGGGGACGACGAATATTAATCGGCGGGCCGAAAGTTATAATTGAAGACGGCAAAGTCGACGACAGAATGATAAACAGGCTGAATCTTACCGCACACGAGGTCGCGTCCGCTCTGCGCCAGCAGAAGATACACTCGCTGACCGAGGTAAAAATGGCCCAGATCGAGCCTGGAGGCGAGCTGACCGTCGTAAAAAAGGGCGACCGGGATTACTCCATCATAATCATTGATAACGGGATAGTTGATGAATATGCCCTCCGAGAGATCGAAAAGAGCGAAAATTGGCTGAAAAAGCAGCTTAGCGCGAAGAAAATCAAGGACGCCGACGATGTATTCATCGCTCAATGGCACCGCGGAAGATTGCATATAGTAAGGAAATCGTAGCTTTTTGTGTTCGATACGCTCACAAGTTTATTAACTAGATTGCCGCGCCCTTCGGGCTCGCAATGACAAGTCGGTATAAATTGTCATTGCGAGGAGCGCAAGCGACGAAGCAATCCAGCAAAAATGCCTTGATTTTAGTGACCAAGGCGCTTATAATTCCACCGGAATCTAACCGGTTCCGGCATCGGGGCTTAGTACACCCCAACAAACTTCTTTCGTAGAAATGCCCTCTGCTCAAAAGGCAGGAGGGCTGGCAAAATAAGGCCCTCGGGCCGAATATGCCGCGCTACGGTTTGTTGTAGGTACTAACCTCCTGCCACCATTTTTTGGTGGCTTTTTTACAAGCACAGGGGGCGAAAATGGGGTTTTCAGAACAAGAAATAGCGGAAATGGACAAAGCCGCCGCAGAACGCCGAAAGCAAGAACTCATTAAATATTTGAAGCAATATATCGCGAAACATATACAGTTTGACAGGGATTTCTTTACTTTGATAAACCTTATCTGCGCGTATCATCAGGGGCGCAACGACGGTCCGCCCAACAAAGCGTATATCGTCCGAGAACCCCGCCAATGACTCAAAAAGACCTTGTTTTTACTAGATTTTCCCTTGCCATAGATTTTTTTGACAATTTTTACTTGACAATAGGGATTTTTGTATTATATTAATCAGCGTAAAGAGGCTTCGGTCGCTTTACAGGGCGCCGGGGTTAGACTCCCTCCTACATTCTCTCTCCTCTAATTCTGGCGCCCACCCTTCGCTGCTGCGCAGCTTCGGGTGGCTTACGCCACCAGAATAGCAAGTAGCGAACACAGTTTAGAATGTCCTTTTTTCTCCTTCCTTCCTTCCTTTCGGACATTCGAAAAAACCGCGGCGAACGCCGCGGTTTTTTTAATTAGCAATTAGCGATTAGCAATTGGGAGAATGTTAATAGCATTGTCCAATATATTGGACATTTCCCGCTGTTGCAACAAATTGCTAATTGATAATTGCTAATTGCTAATTAATACAGCCCGCTTTCTATTTCGCTGAGCAACGCGGCGTCATTATCCTTGGCGCAACCGCCAACCGCCGCAACCAATGTCAAACACATAAACAGCAATATGATTTTTTTCATAGTGGCATTTTACCATAAATATTATTATAATTCAACTTGGTTCGATTATTTTCTGGATTGCTTCGTCGCTTGCGCTCCTCGCAATGACAAGGGAGAACAAGAAGAGGCACATAGCCTAAAACAAACACCGAATTGTCATTGCGAGCCGCAAAGCGGCGTGGCAATCCAGTCTTAAATACCGAACCTATATATGTATTCATTTATTATCAATTGGAGGAAAAAATGAAAAACACAAAAGACAACGATAAACAAATAGCTCTGTTCTGCGGAGCTAAACGCCTGCCCTTTCTGGTTCGCGATTCGCTTCGCGCGCACGGATGGGACGTCTTCGTCATAGGACTGCGAAACTTCTGCGACCCTGCGTTAAAGCCAGACCTGGTCATACGCATCGGCGGCGGAGGCACAGCCGCAAAAGAATGCAAAAAGCGCGGAATCACAAAACTCTGCTTTGCCGGCGCGATCGGGCACTTGAACCTGTCCGACGTCCGCCCGGACCTTTGGTCCATCGGCATTCTGGCCAAGGTCATCAAAAACCAAAGAGGGTACGAGTCTATGTTCGCCGCGCTTATCGCCGGCATCGAATCCAAAGGATTCAAAATTTTCGGCGCCCAGGATCTATGTCCGGACCTGGTATTCAAGCCGGGCGTTCAGACTAAAACCAAACCGGGCAAAGCCGATCTCGCCGACATAAAGCGCGCGGTCGAAGTTTCAAAACTAATCGGCGCGGCGGACATCGGGCAGAGCGTCGTGGTCGACAAGCAGGTCTTGGCCGTGGAAGCGGCCGAGGGCACGTCGGGCATGCTCAAACGCGTGGAAGAAGTCCGCAAAGGGCGCAAGCAATCCGGCGTTTTCGCGAAGATGATAAAGCCCCAGCAGGACTTGCGCATAGACTTGCCCGCAATCGGGACCGACACTTTGCGCGATATTGCGGCGGCGGGCTTGCGCGGGATCGTCGTTGACGCGGGAAACTGCTTCGTAATCGACCGCGACGAGGTGCTTGCCGCGGCTAACAAGGCAAATATGTTTATCCTTGCAAAATAACACTTGTCATTGCGAGGAGGTTTTGTATTGCGCCTGCGCAGGCAAAACCGACGCGGCAACCCAGACAATAAAGCCGCGCCGGCTTGCCGGCGCAACAAAATCAACTGGATTGCTTCGCCCTTTGGGCTCGCAATGACAAAAAAATATGCAGAAAAAAACCATTCCATCTTCAGAATATTTACGAGACCCATTCCAGGTCGCGCGCGATGTATTATTGGGCGCGACCTTGTATTCGTTTGTTGGCGGAAAGCTGACCGGAGGGAAAATCGTAGAGCTGGAGATTTATCTGGGCTGCACGGATCGCGCATGCCATGCTTACCCGAACAAAAAGACTCCGCGCAACGCCGTGATGTTCGGCCCCGGCGGGCATGCTTATGTATATTTCGTTTACGGCTTGCATAATATGTTTAACGTGGTAACCAACGCTCCGGGACAACCTAATGCTATCTTGATACGAGCGCTGGAACCTGTCGTCGGAATCGATACGATGCAAGCGCGGCGAGGGATGGCGGATGTGACCGGCCTTTGCAACGGGCCGGCAAAATTGACCCGGGCGCTGGGCATAACAACGGCGATGAACGGAGCGGACCTCGCGACAATAAACGAAATCTGGATAGAGCCGCGCAAAGGCCCAGCGCCGAAAGTCGCGGCGGGTCGCCGCATAGGCATAGACTATGCGGGCCCGGACGCCGCGCATCCTTGGCGGTTTGTGGTCGCGGGCAGCAAGTTCGTCAGCCGGCCGGTATAAATTACAGTTGCAATCAAACAGTCTGATGTTATAATAATTCGCACACGGGTGATTAGCTCAGTTGGTTAGAGCGCTTCGTTCACATCGAAGAGGTCGTTAGTTCGAGTCTAATATCACCCACCACCCTTCGCCTCTGCGAGGCTTCGGCTGGCAAGCCAAAATTAAAACCGCGCCTGGCGCGGTTTTTCAATTATCTCTTCTGCAAGGATATTTTATCCCTGACTAATTGCAATCTCTGATTGATTATTTCTTCTATGCCTTCCCTGCCGCGATACTGTTTTATAACCTTCTGCTCCCCTTTAAGGATTTCAATTTCGGTTTTATGCTTTTTTATCAGATTCTCTTTAGTGCTTATTATTCCTCTAGTCTCGTCGGCTTCCCTGGGTTCGGTCAATTTCTCGATATTATAAGTGGTCCAATGACCTTTAATTTCTTCTTCCGTTTCGGCTATCTTTTTTTGCAGACGCCCAATCTGTTCTTGGCGGGTTGCGATTTTCGTATCGTCGTCCAAGGCGAGAATCGGATTAATGACTTTCGGGAATTTCTTATTCGGCATGGCTTGCTCCCTATGTTCATCTGTAGTCTATTACAAGATTGTACTTTCGTCAATAAAAATAAATTCCGCCATAGTTTGACTTTTGTACAAAAGCACGGTATAATTTTTCTTACAAAAGTTGTCGCTTTTCTGACGACCGAAAATTTTTCCCGAATATTCTTTATTGCGCACGGTCGCCCGAATACGCCAAAGGGACAAGTAGGTCTTGTGAATGGAGGCAAAAATGAAAAACATCTCAGCAGGTATTGATTTCGGAACCAGCAATTCGGCCGCCGCATTCGGACCCGGAAGCGCCCCTGAATTGGTCGCACTGGAAAACGCGCATACAACAATTCCAACCGCTCTATATTTCGAAAACGCCGACGGCGTGTTGTTCGGGCGCGAAGCCATTGCTTGCTATATGGACGCCGAGCCCGATGCCGGCCGCCTGATGCGCAGTATAAAGCGCATATTGGGGACATCGCTGATGAATTCCGGCGGCACTTTGGTCGGAAAGCGGCTTTTGAAATACGACGAAATCATTGGAACCTTTATCCGCCACATCAAAGAAAAAATCGATGCGGCCGCCGGCGAGGATATAGAAAACGTCGTCCTGGGGCGCCCCGTGCATTTCCGCGACAACGACCCGGCCGGCGACGCGCGAGCACAGGCCGAGCTACACGCCATCGCCATCAACGCCGGGTTTAAAAGCGTCGCTTTTCAGCTGGAGCCTATTGCCGCCGCGTTCGCGCACGAGCGCTTGCTGACCGGTGAAAAACTTGCCTTCGTCGCCGACATCGGCGGCGGGACCAGCGACTTTACAATCATTCGCCTGGGACCCGAATACGCGCAAAAGCTGGACCGCGCAGCAGATATCTTGGCGAACCATGGCATCCGCGTTGGCGGAAATGATTTTGATAAAGCGTTCTCGTTAAAGTCTTTCATGCCGCAGTTCGGAATGGAAACGGAAATCGGCCTGGGCAAGACCTTGCCCATCCCAACCGCGCCGTTTTTCGAGCTTTCTACCTGGAGCCAGATAAACGACCTTTACACCTATAAATCTCTGAACCTGATTAAAAAATATCTGCATCAATCGCGCGCGCCCCAGCGGGTCGAACGCTTGCTGGAAATCGTAGAGCGTCGCCTGGGACATAAAAACTTGGCCCGAGTAGAAGAAGCAAAAATAGAATTATCAGGCGCGCCCCAGATAAAAACCGTTCTGGAATTTTTATCCGGCGCGCCGGCGATTACCGCAACGCGCGAAGATTTCGAAATTGCCATAGAACGCGATGCGCAAAAGCTGAACGAAGCAATCAAAGAATGTATCCGACGCGCCGGCGTAAAAGCATCTGATATAAATCTGGTTATTTTAACCGGCGGATCCACTGAAATCCCGTACATCAGCCAAGCCATGCGTGCACATTTTCCAGATGCCGAGCTGTCTGCAGCAGACAAGTTTTCCAGCGTGGGCCTGGGCCTGTCCTTTGACGCCGCGCGCAGGTTCAATTAATCTTGACTTATTAACAATCTATAATACAATCCTTTCGAAAAAAAAGGGGCGTATTATGTTGATAAAACCTGCAAAACTTGTCCGCGGCGATACCGTTGCGTTCATATCTCTTTCCTGGGGCGGCGCCGGCCTTTTGCCGGATCGGTACAATCAGGGCAAGCGCCAATTCGAGCAGACTTTTGGATGCAAGGTAATTGAAACTCCGAACGGATTGGCTCCTGCGAGTTATTTATACGAGCATCCGGAACTCCGCGCTGCCGATTTAATGTGGGCGTTTAAAAATCCGGAAGTAAAAGCAATTATCGCGAATATCGGCGGCGACGATTCCATACGCATGCTGCCCCATATAGACTATGACATTATCCGCAATAATCCGAAAATCTTCATGGGATTTTCCGATTCTACTGTCACTAATTTTATCTGCAACCATGCGGGCGTCGCGTCTTTCTATGGGCCGGCGGTTTTGTGCCAATTCTCGGAGGCGGGCGGAATAATGCCCTATGTGAAAAACAGCATCGAAAAAGTCTTGTTCGACAACGGGCCCATCGGCGTCATTCCGGAAAACAAAGACGGATTCACTTACGAGTTCATCGACTGGTTTACTCCGGCCGGGCAGACTCAAATCCGCAAGATGCAGCCCACGGACGGTTGGCACTGGATACAGGGCCAGGACCGCGTTTCCGGCAAATTGTTCGGCGGCTGTTTGGAAGTAATAGAAACAATAAAAGGCACGTCAATCTGGCATCCCGAACGACTCAAGGATGCGATAATGTTCTTTGAAATTTCCGAACACGACCCATCGCCGGAACAGGTATTATTCTGGCTGCGCAACTACGGCGCGACCGGCATCCTGGCAAACCTGAAGGCGATTTTATTCGGCCGCCCGAAGAATGAGAAAAATGAAAAATACGAAGCCGTGATATTGAAAGCTTTGCGCGAATACGGACGGACCGATATGCCGGTGGTTACGCATATGGACTTTGGCCATACGGACCCGATTATGGTTATGCCTTACGGGGTAAATGCAACCATCGACTGCGAAGCCAGGACTTTTGAAATTACGGAATCCGCGGTTGTTTAATCTCTTCCATAAAGCCCGATGATTGCAGTTTGAGCAATTGATTGCGCCTCTATCGCCGATGCTATCTCATGCGGGCTGTTGGTGGATGAAAACTCTAATGTCTGCGCCCCCAACGCATACAAAGTAAAATGATAACGATGCGGACCGCTGCCGGGCGGCGGGCATGGCCCGTTATATCCCGGCCGGTTGAAATCCGTATTCAACTCCCTTGCGGGCGGAGCGAAATTCGCCCCTTCTGCAACGCCCATAACAGTTGGCGGAATATCGACGACTATCCAATGATAAAATCCGTTTGCGCGCGGCGCGTCCGGATCATGGACAACCAGCGCAAGACTTTTTGCACCAATCGGCACCCCCGTCCATTCCAAATCAGGAGATATATTTTCCGCACTCGCTCCGCATCCAATACCAGCCTGCTGGGCCGATATAAATTCATTGTTTTGCACAGCCCGGCTGGAAATGCTGAACGCCAACGTCTGATTATGCGCCATAACAAACACTCCCGCAAATAAAAATGCAAACAGTTTCTTCATATTTATATTGTAACGCCGGGCCGTGCAAAACGCCGCAGGAGCCTATTCCTCGCGAGTTGGGAACTCGCCGCGGTCAAGCATTGCCGCTATTTCGAAATGCTTGATTTTCCTGGTGCTTGTTTGCGGCAGCTCTTCTTCCGTTATCGCAAAATGGCTGACCCATTTATACGGCGCAATCTTAAGATTAGATGCCTTTAACAGCAAGCTGACCCGCGCCCGCGTTGTTCCGGGCTTTACCTGAAACACTCCATAGGCCACTGTTTTGCCCCTTATCACGCGTTCAAGCACCGCCGCAGCTAATATATCGTCGTTCTGCAGATACAGGTCTTCCAGCTCGTCCGGATACACGTTTTTGCCGGTATCCAGGACAATGACTTGTTTCTGCCGCCCTTTGATAGTAAGGCGATTTTTGGAGTCAATCACCCCCAGATCGCCCGTTTTCAACCAGCCGTCTTCGAACGCTTCAACATTCGCGACGTCGTTCCCGACATATCCCGACATAACCGCGGTCCCCCGCAGCCACACTTCGCCGACGCCTTTCTTATCCGGATTATGGATTTTGATTTCATTGCCCGGCAGCGACCCCGCATAACTTTTCATTTTTCCATCCGGCGTGACATAATCGAAGTTAATGCTGCCCGATCCGCCCGTCTCGGTCATGCCATAGCAATCGGCGACCGTAAACCCAAGCCTTTCGAAGAAATTCCGTATGGTCGGTTTCAGTTTCGCGCCGGCCGATACCAAGACTCTCACATTTCCGCCAAAGACGTCATGCACCGGATCCGTCACTTTCTTTACCAGCCACCCCATGCCTACGGCGCGCCAGAATCTGCGCGTGGCCAAAATGATTCTCATCGCCGCATATTTTTTCTTCTCTTTCGCCCCGTCGATTATCTTTTTATAAAAGCCTTCCCATATGCGCGGCACGCCCGGAACGACTTCGGGCTTGTACTGCTTGAAATCCTTCAGGAATTCCTTTGGATTCAATATCGGCTGCAACAGCAGCTTCGCGTTCAAAACCAATGGCGCGATAATATTGATCGCCACTCCGTATATATGATACAGCGGCAGGAAGCCGTAAATCGTGTCTCCAGGTTTTATAATCACCTTGTAAACTTTGGCGCCGTCGCCGATGGCCACAAGATTGCTATGCGTCAGGCCCACGATTTTCGGATTGCCCGTGGAACCGGACGTGAACGACAGCATCGCCATATCGCCGGGGCCCACATCCGCGGCAACGAAATCCCTTTCATCCGTAGAATCCAAAGTTTCTATATCGAACGTTTTCGGGCCGCCTTTGATAAAGTAAGATTTCTGCGCCAGCAGAAGATCGCATTTCGTATGCCGCATCATGTTCAGATGCTCGTCGCTTGACAGGCCGGTATCCAGCATCAGGACTTTCGCGCCCTGGGACAGCACCGCGAAATACGAGTTTATGAACTGCGGCGTGTTTCCGGAAAGAATCGCGACAGTGTCGCCTTTCTTTATCCCGAACTTGTTCGCCAGCAAAACCGCGCGTTTTTTCACATTAGATAACAAGTCCGCATAAGTTTCGCCTTGGCGCACAAAAAACGTGCGGGCGCCGTTTTCCAAGCAAACCCTATACAGCACTTCATATATGTTTTTCATCATGTAAGCACTCTTTATTTAGAATGGGTCACCATGACCCAAACATAATAGTATATAGGTTTTGCCGAAGGAAAAACAACTTAATTATTCAAAGCGCGGAACTAAGAATACACGCCTATAAACTTTTAAACAGCCTTTTAATATCATCAAAATGAATAAAAGGTTTGATATGAAAATCCGAATTATCGGCTTATTGGCGGCGGTCTTTTGTCTGGGCGGCATTCGGGCGGGTTTTGCCGCAAATGTCGTGACTTCATCCGATTTTGCAAATGCTTGGAACAGCGGCGCATCCCCGATAATAGTCGTCGGCGCGCCATTGAACGGCACCAGCAATTATGGAATCGTCTTGGCGAACGCATTGAATCCGTTCCTTGGGGCCAGTATGACCATCAACAGCTATAGCGGCCTGCCGGACGGCACCGCGCTGATAATGAACGGCTATACCCTGGCATTCGCTCCGGCTTGGGGCAATGATATGAACGCAAGCATCTCCAACCTGACCGTTTACGGCGCGACTAATGGCGCGATATCTTTCGCAGGCAACGGCACCGGCGCGCATAGCCTGACCGTCGACGGGACTTATTTCTATAACAATGCGACCGGCAGCGACGGAGGCGCGGTAAGCGTTAACTCGCAACAGCAAAGCACGTCCGACAACACATATATCCTGACCGATAACGACTATGTGGGCAACAGCGCGATAAACGGCGGCGCGGTATATATGGCGTCTAATAATTCTATATATTCCGGCGCGGCGAATCCGAACGCCTTTTCCGTCATAGACGATACCGGGGGCAATCATTACATCGCGATGAACAGAGCAACCGGAAGCAATGGAGGCGGCATATATTTCTTGGCGAACAACGCGGACGGCGGCAATGTAGATAATCAATTCACGGCACAGGGATATAATTATTATCAGAACTATGCCAAGGGCTTGGGCGGCGCGATTTACAACGGGGTCTTGAACGGAAACGCGCCGGCGATAAACGATTTTAATATTCTAGGGGGAGTATTTACTCAAAACCAAGCAACCAACGGCGGCGCGATCACAAATGAAATAAACGGCGGCAACACGACCGTGAACGTGGACATCGACGGAAGCTTTTATTCCAACATCGCGATAGCGAACGGCGGCGCGATATATAATGCTGTCGGCGACCAATATTCTCCGTACGGCGGCAATATAACATTTAACATAACCGGGCCTTTTGACAGCAACAAGGCGACAAACGGCGGCGCTATTTATAACGATATTCAGCCGGGCCAATCGACGGTTATTACCAATATCGGCAGCAGTTTCACGAATAACTATGCATCCGGCGGGGGCGGCGCGATTTATAATACATCCGGAAATAATAATCCGGGAACGTCGGTTATCAATATTGCGGACGGAACTTTGTTTTTCGGGAACGGCGCGATTTATGGAGGCGCCATATATAACTCCGGAAACGGAATTATAAATCTAAATGCCGTTACCAATGATTGCACGATATTGGGAAACTGTATAAACTTTACCAACAACTACTCGTCCGGAGCGACGAACGGTTCGGACATATATCAAGACTCCGCGACTGCCGTCATAAATATAATCGGCACCGGAACGGTAAATATAGACGACGGAATCGCCGGAATAGGAACAATAAATCAAGACGCCGGCACTACATTCAACTTGAACCAGTCCAGCTTCAACATATACTTTACCGGCATATATAACAATGCCGCGGGCAGCACTATTAACGCGTTGGGATTCATGTTCGGCGGGGAAAACAATATCGGCGGCATCGCGAATATCACCAGCGCGCAAAACAGTTTCTATTTTAATGCGAATATGCTGTCGAACTCCGAATTGAACTATACGACCATGTCGACCAGCACGGTATCCGTCGGCGCCGCGGCCGGCAATTCTTCGGCCGGTATAAACTTCGAGGGAAGCGGCGCGACGATCGGATTCAACGCGGGACTTGGAACGGCACGGTACTTGCTGCAAGACGATATCAGCAACGGTCAATCAAATCAGATAGCCTTTAATAACAGCGACGTCACTTTCGGCAGCGCGCAGTATGCGGGAAGCACTGATTACGCTTTTTACAATAGCTCTATCCTGGACCTTGCGAATTCGTCAGCAAGCTATCAGCAGTATAATTTTATGAACCTGAATACGGACGGCACGTCGGCGCTTTCATTCAAGATAGGCAACGACCAGAATCAGGGCGCGCTGGCGGCGGATACTATCAATGTTGCGAACGAAGGCGGCACAATCAATCTGGGCAAGATTTATATCGACGACGCGAACGGAATCATAACCGGCTTGATACAAATAATTTACGGCACTCCGCTGGATTTTATAAACGGACAGCAACAATTTATAGCGACTTCGAACGGCACCTATACCGTCACCACCGTGAATAACCAGTACGTCCAGTTGGATAGCGTTCCGACAACCGGCGGCGGAACGACCAGCTCGACCGTAGGCTCGAACGGAGGAACAACCAGCACTACGAACAATCCGGGAGGCGGGACAACCGTTACCACGACCGACCCGAACGGCGGAGCGACCACTACCACGAACAACGGCGGCGGCGATACGACGACAACCACGAACAACCCCGACGGCAGCACCACGGTCACTGTCAGCGACGGTTCGGGCGACACTATAACGGTCACGACAAATCCCGACGGCAGCGCGACGATAACCCAGGAACCCAGCGGCACGGTAACAAACATCCCGGATGGCGGGTCTGGCAGCGCATCTTTGCCGGATGGCACAACGGTCACGGTCGGGCCGGACGGAAGCGGCGGCACAACCACGACTACGACAAACCCGGACGGCACGACTACGGCCAGCACCGTCGATCCGATCGGAAGCGGTGGCACGACCACGACTACAACGCCGGGCGGCGGAGGCGGCTCTACCACGACCACCACCGACCCGAACGGCGGCGGATCGTCCGTGACCAATCCCGACGGCAGCACGGCAGGCACGACCACGACACCGGGCGGAGGCGCCACGGGCACGGCCAGCAATCCTTCCGTCGTGCTGGTGCTGAACGATGTGAACGCGTTGGATGCGGCTGCAATCGCTGCGACACTATCCAGCAGCGCTCCGCGCGCGTGGCAGGTTGGCGCGGGAGAAACCTATCTTTCCGATACCGGCCTTGCCCCGGCGGCGACAGGCCTCGATGCGATGGCATCGGGCGTATTCTCCGTTCACGGCGCGAACGCCGGCACAGTAACTTCAGTATTGGACGGCGACAATCTCTCGATGTTCAATATAGAAAGCGGCGCAGTCGCGACTTTCACTTTGCAGGATTTGACCGTCCAGAACGCATATACCGCCGGCGGAGGTTCCGTCATCAATATGGACGATGCCGGCTCGACGGCGATACTGACTAATCTTGTCGTTCAGAACAATCGCTCTGATGGGAACGGAGGCGCGGCGAACATCGTTGCCGGCACCGTGTACAGCACCGACATAGATTATATAAACAATCATGCGGACGGAGACGGTGGCGCGTTCTATAACTCCGGCACCATAATCAAGCACGGAGGCTCTTACGTCGGAAACAGCGCGGGAGGCAACGGAGGCGCGATTGCCAACGCTTCGCCGGTGTCGGCGACTCCGACGACTATCTACTCCGGCTCGTCCACGATGAACTTCACCGATAACACGGCCGGGAATCTCGGCGGAGCGATTTACAACGAAGGCTATCTGGACATCAGCGTTGCATACGGGGCCGACTGGGTATTCCAGGGCAATACCGACCACGGTGGAGTTGGCGGCGCGAAGAGAAATAATGACATCTATAACGCCGGCACGATTACGTTCACGTCGACCGGGGGTTCGCTCACCATCAACGGCGGCATCGCAGGCACGGCGGGCGCATTGATAGAGAAGCACAGCCCCGCGTTTTTCATCTTGGGCGAGACCGCGGACAATTCCGGCTATCTCGGCACCTTTAATCAATACAACGGCATAGTCGAGGCATACGGCATGTTCTTTGGCGGAACCAATAATATCGAAAGCGGAATCCTGAACTGGCACGAAAACGCGACCAAACTGGATACCGCGACTTTGAATATAACCGGCGGCACCATAAACATCTATGGCAACTTGCGCCTTGTCGACGGCGACAACGTCGGCCCGGCGTCCACTTTGAATCTTTATTCCACGGGATTCATAGATCTTGCCGGAGGAACCTTGTTCCTGGACCCGAACGACGTTATGTTGGCAAGCGGCGGCGGCATCGGGAATGCTGCGGGAGGCGGCAATGGTCTCGGCGGCGCGCAGCAAAGCGACGGTTATTTGGTCGCGACCGGCGCGGGACTGACCGTATATTCCGCAGTGTTTGAAAAAACCGGCGGCGTGACGCTGCTGGAAAACTATGCGACCGGCTATATCCGCAGTCCGGCGCCCAGCGGCGGCATTACCGGCGGCGACATAATCGTATCAAACGCAACATTGCTTATCCAAGGCAACAGCCTGAGTGTCGGCGCGGGCGCAGGCACAGTTGTGCCGACCACCGGAATGCTTGCCGTGGGAGACAACGCGCTGATCGATTCCATAGACGGCACATTGCAGACGCACGTGTTTGCGGGAAAGTTCGCGATATTCTCAGCTCTGACCGATCCGCTGAACAGTATCGCGAACTTTGCGGTCGACCTGGACGCTCAAAAGTTCCAGTCCGACCAGTTCGTATTTTCCGGCACCGCAATGCCCGGCGAATTGATTATGCAAGGCAACGGCAGCAATATAGAGGACATCTATGCGATGGATGCAATCGTTATGCTGTCGCAGATTAACTTGCTGAACTCTCCAAGAACTTCGGTAGTGCCGTTCAATATAATGCAGAGCCCGAATTACGACCCGGCAATAATGTTCGCGGCGACAACCGACTTGGTCTATACTCCGGCCGGCACGTATGCTCTGGTCTCGCTTGGCGACGGAAATTATGAACTGGTATTGCAATCGGCAATCAATCCTGCGGCATCGCGCACGGGCGCGTCCGCAAACGGAGTAATGTCCGCGCAAGCGTTCTTGAATAATACCTTGTTCGACCATGTGTTCCTGGACAGCAACGAATGCTTGGGATGCGAATATGCTCCATGGCAGTTCCAACAGCACAGCAAAGCCGTTTGGGCCAAGGGATATGGGGGCTCGGAAAAATTGAAACTGGGCGGTGATGTGCCGAAACTGGATAATAATTTCTATGGAGTAATCGCAGGAATCGACTTCGAGTCGCAACCCTTGGGCCCGGATAAGCAATGGCGCTGGCTGCCGACTCTGTATATGGCATACAACGGCGGCACGCAGAAGTTCGCCGGCGCGGATATGAACATCAACGGCGCGCAAGTCGGCGCGATGAGCAGTTGGTCGAACGGGGACTTCATCGGCGCGTTGCTGGCGTACGGCGGAATTTATAATACTCGGATAGATATAGACGGAACTACGGATTCCGTGAACAATTGGCTTGCGGGAGGCGCGGGTAAAGTTGCTTACGATGTGCGGCTGAATGCTGAAAATATAATACTCCAGCCGAATCTGTTGTTGTCCTATAATTACATCGGCGCACAGAATTGGGATTCCGATTACGGGAACATCGATATGGCGTCCGGTTACCTTAACGGGCTGAATGTGGCGCCGGGATTAGCATTCATAGCAGGCCTTGGCGACTCGTTCAATGTGTTCCTGTCGGGGCTTTATATGAGGAATATTACAAATGACAACGTAAATAAAATCGGAGAAATGGAGGCGCCGGCGCTGACGACTCCCGATTATTATTTCGAATACGGTATCGGGGCCGTCGGCTTTATAACAGAAGCGACGTCATTGGAAGCCAAAGCTGGGTTGCGTACCAGCGGCAGCGTCAACGGCTTTAACGGTCATATCGGGATTTCGTATAAATTCTAAAAGATTTTATCAAGCATTTTAGTCAGAGTCTTGCCATCGGATGCGCCGTCATAAATGATTTTGCCAGTGGATAAAATTATCGCGCTGTCGGTCAATGGCAGAAGAGTTTTCAAATTATGCTCCACTATTACAAAGCCCGTTCCGGTCTTCTGATTTATCTCGCGCAGCTTGTGGAAAGTATCGCTGATAAGTTTCGGCGCAAGGCCTATTGACGGCTCGTCCAGCAACAGCAATCGCGGCCGGTTGATAAGCCCGCGTGCAAGCGCGACCATCTGCTGCTGCCCGCCGGATAAATTTCCCGCCATATCATCAAGACGTTCGCGCAAATCCGGGAAATACGTCAGCACTTCGTCCAGTCTCGCCGGAAACTCCGCACGCGACGACCAATAATGAGTCATAATTTCCAGGTTATCCGCTACGCTCATATTCGGGAAAACCCGCTGACCCTGCCCTATCATAAACAAGCCATGCCCGATCCAAGCACGCGGCGAAGGAGCAAACTGTCTGCCACTGAATTTCAGTTCGCCGGACATAGGTTTCAACAAACCCATTATCGTTTTCAGCAAAGTAGTCTTACCGCAGCCGTTCGGTCCCATAATCACGGTAATTTTCGACGGGTCCAAACAGGTCGTAATTTCATCCAATACAACCTTGTCCCCGTATCCTGCAATAATGCGCGAGAGTTGGATCACTTTATTATTCCTTTATCACGACCGGTATCCCGTTTTGAATTTCGCGGACTACAATGGACATAAGAATATCGCCTTCTTCGTCCGTTTGCAAAGTTCCAAGCGGCGTTTTCAACCCGGCCGTATTTTTCTTCATAGATTTTACAACAGATTCTTTCGTCGGCCTTTGCCCCGGCTCTGTATCCGCCTTTTCCCAAGCATTTATCAAAACATTCAGCATCGTATAAGTCGCGTCGGAATAATAAGTATCCGTTCCGCCCAATACTTTGCTGTATTTTTCAATCCATTCGGGACTGGCGGACACATCGTTGATTTCCCACATTCCTTCGGCCAGAGACTTGTCTTTCAGCGTCCCCAGAGTCTGATACGCGGTCGCCGGGATTCTCAGATTATTTCTTTTCATGGCGATGAAAAACAAATCCGATTCCGGCGGCAATGCTTCCAGTATCAACATGTCCGCGTCCGACTGCTTGATTTTCTGTATAATTACATCAAAGTTCTTTTCGCCGGGATTAATCCGGAAAGTCGGCCCCAGCGCGACTTTGTCCTGCGCTTTCATTTGCCGGATAATTTCTTCATACAAGATATTGCCGGAGACATCGTTGCTGGCCACCAGCGCGATTTTTTTTACGCCTTGGTTCTGCAAGCGCGAAACCAATTTGCCGATCGCCAATTTCACATCGGTGGCCAGGCGGAAAGCGTAATCGCCGCTGCTCGTCGCCGGATCAAGCGTATAGTTTATGTTTATAATCCGATACTTGTCCGTAATCGGATTTATCGCAAGCGAAATCGACGACAAAATATTCATAATCGCATCAGCCTCGTCATTCAACGCGATACGTTGCATCGCAGTGACGGCCTTTTGCGTGGAAAGCTGCACATCTTCGAAATGAACCTCGTATTTGTATCGCGCGTTCGGATTATTGGATTCCCATTCCGATAGGAACGCTTCTATGACCTTGCGGCTGGCGTCGCCGTAAATCGCCGCGTCGCCGGACATAGGATAGAGCGCCGCGATTTTCACAACCGGCTTATCGCTGGCCGGCATAGGCGCGCGACGCGGAGAAAATGCAAGCGCAATCGCCGCGACAATGGCGATGACGGCGATAATTATCCAAAGTTTTTTGTTCATTCCCCTACTCCTCTACAATTTCCGGTTTTCCGTTCGTGACGCGCTTGATAACCGCATCGGATTGGAATATTCCATTATCGCTTTGGGTCAAGCGCCCGACTATGCCGTCGTATTCTTTAATCGCGCGCAAAGCGGCTGCGGCTTCTTCCGGCGTCTCCGCGGTTTCAAACGCTTTCACCATCAGCATAATCGCGTCATAGAAGTTTCCGGTCGCGAAATCGCTGGCGGTGGATTTATATTCGCCGCGCAGGCGAGCGTTGAACTCTTCCGGGCTTTGCGCGACATCGGAAAAATAAGCTCCTTCCAGTATGCTGAAATCCGGCGCCATTGAAAACGTTTCGGTATTCGCGATCGGCATGGTCAATCCGGACTCGTGATATTGCTTGATCAAAATAGGAAGCTGCGCGCCCCAGACGCCCACAACCAACGCGTCGGGCTTCATCTGTTTTATTTGCGCGAGTACCGGGCGGAAATCTTTTTCGGTAGGATTTATCTCGAAAGTTTTCGTTTTAATCCCGGCATTTTTCGCAGCGCCGGCAAGCGCTTTTTCCAGAACGCTGAATCCGGCATCAACTTCGGAAATTATCGCAATGTTTTTGTATCCCTTACGCGCAAAGAATTCCGCCAGCCTGCCGGTCGTCTGCGACGGCATCGTCCAGTGTATGAACGCGTAGCCGCCTTTCGCTATATTTTGGTCGCTTGCCCCCACGTTCATATAAATCACTTTATGCTTGTCGGCAATTGGCGCGACGACCAGTCCGGGAGTGCTTGCGAAACCGACAATCGCAGCCACGGCGTTGCTGAAAATCTGCTTGTTGGCCAGCACCACTGTTTTTTTAACTTCAAACCTGTCGTCATCAACCACCAATTTATAATAATATCTGTTGTCAGCGTTTTTATTGGCGTTCGCCACTGCCATCATAATTGCATTTTTCGCAGATTCCCCAACATTCGCCAAATCCCCGGACAAGGGCAGAATCGCGCCGATTTTGATTACGGGCTTATTGTCGGGATTTTCCGCGCTATGGCGCGGAGAAAATGCAAGCGCAATCGCTGCGATGATCGCAATGACTGCAACAACTATCCACAGTTTTTTATTCTTCATTTTTCATTCCTTATTTCGCACTTGGTCGGCTTTGGCCGGCGAGTGAAAATTCCTTCGGGACGCAGCCACAGTAAAATGATAAATATCACGAATGCAATCACATCGCGCCATTGGCTGGCGAACAGCCAGACTCCTATATTCTCCGCGCCGGCCAGGACCATTGCGCCCAAATAAGCGCCGCCGATCGTCGGGCCGCCGATAATCGCCGCTATCATGCCCTTGAACAAAATATTAAAGCCCATTGTCGGCTCCATACCCGTATCGTATCCTACGCACAAGCCATATGCGCCCAGAATCACGCCCGTCAGCACGGAGACTATCATCACCACGCGCCCTACGTCCAATCCGATAATGTTCGCCAGCGGAGGGCTGTCGTGAATTGCGCGGACTTGCTTGCCAAAGAATGTGCGCTGCAGCATAAATGACAAGCCAACCAACACGACTGCGCCCAGCGCGATGATTACGAATTGAGCAGTTGGAATTCCCATGAATTTTGAAAAATCAACCGCCGACCCCAGAGTCTGATACTGCGGCCCGAACAGCAGATGAATCACGCTTTCAAAAATCGTATACACACCCAAGGACACCACCAGTAAGACCATCGGCGACGCGCCGAGTTCGCGGATTGGCTTGTAAACAAATGCTTCCAAAGCCCAGGTAAATGCCGCGACCAAAATTGCAACAATAGGCCATGCCGCGGCGCCCATCACCGGCACCAGCGCGTATCCCAGATAAGCGCCCAGCGCGACCGATGCGCCGAGTGTCAGATTAAAGAAAGGCGACACCCAGTACATCAAGCGGAACGCCATGGCGACAAGGGCATACCCGCTGCCGATTATCAGAGTATTAAGAAGCAATTGTGCCAGCATTATTTTACCGGCTCCATCTTGCCGTCTTTCACGATTGAAAGCATAGACGAGCTTTCAAATTCGCCGCTTGGTTTTACTTTATATTCCGCGTCAATCCCGCGCCATTTGCCAAAGCCGCGAATTGTTTTCACAACGTCCGCGCCATCCGTTGTCTCGGTCTTTTCAAACCCATCCGCCAGTGCCGAAATCATATCATATATATAATTTGAAAACCCAGGATTATCGCCAGACTTCAGCCCTATGTGTTTTTGAAATTCTGCATCCGGAACAAGCCCGCCGATATTATACATTCCTTCGAAAATTGCCATATCACGGGAGAAACGCATAGTATCCGCGAAGAATACCGGCTTTGTGATTTTCTGAAGCAATATTTCGCGCGTCAGCAAGGTCTGCGCCGGTTCAAAAGAGTCTATAACTATAACTTCGTCGTTATAATCATTCTTTACTTTCGCAACCAATTGTGAAAAATTCTTTTCATCAGTATTGAATAAATCCAAGTGGTATTTTATTCCCGCACGATCAAGCTGCGGCAGTAGCTCTTGCATAAATTTTTGCGAATTACCGATATTTGCCAGCAGCAATGTCGTGCTTTTTATATTCCTTTGCTTGAATATTTCAACAAACTTTGCATACATATCGCCCATGTTTAAATAAAGGTCTGTGGGATTTTTCAACTCTTGGCCTTGGGAACAATTAAAATGCGCTATATTATGCTCGGCCGCAACGATGGAAATAATCTTCCCTGCGTTGGTAGTATATGACACCAGCGCGTTTGCACCCTTGGCGGCCAGCATTTTTGCGGCATTATTGGCGACTTTATTATCTCCGCCGAAATCTTCAACCAAAAGTTTGTAATAATACTTGCAATTATCAGCACATTTTTTATTTATGTCGGTTACTGCTGTTTCAGCAGCCTTGCGCTCTACAACCCCCAAATGAGCAAAGTTCCCGGTCAGCGGCAGAACAATACCGATTTTAATAACGGGCTTGTCCGGCGCAACTTCACGCACCGGGCGGAATGCAAAAAATGCTGCAATCACAATTGCAATAATCCCGATAATTATTAAAAGTTTCTTTTTCATAATTTACTCCTTTTGTTTGTTCTGTAGGGGCAGGGTTTGCCTGCCCCGGGGCGGGCCGACCCCGCCCCTACTTTCCTCCCCCAATTTCATTGGGGGAGGTGGTGCCCTTACATTCTCACTACCTGGCCGTTTTCTATGCGCACGCGGATAAGCGGGCTGTCTATTATTCCGTCTTTATCAACACTAATTTTTACACCCAACGCCGACGGGTAATCTTTGATTTGATACAGGCGGTCTTTCACTTCCGGGCCAGTCAGCTTATGGTCCGCAGATTCATAAATGCTGACCAGAATTTTGAAGTTATCATACAAATTCGCAGTACAAGGCATTATATGCAAGTCCGTGCGATCGGCCAGACGGCTTTGAAATTCAGGGCTGCCGCTGATGGACGAAACGAATACAGAGCCTTCCAGATAATCCCTGTTTGGCGTATTTGCAATTTCATCTATGGACGTATATGGAATGTTCAGATTCTGCTCTGCTGCCTGCTTTGCAAAAATCGTCATCTGCGGATCAAGAAGCATCAGCATTACTAAGTCCGGCTTTTGCGCGCGCATTTTCTCTATCACCAGTCTGAAATCTTTTTCATTGATATTCACAAGGTTCATCGACGTGAATTTGATTCCGTTTTTTGCCGCAAGTTTTTCAACCTCATCCATCAGTTCCGTTATATTCGCGGAATTCTGCGCGATGGAAGATATGGTTTTTATGCCCCTGTCTTTCATCAAAGAAACAAATGCCGCAGCCTGGGTGGCGGGCCGCGACCAATGATTAAATGAATATTCGTAATCCTTGAAAAACTTCGCGCCCCAAGTGCAGCCCATACCGGGAATTTGATGTTTTTCTATCACGGGCGCGCCGATATTGGAGCCATCAAACATAAACAGCATCGCGTCCGCGTTTTTCGCGCTGATAAGACGGGTAGTGTTTAACACGATTTTCTTCATATCATATTGATCGTCTTCAAAGATAAGCTCATAACGATATTTGGAATTGGCTGGAATTTCCGCCTGCGCCATCAACAAGGATTCACGGATAACGCTTCCGATTGACGCCAAATTCCCCGTCAGCGGCAATGTAGCGCCAATTTTTACCACCGGCCGAGGATCCGCGGATTCGCGCGCTGGGCGGAATGCGAAGAATGCCACAGCAGCGATTGCGATAATCCCGATGATGATCAAGAGCTTCTTTTTCATGATTATTCCTTTATTTTTTCGAGTTGCATTGAACGTACGGAGTTGCGATTTTTGGAACTATCCAAGGATTCGCAATCAGAAACTCCGAAACGTTGACCGTGCGGCGGGTGTCGAACAGATAATGATTAACCGTCTTCCATTGATCCGGCGTCAGATTCGCCAAAACCGCATTGGCAACGCATTCGCAAATACCATCCGTGGTCGGCGTAGCGCATTTATCAATCAGTTTTTTTACCTGCTCTTCGGGGCTGACCGTCTCAACTACTTTTGACACGACTTCGCCGACCTTGCCGTCGCCGCCGAAAATGCTGGACCACGACAAGGCCGACGCCGATGTAACAACCATGCTGAGCATTCCGATCATTAAGAGTTTCTTTTGCATGTTTTTTCCTTTCTTGTTAGATGCCAAGATATGCTTCTTGGACTTTTTTGTTTTTCAGGACCGCGTCGGGGGTGCCGTTCGCCAGCAGCTGGCCATGATCAAGCACTATTATATTATCGCACAAGCGGCGGATAAGGCCTATGTTATGCTCTATAACCACCAAGGTTTTCCCAGCCGAACGAAGTTCACCCAACAACCCGGCGACCTGCTCTACCATTGCTGGGAACAGGCCCGTAAAAGGCTCGTCCAGCAGATAAACATCCGCGTCTTGAATCATTGCGCGGCCCAGCTCTAACAATTTCCTTTGGCCGTAAGACAAATCTTCGGCGTTGGCGTTTCGTTTATCCAAAAGATGAATTTTGCTCAGCATTGAATCAATCCTGAGCGCATATTCCTCCGTGCCGACTTCGCCAAGGCCGCCCATAATTTTCGTATTCGCAATTGCCAACAGCAAATTATCCGTTACCGACATTTGATTTATCAGCCGGCCGTCCTGGAAAGTGCGGGCAATACGAAGTGAGCGCAACGCCATAGGCTGTATATGAGTAAAAGTTTCGCCGCTGATAACAACTTCCCCGCAATCGGGCGTTAGGGTTCCGGTCAGCAGGTTCATCAACGTGGTCTTGCCCGACCCATTAGGTCCGATAAGGCCGGTCGCAATGCCGCGCGGAAAAGCCACGGACAAGTCATCCACCGCCCGCAAGCCTCCGAATGCTTTTGTAAGATGCTTTACTTCTATCGCGTTCATTTTACGACTTCAAATTTTCCATCTTTTACTTGCTTGATTATATCTTCGGTCTGGAAGAATTGACCGGCTTGTTTATATTTCTCGCCGGTTTCGCCAACAAAAGTTTTTTGCGCGTTCAGCCATTCTATCGCGCCGGCAACCGAGTCCGAATTTTCAAACGCCTGCACGATAATCGATGCGATATCATATATTATCGATGCATTTTGCGTGCTGCGCAGCTTGGAAAAATCTTTGAAGTTTTTCAGAAACTTATCGCTTCCGTCCGGATAGAAAATATACCAAGTATCGTTAAAACTCGCGCTGTTTTCCGAATACTCTGTTTGCTGAACGCTGGTAAATGGAATATCTATTCCCAATTCAAACATCTGCTTGCGCATTATATCAAAGTCCGGAATTTCCAAAATGGACATTACGATATCCGGTTTCGCGGATTCGATTTTTTTAAGCGTGGTTCTGAAATCGCGCGTTCCCATACTCAATGATTGGTCGCTTACAATCTTGATGCCGAAATCGTGCGCTTGCTTTCTGAATTCGCCCATAAGCGTATCGGCAAAGCTGTTTATGTTGCCTATGATCGCAAGCTCTTTGACGCCCAGCCGTTTCATTTCCACCAAAGAAGCCGCTGCTTCGCTTGACAGCCTGGGGCCCATATTAAAGCTGTTGGAATGGGATATCGTATCCATACTTGCCCCCATGTTGAAATGCACGACCGGCGCATTTTTCACATTCTGGGACACGACTTGCCCGGCGGCATCCCAATACGAGATTATCGCAGAAACTTTGTCGTGCGATACAAATTTGCTGGATATTGTAGAACCGGATTTCAAATCCCAATGGTCTTGGCCTTCTATTATGAATTCGTATCTATTCCGGGTATTTTTATCCTTCAAATCCCGCTGAAACATAAGAAGGGCTTCCTTTGCGATTTCTCCATTTTCATTATAATCTCCGGTCAAAGGCAACACTGCACCGATTCTGATAATTGGCTTATCGCCTTGGGCAACTGGCGCATGCCTTGGCATAACAGCAAACACCAATGCAGCAATCGCAACTATTATTCCGATTATTAGCCAGATTTTCTTTTTCATTTTGGTTCCTTTGTTTTATTTTACCCCTGCCCCACCCGCTTACGCGGGCACCCCTTCCCCAGGGGGAAGGGGAATTATTACATCCTATACTTCCCCAAGAATCCTTTGGGTTTGAAGACCATCATCAGCACCAGTGTTGCGCCGTAGATTATTTGTTGCAGTTGCGCGGCGACCTCGTACGGCAGGCCTATGAACCGCAATGCTTCGGGTAATGACAGCAGCACCAGCGCGCCCAGGACACTGCCCCAGCTGCTGGCCAGTCCGCCGATTACTATAATCGTGAATAAGAATATGCCCTCTTTAACCTGAAACGTGCTGGGGTCAATAAACGCGATATAACTGGCGAACAGGCTGCCTGCGATACCTGCAATCACGGCGGACATAATGAAAATAAGGCTTTTCATTTTCTCCGCCGGGTATCCCAGCACTGTGGCCAGTTGCTCATCCTCGCGGACTGCTTTCAGTGCGCGGCCGAAAGACGACCGATCTATCCATTCATACAATGCGAATATTATACCCAGCACGACCAAGCACAAAATCAAAAAGCCCGCGTTGCTTTCTATTCCCTGGCCGAAAATTGCAGGCTTTGGAATTCCAAATATGCCCAGCGGCCCGCGCGTAAGTTCTTTCCAATTAAGTAAAATTGAAAATACAATTATGGATAATCCGGCGGAAACAATCGCATAATAATCGCCTTTCCAGCGCGATAAAATTCGTCCGACAAAGCCAGCCGCGATTATATTTAGGCCTGCGCCCAGCGCCAGCGATGTAAAGAAGTCCATGCCCAATGCGGTCATGCCCAACGCCGTCGCATATGCGCCGATTCCATAGAAAGCAGCCTGGGCCAGCGACAGCAATCCAGCCATGCCGACGACCAAATTTAGGCTCAGCGCCAGCACCCCATAAATGCAGAACAAAATCCCAAGATTTAGTAAATATTCCATAGCGGGATAATTATAGGAAGAAAGATGTCAAGATATCAATAAGAAAAATTATGTCAAGCCTGCCGGATTGATTAATGCGAATACTATATATAGCCTTCGTATTGCGTAAAGCCGATGTAATATTTATACTTTTCCGGCGTAAAGCGCAGAAATACATAAGTCGGATCGTCGTATCCAGTGACTCCGAATTTCTTTATACCCGGCAGAAAACGATTTTGCTTTTCACGCATATCCTCAATGATCTCTATCCGGCCAAAAAGCCGCAGAGACATCCTTGTTGCCGGGTTGAAGTAATAAAGGCAAATATTGTGATTTTCTGAAACCTGCCACAGCGTCTTCCATCTGGTCGATGTAAAGAAATATAGGTCCAGATCCGTAATCTCGCGGTTGAAAATATTTATCACATTACGCGCGTCCGGATATTTATCCGGCCTGTTTGTCGCCAGGATAACGTCTTCGCACGAACGGATTATATCTATAAAAGACTGTTTTTGTTCGTCTGTCATATAAACAATTCTATCAGCGATTCATACGAAACAAACAGGTATTGATTCCGATGGTTATCCCTCATCCCATATCATGGGATATACGCTTTCAAAACCTTTGCCATGCCCGGCATTCGGGACTATTATAATCTTAGTCGGATCGCCTATGAAATTTATGATCAAGCTTGCCGGTATCACCATATCTTTTTCGCCGACATAATGTACTTGCGGAATTTTTTTCAATTCTTCCCTATATGAATTCAAATCCAACGATTCACTCAACTGTGGTAACTTTTTCATGCGCGTCCATTCGGTATGGTCAAGATTTCCGGCAATCGTGACCAGTTTCTTCACATTCAATTCAGGATGAAGAACCGCCGCCAATCCCGCTATTTGCGCGCCGCCGGAAAAACCGATTAGAATCACAGTACGCTTATCCGCGATCTGCATAATTGCCTGCGACGCGCTATCAACCGCCTGCTTTGAAAACCGCGCGTTCGCCCAATCTTCGGGCCGGCACGCTTCGTCTTTCACATACTGGCAAGGCCGACCCAGATAAATCACATTCGGCGCCGGATCGGCAAACGCCAGCCGGCGCATAAAATCATTCCGCGGCGTTGGATCGCCGGTCTGACGGCCATGGCCGTCGAATGCGCGGCCGTCGCCTTCGATATAAACTTTAACCGCTGCGGCCGGATCCGTTAATTTCTGATATGAACGCAGAGCAAATATTGTCGTGCGAATATCGCGTTCTTCAAAAAAGTCCGGCGGCTGCATTGTTTGCGCACATGCAGCCGCCAGAATTAAACATAAATGCAAATAAATTATTTTTTTCAAAACTTATACTTGAACGACAGCAATCCGGTGTTGTCCATATAACTTTCACGAAACCGGCCTATGTACGCAATCGTCGCATCAAGACTTCCGAATGTTGCGGTCAGGCCTGCACCGGCCTCTACCGCAGTGCGGGCAAGCGCGCTGCCGTTTACATTCACTACCGCGCCGTTCGCCATGGCCATTGTCGCATTAACATCGCTGGTTATCATGTCATACGTCGCGCCAACATACAGTTCGGGCACGCATCTTGAACCGCTGCGCGCCACGCCGCCGCCATAATATGCCTGCCTATGCTTTTCGTACGAAAGTTTAAAGCCCGCAATGCCGGTAAGGTAATCAAAGGTATGGCCGTCTATACGCGAATTCGTGGAATCGGTATATCCCCTTTCTCGAACATTAAAATAGCGCAGTCCCGCTTGCGGCGTCACTACGAAATCCGCCGCGCCGATTTCATAACCCGTCAAACCCTGCGCGGCGAAAGTATCCACCTTGTGGCTGCTGTGCACTTCCACCCCCGTAATAGTCTTATTATCCGAATACATACCGAACGTATTGCTGACCACGCCGTTCAAAAACCATTCGGTCGGTTTGTATTCTCCATACGCCAATATGGTATTCGAATTTATTTTGGTCTCCCCAATCGTCGGTTCTACCTCGGTGTGCGTATAGGCGTACCCTATGCCGAGTTTTGTCGAGCTTGTCAGATTTGTCTCCGCGCCCGCCGCAACACCAAGCGAATTCGCGTCAAAACCATTATATCCGTTCAGCCTTGCCGCGTTAGCCAAACCCTGGACCCAAACGGCTGTGCCGCCGACTTCAAAATCACCCGAAGACTGTCCGCGCGGAGCGGCCGCCATGCCTGAAAGCCGCGTTCCAACCGCGTCGAAGACTTGCAATGCGTTCTGCTGCGACACCACCTGGGCCTGGGGCGCGGTCGTCGGCCCGAACGCGCTGGCGGCCGCAAGTCCGGCGGCCGTGTCAAGGGAGTTTCCTGTCTGCAACAGCGCGGTAATGTTATTCGCAATCTCATTAAAATCGTTATTCGCTGAAGCGCCGCTCATCAATCCGGCAATTATTGCAAGCTGGCCGGCATCCGCGCCCGGAACATTCAAAGTATGCTGCGACACATTGAACGTGCCGTCAGCATTCTGCGCGATATTATACAACGCATTGCTTGCAGGTCCGGTATAAGCAAAGGTTCCGGTTGCGTTCGCGATTTCCCATAACTCCAGATTATCGCCTCTGACGCCGATGTCTATAATCAGGCTGCTGACTGTGCTGCCGCTGCCTATCGTTATAGTATCCGCGGAAATAGTCGGCGTTATATTCAGCCTGGCAATCAATGTCGTATTCGCATCAAATATTATGGAGCTTCCCGCGCCGCTTGCAATACCTCCGTCAAGCGTCACTGTCCCACCATTCGCAAAGTGCAAAGTTCCGGCATTATAAATGTCGTTCAATACTCCCGCGACCATATTGTTGGAGAATGTCACGTCACCGTCGAATGCAAGGCTTGCCCCCGTTTCGTTGTAAATCGCGCCGCCAAGCAGACCGGCGCTGTTGTCATAGAACTCGGCCCCGGCGCCGATGGTCATAGAGTTGTTATTGTAAATCGCGCCGCCCCATCTGGCTGCCGTATTGCCGGAAAACAGCGCGCCTGTCCCGATCGCCGCCGAAGATATTCCGCCGCCCGTATCAAAATTTAAAATCGCGCCGCCGCTGCTGCCGGCTATGTTTCCGATAAATTCGGCATCGTTGCCTATGGTGGTTGTCGCACCTTGAAGGAATGCCGCGCCGCCGGAACCGCCCGATTCATTTCCGTTAAATGACACGTTGTCCGAAACGCTGAGCGTTGATGCGATACCTACACCCATAACATAAATCGCGCCGCCGGCATCGTCCACCGCAATGTTGCGGGTAAAGCTAACGCCGTCTTGAATGGCCACATGGGACGGAGGATATCCCTGGGTACTGTCGGTGCTGCTATAAATAGCGCCGCCGGAATTCGCCCTGTTATCGGAAAAAGAAAGCCCGCTTGCGACGGTTACCGTTCCAAAATTTTCAACAGCGCCGCCCGTGTCGCCGCCCGGATGCGGCCCGGTCCAATCTTGGTTGGAAATGTCTGTTGAAATAGTTATATCCTCGTCGAATAAAACTATCACCCTGTCTGGAGCGGCCCCCTTGGCGGATATCGCCGCTAGGGCAAATATGACTGTTGTCAAACTGGTTTTCGAGAGCCTCATTCTTCCCTCCTGGTTAATAATGTGATTATGATAACAAACATAAAGTTTTAAGGTATAGGTTTGTATTCCAAGGCAGTAAGCATTCTCGCAACTCGGGGATTTTTAAGGGATAATGGTGGCTTTCAAGAAAAATTTTGAAACTAAGTCTTGGTTAATCAATTCTTAATTATTTACTAATGATATGATCCAATTAATCCATGAAGAAATGGTCGAACTTCTTCTATTATATGTTGAAGGAGAAGCAACTTTGTACAAATCGCATTTTTTCATAATTGCTACAATTTCTTCTTTACTTAATGGCTTTGCACTTTCAAAGTATTTTATTAAGACGTCTTTAAACACACGATGAGAAATTATTGCTTTGGCAAATTGTAATTGTTTATCATGAACGTTTGAAGACAATATCTTTTTTGCTTTTTCTGATAGCATAACCGCATCTTTACTTTCTTCTATCAATCCCAAATATTTTGCCGCCGAAACATAATAATCTGTCTGCCTACGGTCAAAGCCATAATTACTAGTTATATCTTGTTTGGATAGTCCTACATTCAATAATAGCTCGCATAAGTTAATCACGCGTTCAAAACTATCGGCCTGAGGGAATGGAATATTGGGTTCTTGCGTGATTTGCGTTGTTTCTATCAGATCTTTTATATCCGATATCGCTATATCCAATTTTGCCAAATTGTATCTCTGAAATTTTTTTAAAGTCAACGAATTATAATCATTAACATCTTTAAATTCATATTCGTACAAATAAAATATGTTGTTAGTGTAAACAAGGAATATTGTTTTTATCTTCTTATTGATTTTTTTATTCCATAATCGCAATGGATAATATAATTGTCTTACAATAAAGTCATCTGCAATGTTGTTTTTGGCTTCTATTATTGTAAAGCTTTCAGCTCCTTCATACCCTCCATCAATTTCTAATTGAGAACCGATGACGTTTAATTCAACTTTTTTGTTTGTCTTACAATCTGCTATATCGAAACTAAATTCATTTGAGGACATTCGGCCACTTACTGTTGGTTTCAACTCAACATCGCCTATAAAGTCTTCTAATATGCCAGAGAGATAAGCACAACTAATCGCAGCCGCTTCACTAGTAATGTTATTAGGGTTTAAGCTTTGTATATTCTCCGGGAATTCCATATTTTTGATATTTGAAGAATATATATCCTCTGTAAATTTAGCATAAACTTCTAAAGGTGCGATTATATAGCTACTTCTCGTTATTGGTAAAATAGCTAATTTGTTTTCCGTAAATACCTTGGGAAGCTGGGACATATTATCAAATTTCGTAACCAATCTAGGCTCTGCGCGTAGATTCTTTATTTGAGCAGCCGTAATTTCGAATTGGCCGTCTTTACTGATACAATCAAAGATATTGTATCTCTCAAATGCTTCCTTCCAAAATTTATCGGACTTAGTCATAATTACTTATCAAAACCTCTTCTATATCGCCTCTTGTAGTTGCATCAGCACTTATTTGTCGCTTAGCGAATATAGTTTTTATGTTATAGTCTTTGTATAACCCTTTTATAAAATCTGTTGCAGAATTAGACAACAAAAATTTTATTCCAGTATTATTCAATCTATCACAAGTTAATTTAAGTCTTAGTTGTTCATCTTTACCGAATCCCGTATCTGTATAACCTGTGAAATTTGAAGACATAGATATTGGATCATAGGGTGGATCAAAATATACAAACGCTCCTTTCCTTACCCTTTTTAATACATCATCGAAATCTCCTGTTTTGAATATTATATTATTTGCATTTAAATAACCACTAACAGCTCTTATAACAATATCATTCACTATATTAGGAGACTTGTAATAACCAAATGGTGAATTAAATTCACCCGCTCTATTTACTCTGAACAAACCATTATAACAAGTCTTGTTTAGATAAATTAAACGAGATGCTTTTTTTACATCTGAAAGATTGCTATACCGTTTATGGTCTCTGTCGATCTCGCGGATTTCATAATAATATTCCGGAGTGTTTTCATGGCGCATCAAATCTTCTATTAATTCTTCAGGATGGGTCTTGATAACCTTATAAACATTCATCAAAGCATCATTAAAATCATTTATCACAGCATTTTTTGGCTGTAATTCAAATAATAATGCTCCCCCACCAAGAAAAGGCTCATAATAAGTAGAAAAGTGTGGAATATTTTTGCAGATCTCAGGTAAAAGCTGACGCTTTCCTCCAGCCCACTTAACGATTGGAATAACTAACTTGTTATGTTTCATTTTTTAAGTTCTCTACGAGTACAGTCTATCACAGTTTTGATAACCGAGGCAATTAAAAAGCAGATATTTTAGATTTCTGGCGGAAGCGCAGGGATATGCTCGGCGCGCTGCGTCTGTGCGTATCCTCGTAGTTGCTCAATCTTCGCTTCGCTTGATTTCGCATACTCGGATTCAAGTCAGGTGCATTCAATTAGATAAATTGGCGGGCAGAGAGGGATTCGAACCCCCGAAGGACTTGCGCCCTCAACAGTTTTCAAGACTGCCGCGTTCAACCACTCCGCCATCTGCCCAAGACCAGGATTATAATTTATTTTTTCCGCATTGCAACCGCAAACACCGCCGCGCCCGCGATGAACATTACCGCGCTGAGCAACTGCCCCATCGTCAGCCCCCAACTGGTCAAGAATCCTATCTGCGCATCCGGCGCGCGGAACTGTTCCGCGAATATGCGAAAGATGGCGTACAGCATCCCGAAAATCCCGCCCAGCGCCCCTGGTTTTTCCTTCAACTTCGTCCAGCGCCACAGGCAAAGCATAATCACAAACAGCGCCAAGCCTTCCAGCGCCGCCTCGTACAGCGGGCTTGGGTGGCGCGGCGTCATATCGTCCGCTCCCGCAAATACTATCCCCCAAGGTCTTGCCGTTTCGCGCCCCATTACCTCCATATTTATAAAATTCGCAATCCTCCCGAAAAACAGTCCTATCGGAGCGACAACCGCCAGCATATCCAAAATGCTGAAGGCATTTTGGAAGGTCGTAGAGCGCTGCTGTTTTTTGTTTCGCCAAGCGAACAGAAAAACAGCAACAATAACTCCCAGCAGGCCGCCATGGAACGACATTCCTCCATTCCATATCGCGAAGACTTCCAGCGGATATTTCATAAAAAACGGCAGATTATAAAACAGCACGTACCCCAGCCGCCCGCCGATAATAACGCCGAGAACAAGCGCGGTGAAAAGATCGTCAAATGATTTCTTTGAAAACGCTGCCCCGGCCAGGCGCTTGAAAAGCCAGCCGCCCGCTATAAACGCGGCGACATACGCCAGCGCGTACCAGCGCACCGCAAAGCCCGCAATACTAAACGCAACCGGCGAAATAGGCTCGATAAGTATCATTTCCGCTTAAATATACAGACAAGCGGCTTAAAAATCAACTATTTAACTGCTGAAGACCAAGTTTTTTGCGTGCTCGTATTTAATTTTCCTATTGCCGCCCCCGACCTCTTCCATCATTTTATACAACACTTCGGCGGATGCATTGTTTATACTTGTTGCTTTCCCCACCTCTTTATATTGCTCGCGCAGATATTTATCAAAATCGCTGGGGCTTGTAAAAAAGACTTTTATCAGATATTCAATATCAACTTTTCTTTCTTCCAATTCCAAAAGCAATTCCGCCACTTGTTTTTTAGTATTCTTATTACAGGGGGTTTTTGACTCTGTTTTTCTTATCTGTTTTTTTAATTCCTTCAGCTCTTCCCGCCAGAATTTCACAAGCTCTTTTCTGACCTCCAAAGTTTCGACAAGAATCGCCATAACCGCGACGGGAGACTTATTGGAAGCGCCTCTTAGAAAAGTAAAATTTCCCAGTATTAAATCTTCCAGTTCTTGGGCTTTTATTCTGCTGTCTTTTTTAATTTTTACATTCGTCCCGTTCTTCAACCTAAGCAATTTCTTCAGCGAATCCGCCACTATCTTTACCGCATCTGCCTGCGCGGAATTCTTGGGCGAAACAGGCTTGCGTTTTTGGCTTATAATTGCCGCCCGCGTGTCGGCGCTTATGCCTTCTTCTTTAAAGATGGCATTGACACCCGTTTCAGACAGAACAGCATCCGTTCCCGATTCTTTATATAGTTTCTCAGCTTCCTTGATTATAGAAGATACAATATCCCCCGCTTTGCTTATCAAAACATCCCGATTTTTTTCATTCCGACTGATCTCCTCGCAAACTTTGCGCAACTTTTCCTTCCATCCGGCAATAAATTCTTTCGAAGTAGTTTCTATTTTCCCCGTTCTTCCGGAGTCTATCGGTTTCT
>Ga0082212_10001204_pt1 | contig 38101 bp, 25 predicted proteins | sample TergutNt197P3_FD_71548 | JGI IMG/M metagenome (GOLD analysis project Ga0082212, IMG submission 71548) | Neocapritermes taracua P3 segment gut microbial communities from Petit-Saut dam, French Guiana - Nt197 P3 | ecosystem: Host-associated > Arthropoda: Insects > Digestive system > Gut ...
AGCTCCGGGGCGCGCTCCAGGTTGTAGGTCATGTAGTAGGCAAATATCATGGAGATGATGTCCATCGCGACAACAATGCACAGGTACATGGCAACAAAGCGCCTGAAGACCTTCAGGCGCAGAGCCTGGAACATCTCCTTTATAGAGCCCTTCCTCCCCGTTGAGAACTGCTTGCGCTCATCCACCTTGAAGAAGACCAGCAGCAAGGGCAAGGCGAAGAAGAGGCCAAAGGCGATACTCATCACAAGGTATCCGGTGCGCACGTCTACAAACAGGGCGACTATCAGCATGGGGACAACCGCACAGACAATGGAGGAGACTATCGAGACGATCATACGGGTATTGGTAATGGAGGTCCGCTCGTTGTAGTCGGTGGACAATTCGGCGCTCATCGCGAGGAAGGGCACCGACACCACGGTTGAAGCGGTGTTCATAAGGATATAGGCAAAGATGAAGAAGACGATCTTTGAGGTCTCGCTTCCCGTGGAGAGGGGAAACCACATCATCACAAAGGCGATAAGGATAAGCGGCGCACCCAAGAGGAGGTAGGGGCGTCTTCGGCCAAAGCGCGAGCGTGTGTTGTCTGAGATGATACCCATGGTCGGGTCGGTGACCGCGTCCCAGACCTTGCCAACTAAGAAGACGTTCGCCGCCCATATGGGGTGTATACCTACAACGTCGGTGAGGAAGATGCTGTAGAAGAAGTTCACAATGTTGAAGTAACCGCCCTGGAAGATATCACCCAGGGCGAAGAACCACTTCGTCGAGGTCTTGACCTTCTCGTCAGTCCGCTGGAGCTCAACCACGATCGTCTCCCTTCACCTTTAGTATCGCCGCCATTCCCTTTTCAGCCTATATGATATTTCAATAGCGGAGCTTATTGGTGCGTGCAAGGAGGGTTTCTGGCACATTCTGGAACATTCTGGCACATTCAGAAAATCAACCAGGCAATCGTGGCTAATAGTATTGTTATTTCTACTATAATTTTGTGCGACAACATCGCTCTGCCAACGCAGCTAAATCTATAGTCAGATACCTACAGGTAGCACCGTTACGGTTAAGGACGACTTGCATCTTTATGGGAGAAACCACGAGGCGTATCAATGTTGGCATTGATGTCGGCTCTACCACCACAAAACTAGTAGCTATCGACGCCTGTACCCACGCGCGTCTGTTTGCGTACTACGGGCGCCATCAGGCGCGTCAGGTCGAAAGCGTGCTTGCGCTGCTTGAGCAGCTTGAGCAGGGCTTCCCTGGCGCGCTGTTCCGCGCTGCCATCTGTGGGTCCGGCGGCCTCTCCCTAGCCGAGGCGCTGGGCCTGCCCTACGCGCAGGAGGTGGTTGCGAACGCGATTGCCATCCATGAGCATCACCCAGCAACCAAGGTGGCGATAGAGCTGGGCGGGCAAGACGCGAAGATAGTGTTCTTCGCGCCCTCAGATAGTGGGGAGCTGCAGGTAGCGAACCTGCGGATGAACGGCGTCTGCGCAGGAGGGACAGGAGCCTTCATCGATGAGGTCGCCGCCCTGCTCAGCATCCCCGTTGAGTCCTTTGAGGGCCTTGCCTCGCAGGGAAGACAGGTGTTTGAGATCTCGGGGCGCTGCGGGGTGTTCGCCAAGACAGACATCCAGCCGCTTTTGAACCGCGCCGTCCCCAAGGAGGACATCGCCCTCTCAACACTCCATGCCATCGCAAAGCAGACCATCTGTGGCCTGGCCCAGGGTCTGGATATCGAGGCACCCGTGGCCTTCATGGGAGGCCCAACCTCGTTCATCCCCACGCTTGTCACCGTGTTCGCCGAGCATCTGGGCCTCAAGGCGGAGGACATTGTGATCCCGGATCAGCCGGAGACGGTCATTGCGCTGGGAGCAGCCCTGTCGCTCGACACGTTGTTCAAAGATGAGCCGGCCCTGCTGGACCTGGATGCGGCCAGGCAGGCCCTGAGCGCACAGCTGGCCCTCAAGGGGCCAGATCCACAAAAGGGCGCGGCCTTCTTCAGTGATGACGAGGAGTACCAGCGCTTCTGCAAGCGGCACGCGCCGTCTGCCATTGCGTCTTTCCAGTTAGCCCCCGGACAGGCCAAGAGGGCCTTTCTGGGCATTGACTCGGGCAGTACAACTACCAAGTACGTCCTCATCGACACTGAGGGGGAGCCGTTCGAGTCTTTCTGTACCGCCAACAAGGGGGAACCGCTCGAGCGGACCATCAAGGCGCTTTGCGACGTACGGGACAAGTACCGGGATGCCGGCACCCCCCTGGAGATTTTGGGCGTGGGTACAACGGGCTATGGCGAGGAGCTGTTCGCGCGGGCGCTCTGCGCTGACTACCAGGTGGTTGAGACCGTTGCGCACGCGCGGGCCGCAAGGGAGTTTGTCCCTGACTTGAGCTTTCTTGTGGATATCGGCGGGCAGGATATGAAGGCCCTGTGGATCGACAACGGCGTCATCACTGGCATTGTGGTCAACGAGGCCTGCTCATCAGGCTGCGGGTCATTCCTTGAGAACTACGCCACATCCTTTGGTGTCCCCGTTGAGGATATCGCCACGCTCGCCTTTGGCGCCCAGAGCCCGGCAGAGCTGGGAAGCAGATGCACGGTATTCATGAACAGCAGCATTGTCACCCAGATGCGCAACGGCAGGACACAGCCAGACATCATGGCGGGGCTTTGCCGTTCCATTGTGGAGAACGTCTTCACCAAGGTCATCCGCACCGCCAACCTTGACAGCCTGGGGCCCAGGATAGTTGTTCAGGGCGGGGTGTTCAAGAATGATGCCGTGTTGCGCGCCTTTGAGAGCTATGTAGGAAAAGAAGTGACACGCTCGCCCTACCCTGACCTCATGGGCGCTCTTGGTGTAGCGCTGCTCACCAGGGAGCAATGGCAAAAACGCAATGACGATAAAAACGAGCAGGACGGGTGCCTGGAGAATAGAGAGCTGGCGGCGAAGACGGCGAAGACGGCGCCTACAGCACATGCAGAGGGGCTGTCCACGTTCATCGGCCTTGAGGCGCTTGATGGTCTCTCGTATACCCAGGAGACCGGCCTTGTCTGTGAGGGTTGCTCCAATCGCTGCGTAAGATCGCGTATCACCTTCTCAAACGGCCGGACCTGGGTCACGGGGAACCGTTGTGCGAAAGGTGAGGATCCCAGTGGGGCTGACGGTGCTACTGAGGTGCAAACGCAAGAAGTCCCTGACCTGTTCAAGGAGAGGGAAAGGCTTCTCTTTGGCGATTACCCGGTAAAGGCTCTTGCCCCCAAGCGCGCAGAAAGCATCGGGCTGCCCTGCGTACTCGCGTTTTGGGAGTTGATGCCCTTCTGGAAGGCGTTCTTCTCGTCTTTGGGCTTCACGGTGATCCTCTCAAAGCCCAGTTCCCACCGACAGTACCAGGCCGCCCTACCTGCCGTCACGTCTGACACTGCCTGCTTCCCGGCAAAACTGGTGCATGGCCACATCCGCGACCTGGTCCAACAGGGTGTAGACCGGATCTTCCTGCCAGCGATCACCACACCTGAGTGGGAGGGCCCTGACAAATCAGAAGAGTCGCTATGTGCCCTGGTAAAGGGCACGCCCCTCATCATCAAGAACTCGGATGACCCCTCTGGGAATTGGGGGGTGCCCTATGACGCGCCCCTGTTCCACTGGTTCAGCAAGAGGGACCGTGCCCGCCAACTGGCCAGCTTCATGCAGGAGTGTTTTGGGATAGCACCTGCTCAGACAAGAAAGGCGATCGCCCAGGGCGACGCAGCCCAGGCGCTGTTTACAAAGTGCCTGCTCGAAAAAGGGAAGGCGGTCATCGAGGAGGTTGAGAAGAACGGCAGCTACGCCGTTGTCCTGGCAGGAAGGCCCTACCATGGCGATGCCCTGGTGAACCACGGGATATCAAGCATCTTCACCGAGCTGGGGATCCCGGTCTTAAGCGCCGATTCCATCCCTGGCTGGGACAAGGTGGACCTTTCGAAGAGCCGCCTGGACCTCCCAAACACCTATCTTTCCCGGATACTCGCCTCCTGTCTGCTGGCAGTACGCAGCCCTCACCTGGAGTTTGTCCAGCTTGTCAGTTTTGGCTGCGGGCACGACGCCTACCTTTCCGATGAGGTCATCCGCCTCATGAAGGAGGTCGACAATCGCGCACCCCTCATAGTGAAGATCGATGAAAGCGACACCAGGGAGCCCCTGCGCATCCGCGTACGCTCATTCATAGAGACCATCGCTTTGAGAAGAGGAGAGGGACACAGGGCCCCTGTCCATGCGCTCAGCGAACCGTATCCCGCTAAACTCACCCGTTCATCTCGTAAGAAGATGACCGTCCTGCTCCCCAACACCTCGCACGCCTTCAGCCGCCTGATGGCAGCGGTCTTCAACAAGCAGGGCCTGCATGCCATCTCGCTTGCGTATGGGCAGGATGAGGCAGTCCGTCTGGGCAAGATGTATGTGCACAATGACATGTGCTTTCCCGTCCAGGTTGTTGTGGGAGAGGTCTTGGAAGCGCTGTCAAGCGGGCAGTATGACCTGGAGCACACCGCTGTTGCCATCGCGCGGTATACAGACTGCTGTCGGCTGGCCTTCTACTGCGCTATGCTGCGCAAGGCCCTCGATGACGCCGGGTTTCACCAGGTCCCCATTGTCACCAACGACGACATCGACATACATGCCCTGCATCCCGGCTTCAAGATGTCAAAGCTCTCCCTGGCCCGTATCGCCACAACCCTGCCACTGATCGACGTGCTTGAGGAACTGCTCCGCAAGATCCGTCCCTACGAGGTGGTACCCGGTTCGACACAGACGGCGTATGAGGCTGCCTTCGACCTGGTCATGCAGGGGGTAGAGGCACACGGGATGCGTGGTGCGCGCAGTGGCTTCAGAAAAGCCCTGGAAGTCATGGGCCAAGTGGCCTATGACCGCAGCACGCTGCGCCCGCGCGTCCACATCATGGGCGAGTTCCTGATGAGCTTCCATCCTGGAGCGAACAACCGGATAGAGTCCTACCTGGAGGGTCACGGCTTTGAGCTGAGCATGGTCCGGATTACCGACATGATCCACAAGATCTACTTCAGCAGGTATGGTCAGATCAAGGATTTCAGCGTCAGCAGGCCTCTCTCAGAGAAGCTGTGGTACGCGGTTGTGAACGCCGTTTTCAAGATCGGCAACCAAGCGGCAGACCGCCTGGCCGTAAGGCATCCCCTGCATGAGCCGATCATCCCCTTGACCGAGCTGGTAAAGGCCAGCGACCCGATCATCCATCACAGCTTTGACACCAGCGAAGGCGTCTTGACCCCCGCGGAGATCCTCTACAAGGCCGCACGCGGCGAGAAGGCCTTCATCATCCTGCAGCCTTTCGGGTGCCTGCCAAACCACATAGTGGGCCGAGGAATTGCCAAGCGGATCAAGCAGCTGTACCCCAACATCCAGATATTGGCCCTCGACTTCGACCCCGATACCAGCCCGGCCAACATAGAGAACCGCCTGCAGATGTTGATCACCAACAGCAAGGCCACCCGCAAGCAAGGAGAGGTATGACGATGAAAACGGAGAAGGCTCCAAGATGGCCGCTTATCACCCTGACGATAGTCTTCCTGGCGTTTGCGGCGCTGTATCTGACCTTCATTGCGACGGGGTATGTGCTGGTCCCCTTCAACAGGCTGGCGCCTGCGGTGCTCTCTACCGTCATCACGGCCACGATGGTCCTGCTTTCGGTCATGGGGGTGAAAAAGGGGAGGAGTGCAGAGAGGAAGCCGATACTCCTTGCTGCCCTCTTACCGCTCTGCGCGATTGTCTTTGTGCTTGGCAAGGCACTGGGGTATGACACAGACGGGATAGAGCTGTATCTGCTACCCCTCTATGCCATCATTGCTCTGACCTGCAGCATGGCAGTCTTCTTCACCCTGGTGAGCGTGAAGCCACTCCGCATCTGGCTGGGTGCGGTGTATTCCGTCATCATGGTGATAATGTTCCTCTGGCTGCTGATCTGGGATTTCAGCCCGCAGCCGGTGATCAAGGCAGAAGTGTCCCCAAGCGCCACGTATAAGGCAGAGGTCCTGCTCTCAAACCAGGGCAGTCTGAGCAAGAACGCGCTTGTGTATGTCACACCCCAGGGGCAGGATATCCCGTTGGCGATCGGCATGCTGAGAAAGGCCCCTCAGCAGGTCTACAAGGGCGACTATGATTCCCCTGAGACCCTGACACTTCACTGGGAGTCAGACACCGTCCTTATCGTCAATGAGGAGAGGATAACTCTGCGCTAGAACGCATCAGGAGAGTTTTCCTTTCAGGTACTCGGTAGTCTACGGGATACAATCAGAACGCTTGCATTACAATAGGGGTATGGCTATCGAAGTGATGCAAAGACCGCATGTGGAGGCTGTCCGAGAGGCGGTTTCTGAAGTGCTTGGCATTTCGGCGGTTCCAGCAGAAGACCCCACACGTTTCCTTATCCTTCCTCACTATGAGGACACAGTCGCTTTCAAGAGATTCCTTGCTCGAGGTAGCGGAGCGCTTGGTGTGGAAGTCGCTACACTCTCTCGATGGATACGCGATCAATGGGGGCTGTGGGGTGATGGCCGCAGGCTTGTTACCACGCAATTGAGGCGTGCGCTCATCGCTTCGATACTGAGCGAGCATCCCGGGTTGAGCGCAACACCGGGCGTAGTTGCTCTTGTGGAAGAGCTGGTGCGTGGCTACCTGCCCTATTTACAGGACACTCCACTTCTGAATCCGGCTGAACAGGCTGTCATATACTGTACGCAGGTCTACCGTGAGCAAATCGAAAAAATGGGACTATGCGAGGAGTCGCAGGTGGCAAAGCTCCTGCCCCATGCAATCGAAACCAAAGCCCCTATAGTCGTAGCTGGCTTCTACCTGGATGAGCTTTCCTATCATCACAGGCTTTTATTCGAGGAATTGGACGTAACTCTTGTTGAGAATGCCCTGACCCTTCCTACGCCTCAACAGCGGGAAAAGGAATTGACTGAGCTTCAGAGCAGGTTGTTCTCACCTGATCCTTTGGATCCACTGCAACCACAAGGCACGCTTAGCTTCTGCTTTGCGGCTGGGCCAAGCGCTCAGGCGCAACTGATAACCAATAAGCTGGTGGAGGCGCTGGCACAATACCCAAAGGGCATCATATCAGTGGTGAGCAGGGATCCGTCGAGCATGTTCAACCGAGTAGCGTATCGCCTGAAGAAGCAGGGGATAGACAGCAGCTGTCGCATTACTAAGCACCTGGTAGACACCGATGCTGGGAGGGCAACTGTACAATTGCTCGAGCTTCTCTCATTTGATACTGAAGATACCCTCCATACCAGCACAGCAAACACCTTCCTGGCCACCGATCTTGCATTCAATCCTTTGCTTGGGATAAAAAGGTCGCAGGCTTTCCTGAGGGATGCGCAGTGGCGTTCAAACCGTCTGGCAACCACATCAGGGATAATCGCCGACCTTTCCCATGATCTCCCCAAGGCCCTGCAGGGTTTCCTGGAATCACTTGTGGACAAGCGTGTCACAGAGGCAGTGGGTCTGCTTACCAACTGGGTCTCGAGCAGGCAGGACTGGGAGGAGTGCTATAGGATAGAGCAACTCTCTGCACTCAATGAGCTTTGTCTTCTTGCAGAAGCCTTTGAAACGACAAGCTGTCCGATCTCCCTGCTTGCACCCATGATCGAGCAGGTCACAATCAGTTTCCCGCTTTCAACAGGAAGCGCGCAGGTCGAATTCTGTACCCTTGAAGAGGGATCGCAGAAAGAGCCCGGATCCTGCTCTGTGTTGTTCTTATGCGATGCGACTACAGAGGCTTATCCGCTTAAAGCGCGTACCGATGCCTTGTCAGAACTGCTGGAAAAGCTGGGCCTTGGCTCGGAGCAGGATGTGACAAGGGAGATTCAAAGGAAGCTTTATCGCGTACTTGAGACACCCTGCAACCTCGTTTGCATTGAGCGGACCTTGTCCAATACTGAGGCAGAGCCAACGTACCCATCTTATGCGTATGAAGAGATAGTAGACTGCTATCGAGGATCTCTGACCGATGCTGATAACCTGGATAAGGTCTTCGCTCTGCCAAAATCCCTGTGTCCCGTTAAGCCTTCCCTGGGTGAGGAAGAGACCATTCTCAATCTCGCAGGTGTCAGTGAACAGACGATAGTGGAAACCTATCAGAGTCCTGAGCTGGGCATACTCTCTGATCAGAATACCAGGCAGGTCCTTCTGCCCAGAGGGCGAAGCGCTGGACAGCAGGGTGGATTCAGGGTTTCCCCCTCCACCATAGAAGCCTACCTCAGCTGCCCCTACCGGTGGTTCATTGAGCGGCGCATTGGCAGAGAGGCTCCCGATGAGGTTCCTGGTGGCATGGGGCGGGGTAGTTTTGTACACGAGGCTCTACGGGTATTCTATGAGAGCCTGATACAGGCTGGCCACAGGCGGGTTACTCAGGAGAACCTGGATGTTGCCCAAGAAGGATTCGCCAGGGTATTCGACGCATTGACTTCAGCACAGGACCAACTTTCCCCCTGTGAGGGTCGTTATCTGCTCCTGACGGCATCGGAGCGGAAAGAGCATGCATTACTACGTACGCAACTATTGGAGCAGATAGAGCGGGAGAGCCGCCTCTTCTACGGGTTTGAGCCAAGATACCTGGAGTGGCAATATGGCTACGAGAAACCCTTCTCCTTTGCTGATTGCCTGATTGAGGGAAAGATAGACCGCATTGATATCAACCCTGAGGATAATACTGCGATCATCATCGACTATAAGACAGGCTCGCTTGACGGGTATGAGATGGAGATGGTCAAAGACGCAGAGAGTTTCCTGCCTCGTATGGTGCAGGCGTATATCTATGCAGGTGCTGTACAAGACCTGCTTGGACTCACTATTGCGGCAGTACTCTATCTCAACCCGATCAAAGGCAAGATCAGTGGCGCCTACGACAGTTCCAGGATAGGGTTGGAATCACTTTCCGGGTTGCTGAAACCTACAAAGAGCGTTTTACCTTCGAGAGGAGTCAGGGACTTCCCCGATCTGCTCGGGCAAATAGAACGGGAGATAAAGCCCTATCTTGATGGGTTGAAAAGTTGCATCATAGCACCTGAACCACGTTACAGGGAGGTCTGCGACTACTGTCCAGTGCAGCATTGTGAGAAAAGGCAGGGAACAGGCAGATGGAACTGAGTGATGAGAGATTCACCCCCAGTCAACAGGATTGCATCCGCCACCTGGACTCCCTGCTCATCTCTGCAGGGGCTGGTTCAGGGAAGACTTTTACGCTCACCAACAGAATCGCGTATGCACTTTGCACCGAGGACCGCCCTGAAATAACCTCGATAAACCAGATCCTGGCAATAACCTTCACTGAGAAGGCGGCTTCTGAGATAAAGAGCCGTGTGCGTTCTGTCTTGCGTGAGCAGGGACTCATCGATCAGGCAAGGCTTGTCGATGGGGCGTGGATCTCTACTATCCATGGGCTCAGCCAGCGCATTCTGAGGATACACGCATTGGAGCTTGGGCTAGACCCTGGTTTCACCGTCCTTGACAACCCTCAGCAACAGCAGTTTCTGGAGGACGCATTCAATACCGTGTTGAGAACCGGGGACGAGGCAGCCCGGCTTTATGAGCGTCTGGCTGAGGAGTATCGAGGAAAGGATGCTCCATGGGGGATGATCTCAGGAATCATTCATGAGGCAGCATCGGTATCTGGCGGTTTGGCAGCCATCCATCTTGGCCCAAAGCCGGAAGAGCCTTCCACACTGGCTCGTGAGCTCCTCTGCGCTTACGAGGCCCTCATCGCCATAGCTCCAAGAAAGACTACCTCGCAAAAGGCAGCTTTAGAGAACAGGCAGAGGTTGATACAGACTCTGGTTGCTTTCATTCAGGGCGGCTCAAATACCTGGAAGGACCTGGAAAGGTTACTCCAAGATATGGAAAGGCCCAGGGTGCAGGGGGAGAGTGCTGCCTGTTCTTTGGCTGTCCAGGTAGCCATAGACAAGGCATACCAAGAGCTGAACCTGGCAAATACGCTCGAATACAGTAAGGCCCTGCTACAACTGGCAAAAGAGGTACAACAGACATACAAAAGCCTTAAACAAAAGCAGAACTGCATCGATATCTCGGAATCGGTAGCCCTTGCATTAGAGGCGCTAAAAAAGCACCCCCAGATAGCACAGCGTTACCAAGAGCAGTTCAAGCTTGTAATGGTCGACGAGTTCCAGGACACCAATCAGCTGCAGGTAGACTTCATCACCTGCCTGACCCATGACGATAAAAGCAACCTCTGTACAGTTGGTGACGCACAGCAGAGCATCTATCGTTTCCAGGGAGCAGATGTACAGGTATACCGGAAGCACAAGGAGGATATGAGGAGTAGCAGCGTGAATGCCCGCAGCATTCAGTTGGAAAGGAATTTCAGGAGTCACGAGGATGTCCTTTCCTTTGTGCGCACCGTCTGTGGGCAGGAAGGATATTTCCCAGAGGATTTCCTCGATTTGAAGGCAGCCAGGAAGGGCTCAGACTATAAAGGAAAAACCCCTCGTATTGATGTATCCATGACCACGTATGAGAAGAGGAAGACCGATGCGGTCATCACGGCGGAGGCTCAGGCCATCGCCCGTCGCTTTGATGAATTGCGCCAGGATGGACACAGCGAGGGAGAGATGGTTCTGCTTTTAGGCAATACTCTCAAAGCAAGAGTTTATGCCCAGGCACTGCGTGATGCAGGTTTCTCGACGATAGTTGCAGGCGGATCGGGCTTCTACCAAGCACCTGAAGTCCAGCTTTTGGGCCAGTTGCTGCATGCACTCGCAAATCCCGAGAATACGGAGGCGCTCTATGCGGTTCTCACCAGTGAGCTCTTCACGCTATCTGATGATGACCTATTGGAGATTGCTACGATCATTGATAAAGAGACGGGGTTGGAGAAGAGAGCCAATTATGGGGCACGCATGTCGGGAGACTCGATCGAAGGAGCTTCCAGCAGGGTGCTTTTCGCTCAAGAACTTCTGAAGGACGCCTGGACTGCTGTTGGTGCCAGTCGTCCGTCGGATATCCTGCTTGGTGTCCTGGTGGACTCAGGTTGGTTGTTGCGTCTGAAGGGTATGGGGATAGAAGGGCAGGCTGTTTCAGGTAATCTGCTCAAGTCGCTTCGCACCGTAGAGGACATACAGGCGGAACACGGTTTCGATATTGCTCAAACGGCACAGAGATTCGCTCGACTGGCCGGTGACAAGGAGAAGCCGGGGGTATTGGCAACCAGTGAGCACAACGCTGTCCGCATCATGACTATCCATGCGGCAAAAGGCCTGGAATTCCCCCTGGTAGCGGTCGCGGAGTGTTACGACGTAAGAGGAAAGGAAGAAAGCTTACTTATCGTCAAGGACGGGGAGAGGATCCATCTCTCACTCAAACCCGGTGAGAGCGAAGCTGAGTGTCCTGTGGTGAAGGACTACCGCTACAACGCGCCTGAAGGCCTGAGCATGGATACCGCTGGTTCGTTAGCTGAGTTCAGAAGTGCGCTGCTGCAAGGCCAGAGAGAGAACGAGCTTGCTGAACGGAAGCGCGTCCTATACGTCGCGCTTACCCGTGCAAGGGAGGCTTTGTTTGTGTCGATGCGCGCCAAAGCTGATAAAAAAGGATTACTACCGGCACCGCTTCAGGAAGTAATCGCTGAGGCGCTGTTCGCAGATGGAGAGTTCCCATATGCGGACGAGCTTGTGGAATATGGCGGGAGTGAGGCCCTGCGGTATCACTTCCAAGCGACTGACAGTGATTCCAGTGTTTTAGATGAAGATGGATCAGAAGTCGAACAGACAGAGAGGGCAATCCTGCAGAGGCAGCGGTATATCCTTGAGCTCAGACCTAAGGAAGGGCTCAAATTGTCCATACCTGACAGGCAGACGGGCCTGGTCTCGTACTCCTCGTTAGTTGCTGGTTATAAAGCTCGGTCTAATAGCGATGCGGCAGAGCTGATTGCAGATACTGATAAGGCGACAGATTTTGGAAGCGCCTTCCATCGACTGGCTCAGCTGGGCTATCTGCTCTCTCCTGAGCGAGCGCTCGATAAGCTTGAGTCGATTGCCAGGGCCGGTGGGGTGACAGATGTGGCGCGCCTGAGGAGGGCAGCTGAGAATTGGTTCTCCTCCAGTGTCTACAGACAGACCCTGGCTTTTGCAGACCCTGCCCCAGAGGTAGCCTTCTGCGTGCCCTACGAGGGAGTGTTCCTGGAGGGTGCCATCGATCTGCTATGCATGGACAGGGAGAACGCCCGCGCCTTTGTGGTTGATTACAAGACAGGTGGCTCGCCGGACGAAACCCCTGAGGAGCTGCACAACAGGCATCTTCTCCAGGCACAATGCTACGCTTATTCCCTCCTGAACAGCGGCTTTGAGCAGGTCGACCTGGTATTCGCACGCGTAGAGCAACTTGACGGTTTGGGCGATATCCAGCGAGTTGCATATTCTTTCACCGACCTGGGTGGAGGATTCTTGCCTGGAATCTGACTATCCTATGCAACGATATCAACCGCGCGGGGTGATATCAGTGGTTTATCTCCAATAATACAGATTAAGCTCTAACAGCAGTTCTGGTACAGGTAGGCCCTCATTCTCCAGATAGCTCTCTTCTATCCAGTTACCATTCACCTGTTTGAGGATGTAAATACCGGTATCCCCGCTAATGGCCCAGAGGATATCAGTGCCATCGTCTGCCCAGATGATGTAGTTGTGATCGCGATACCTGAATGTGACATCGGAGACATACTCAGAGCCGTCAGCCTGAGAAGCTATCACCATGCGAAAGCAGTTGGTGTTCTCGTTATCGATAAACCTCATTTCAGAAACAACATAAAGACCTGAGGATGATGTGATAGGGTTGTCCTCACGCAACAGATCGTCAGAGTATCTGGGGTCATCTCGGTTTGTCCCACATGAGGCCAAGAGTGACACTGCACAGATCACTACCAGGAGAGCGCACAACGTTTTCTTCATGAGTACCACCAAGTCGCAGGTTAGGAATGTTGCTCTTCTGCCCATTTGCAGAGGAGGAGGCTGTCGATCTTGATGTTGTGTCTGACGTCCACGGGGAAGGATCTCTTGAGGTAAAAACGCTCGATCAGGCGGGTATGTTCGTATCTGTCGCGTATCTCGTGCAGTTCCTTCAGCAGGGTCTCGGTCATCTTGGTGCTGCCGTTCCTTAACTCGACTACCAGGGCAGGGACGATCCGGCCATTGATACGGGGACCAACCAGTGCGCTTCGCCTAACCTCAGGATGGCGGTTGAAAACGGTCTCACAGGGAACGGGATACATCCGCTCTTCTCCCACATCCACAACATGGCTCCTGCGGCCCCAGAACCATATGTGGCCCTGCTCATCGATCCTGCCTACGTCGCCTACCTTGTGCCAGAGCCTCCCGTCGATATCCAGCTTACTCTCTTGTGTCGCCGCTTCCTCGTTGTAGTATTCCCGTGTCACGGTGTCTCCTGCGACTATGATCTCGTCCTTGCCAAAGATCCTCACCTCAACAGAAGGGACGGCCTTTCCCACACATACGCCAGCGCCCTCAAGCGTCAGTGCAGCCGTATCTTGCAGCACGGTCTGGCCCGAGATGTTCGAGATAGGCAATGACTCGGTTGCCCCGTAGGGGGTATAAGTGGTTCCATTTGGCAGTATCTTCTCCCACTTCTCATGCATACCCACCTCAACAGGCGCGCCGAACATGACAAGGTACCTGAGGGACGGAAGCTGGATACCTCGTGCGTTACAGTAATCGGCAACCTTAGTCCAGATGGCGGGGGAACCCGCCGCAAAGGTGGTCTGCTGCTCCAACATGCCTGCCACCAGCTCCTGAGGGTCGGTTCTTGAGGGGTGGGTCGAATCCATCTGCGGTATGCAGGAGGTCATACCCATGGCTATGGTGAAGAAGCTGAACAGGGGGAAACAGGGACAATCAACATCATCGGAAGTCAGGTTGAACATCTCCTGAAGCAGCCTGGTCTGCGTTATGAATATCTTATGGGTATAGACAACCCCTTTGGGCTTGCCGGTCCCGCCCGAGGTGAACAGGATGGCCGCCATCTCATCTGCAGGGGCATCGTACTTCTCAAAGCAGGGGCTCTCATCCTTTGATGCTTCCAGCAACTTGGTGCAATCCAACTTGATGCTGACCTGCTTGAAGCTTCTCCTGAACACCAGCGACAGTATGCGGATGAAAGGGACAGCGACCATAGCTTGGGGAACCACTTCAGAAACCGCCCTGAGAAGGTTCTTCAAGCCCATCCCCGGGTCAATGAAGATGGGGATGGCGCCTACCTTGAAGAGGGCGAACGTGGTAGCAGGAAGTTCTATGGACGGTTGTATGAAGAGCAGGACCTTTGTGCCCTGCCTGATTCCGCGTTTTATGAACAGGTTCGCGAACCGGTTTATGGTCTCGTCGAGCTCTTTGAAGCTCACCTTCTTGTCGTTAAAGACAATAGCCGTCTTGTGTGGAAGCTCTTCCGCCTGCCTCTCAAGCAATGACGCGGTATTCATCTGATAAACTCCTCGATCTCGCGGAGGGCATCCTCAAAGACATCCTCAAGGATGTAATGCCCGGCGTTCTCAAATAGCCTGGTCTTGGCATGGGGAAAGTATTCCTTCCAACGGTCAAAGAAATGCTCCGTGAAACAGAAGTCCTGCTTTCCCCAAAGTATCAACAGGTCCGCCTTGATATCAGGGAGCCTGGATTCTATGGAGTCAAGCAAAGCCCTGGTCCGGTGCCCTTGCTCCAGAGGGATATCCTGCAAAAAGGAATCAATGCCGATCCTCTCGTCATAGGAGCCATAGGGGAGCAGGTAAGCCTGCCTCACTTCCTTAGTCAGCTTTGTGGTGGTTGTCATCCGGGTTGCTGCCTGCGCAAACAGGTTCAGTCGCCGTACCAAGAACCGCCCCAGGACACCTCTGCAAACACTGATCCTCCTGGGAATCTTCGCGTCAAAGAACGCAGAGGAATTCAGGACAACTATCTTCTTGATCTTCTCGCTGTGCTTAACCACATAACCAAAACCAATGGGGCCTCCCCAGTCGTGGACAACAAGGATGATGTCCTTCAGACGCAGATGCTCAACGAGCCTTTCGATGTTCTCGATATGGAAGGCAAGGTGGTAGTCTGCATCCTGCGGTTTATCCGAGAAACCCATACCTATGTGATCAGGGGCAATCACCCTGTTAGTCTTCGAGAGGCTGTTTATAAGGTTCCGATAAAAGAAAGACCAGGAGGGGTTGCCATGCAAGAGGAGGACGGCATCGCCTACACCCTGGTCGATATAGTGCATGCGCATCCCATCGATATTCAGATAGTTAACAGGTTCCACCATTTACAACCACTCATAGTACGGAAAAGGAACCGGTTCCCCTCCACCATTTCTGATAAACAGGGAACCGGTTTTCAATCAGTTTATCCTATTATGGCGTACTAGCTCCACTTGAGGACAACGCCGGTGCCTGCCTCAGGGTAGGACCAGTCGATGGCGCCAACGGTACATACGTACTGGCAGATGCCACATTCCATGCAGTTTGTCATGCCAAAGGCCCAAACCGCCTTGCCGTCTATCATCTCATAAGCGCCGCCTGGGCAGAGCGTATAGCAGATAGCGCAGGCATCACCTATGCATTTATCTGCGTCGACAAAGATATGCTCCTTGGTCTTTGGGATCATCTCGAACTTGCCATCCAGGTAATCGCGAACCTTCTTACCAGCGAATTTCTCACCATAAAGCAAGCCGGGGTTTCCTCTGTAGTGATCTTTTGCACCTAAAACACTCATATTACACTCCTGTTCTCGTAGTCATTGACCGCTTGACCTCATGGATGCTAATCACCGGAGAGAAGGGCCATCATGTCGCCGGCTTTCCTGACGCCGGTCCTCAGGATCCCCTCCATCGCGCCTACTATTACCGGCAGCTCGCCCATCACAGGAAGGAACTTCGGCAGCATGCCGCCGATGATGGCCGGATAGGCATAGTTCTCGAACTTCTTCTGGAAGAAGAAGTTCATGGCCTCGTCCATCGCATCGATTACCACATCGATGCTGCCGTTGCGCATGACCCTGTTGACCTCGGGAACGTTGTCGTCGGCAATCCAGGTCTCTTTCCAGCGCGCCTCGAACTCAGCGAACTTCTCCAGTGAGTAATCCTTCTCCTTGACCATCTCAGCAGCGAGCTTGCCGGCGATTATGCCCTGCATCTGCGCACAGTTTGCGCCGAAGTTGTCCAGAGGCTGGGCGAATCCACCTGCGTCGCCCATGATCATCATGCCCTTCATGTAGCTCTTCTTCACGTAGCCCACCAGGTCGCCGGAGGCAAGGCAATGGAAGTTGCAATAGACAAAATCAGAGGCATCCAGGATGTTCTTGTACGGTGGCATATTGAGCATCCACTGTGCACGCTGATGGATGTTGGTCTTGTTGGCGATCATCTCTGCGAGGCATTGGTAGATGATCAGATTGATGGTGCCATCACGTCCCGGCTCGCATACACAGTGAGCGCCCCAGAACTCTGGCCTGTTGCCCGCAAAGATGGGGAATGCGCCGTAATCGACCTCATTGCCCTCATCATCAAAGTAGGTGTTCATCAGTTTGCGGAGCTCGTCGGGGTCACCCTTGAAGATGTACTTCAGGCCCAACATGACCTTGTCGGGTCCCCAGTTGGTCAAACCGGTCCTCCGCCCGAGGATGGCGTGCAGACCCGAGCAGTCCATGACGATAGGAGCCAGGAAGTCGCCCTTGTCGGACTTGACACCGATAACGCGATCGCCGTCCCAGATGGCATCGCTGACCGTAGCACAGACGATCTCTGCGCCGGATTTCTTGCATTCCTCTGCAACCCAGGGGTCGGTCTCATTGCGGAATACCGTCTGCATCTCATACATGGTCTCAGCGCCAGGCTGAACGATCATGCCGTAGAATTTATAGTCGTTATCAGGAGTCCAGGCAAACTGAACGCCCCCGAGCTTGATGTGTCCATCGAGGAAATCCTGATCCTTGAAACCGGGCCAGCACTCCTCCATGAAGCTCTTGAAGAAATAGCTTCCCGACATGTTCTTCTGGCCAGGGATAGCTGCACGCTCTAAGATGACGACCTTTGCGCCACCCAGTGCAGCATGTTTAGCCGCCAGTGTTCCCGACGGTCCTGCTCCAACAATAACGACATCGTAGTTCTCTGCCATATTGACCTCCTTCTTGAGGCTCGAAACGTATCTCTGTGTGTACGAGCGTTGCATTACCTGAACCGAGGGTTCCCGAATCCTCCTTTCTTCTTTGAAAATTCAGTGAGGTAGTAGATCCATGAATGGCTTGAAATGAGCCATTGCCCTCTTCTGCATGTCCTTGAGTTCTGATGGTCCCAGTGTTACCAGTGGTGAGAAGATGCCCATGAGGCTCATGACCGCGCCGGTCTGGCCTTTAAGCCCCTTGAGCGCCTTGAAGATATCGCCTCCAGATGCGCTTTCAACCAGCATCGGAAGATCGTCTACTTGGATGCGGATACCCTTGATGCCTTGCTTTGAGACCTCTTCTTCGGTAAGCACCTCCATAAGCAGGGGTTGAGCCAGATTGACTACAATGGGGGGAGTAGGCGTTCCTACAAGCTGGAAGAAGATCTTCTTCTGGCCACCTTTTGGCATTACCTTGTCGAAGGCCTTCCTCTGCTTATCGCTGAGCTTGGGTAATAACCCGCCAACAAGTCGCGGAACGAACTTGTTCGACAGGAGGATCATCCCCTTGAGGTTCTTCTTCTTGAGGAATTTAATGAGATCGTTTGATATGCGCGGCGCCATCGAAGCTCTCCTTTCCATAGCGTAAATCAAAACAGGAAGCGTTGACCTAACATGCACTCACACAACCGATAACCGGAGCTCTTGTGCCACACACATATACCAAAGCGTAATCAAGCTTTCATAACACCAAAGGAAACGATATGCTTGCTTACGAAGTGAGCACATTATATGGTCGTCGTTGAGACCCCCTCAATCATCCTGAGGGTGATGAAGAGGGGTTATTTTAGTTAGGCTTTCTTGAGTTTGTATTGTAGTTGACCTGCTTATCGATCTTCAGGCACATCACTTCTCATCATTCAACAACAGAACCCGAGATCGAAAACGCAGCGGTACGTTCGTGTACATCCAGCTTCTTGTAGATATTCTTCACATGGGTTTTCACCGTATTGACTGAGATATGGAGGGAGTCAGCGATCTCGAGTTTAGTCATACCTTTCTCGAGGAGCTTCAGTATGTCCTTCTCGCGCTTGGTCAGGTTCGTGATAGTCTGCATCTCGTTGATCCTGAGCTCTGGGAACAGGGATTTCCTGAGATTCAGCAGGCGCTTGCAAAGCGATCTCCTGGTCTTACGGATGGCAGTCCCGCCCTTCTTCTCACAAAAGAGCCGATAGAGCAATTCGCCGATCACCGGAGAATTGTTTATGAAGGGCTGAATATAGTATTCCTTATCCGCAGCATCGACAGCCAATGTGAACTCTATGGCAGCAGCCTTCTTCTGCTCAAGGGAATGCAGGCAGACTGCCCGCAGAACCATGGCATCGATCATCAGGCTAGGACAGATGATCCTTTCGATTTCCGGAAGGATCTCATTCAAGGAACGGAGCGCCTCTTTCGATTTCCCTGTTGCCTGCATGATCGTTGCCTGGATGAGGTCTGTCTGGACCCGATAATACCCTTCATGAGGCGCTATCAGTTCTCCCAGAGTAGCGCACATCTTCTCTGCGGCGATAGGATCCCCTGAAGAGAGGGATATCCTTGCGTGACAGATAAAGGTCTCCCAGGCTGAGCTTCGAGGGACTATCTCCCGATAGGATGAAAGGGCGCGTTCCGATGCAGTCGCGATGATACCCAGAGACTCTGCATAGAAACCCTGCGCTTCAAGAAGATAGGCATGGGCAGTCTGCAGTTCAAGTTGGCAGAACAGGTTGCCGGTTCTGAAGAGTATCGACTGCGCCTGCTCCAGGTAGCGGCTCGCCTCATCGATATTGCCTCGGATAGTATGCAATCTGACAAGGGCAACGTTGAGAAGGCCCAAAGTGAAAACCGCCAGCTTCCCTTCGCTCTCATGAAGGGGTATGGCATTACCCCATGTCTCAGCGGCTCGCTCGAGTTGTCCCCGCTGGAGATACAGCTTGCCGATCTGGTAGGAACAGTATTGCTCCAGCTGCTCTCCCCCAAAGGCAGCGCTCGCTGCCTTTGCCTGCGCGTACGAACGCATCGACTCGTCGATATCGCCGATTCCCGCCAGCGCCTCACCCAGAAGGCACAAGAGTGTTACCCGAAACCAGATACTTCCCGCGCGGAGTTGGGATAGTGCGTTGCGGGAAAGCTCAACAGCGCGATCATAGTCCCCATCCATGCTCGCGTTTCCGGCTTCGATGGTCGCAAGTATCTCTTCAACTCCTGAGATCAGTTGGGGTGCGTCCTTCTCGTTGATAGACCAGGTACTCAGGCTTTGCCTTGTGCGCTGCAGGTAACCCATGCTCTCCTGAGGCCGGCTTGCTACAAAATTGCTCCATGCATTCAGGAGGAGGAAGGGCAGATCCTCTCCATAACGCTCCGCGGGCAGCGCCTTCAACCAGCCTCTCACCCGCCACTCATCAAGGATGAAAGTCTCTCCATCAAGCTGATTGAAGGCTGCGAGCATGGTGCGTTCGAAGAGTCTGATCACCCGGTCATCATCTTTTGCGGACATCGCATAATCCAGGGCATCGTCAAGATACCTCATCCGCTCCGACCAGGCACTTGCGCGGATATAGAGCTGTGATATCTCTTCTGGTAACACAACTGACAGGTGTTGTCGCAAGGCCTCAGCGAAAAGAGGGTGATAGCTATACCACTCACCGGTATCATCAAGTGGGGCTACAAAGAGACCGGCTTGGATAAGGGATTCCAGGGAGTGCCCGTTTTTCTCTGCGCCTGCCACCTCGGCGCAAAGTGACACAGAAAGGCGCTTGAGGATCGATGTCCGCAACAGGAACAGCTTCAAGGAGTCTTCCTGCTGGTTGAGCACCTCATCTACCATATAGGTGCGGATATGACGGTTAACCCGCGATGAGTCAAGCGATATCCGGGATTCACCATCTTTGCCCTGGAGTGAGCCTATCGCCAGCTGGAGACCTGCGATCCAACCGCCAGTAAGCTCGAAGAGCGCGTGCACTTCTTCCTGTGATACCTCGAGGCCCTTTGTCTGTCGCAGGAATCTGGCAGTTCCAGCCAGATCAAGGAAGAGGTCCCTTGATTGTATCTCGACGAGTTGATCCTGTCCTCTCAACCTGGAGAGCGAGAAGGCCGGTGGCACTCTGCTCGCGATGGCAAGGTGGATAGTATCCGGCATGTGCTCGATCCAGTATATGAGGTCTGTGCTGATCTGCTCTGAGCTGATCTTCTGGTAATCGTCGAGGACGAAGAATATCTCAAAAGGGAGCGCGGCGATCTGGCCTAAGGGTTGGGAAAGCCAATCCATATCAGCGAATCCCGTCCAGCTGGACTCGCTCATAGCGCTCACAGTTGTGGATAGTCCTGGGTCGAGAGAAGCCAGGGCATCCAAAAACGATACCCAGAAACGGGAGCGCTCATTATCGCTTGTATCCAGGGTCAACCATACAGCCCGTTTATCCGTCCTACTGACTGTCTGGAAGAAGCTGCTCAGACAGGTCGTCTTGCCTGATCCCGCAACAGCGGTCAGCAGGGTAAGCCGCTTGGAAAGCCCTGTCTGGAGCCTGCTGTGGAGCTTGCCTACTGGCACTAAACGTGGGGGAGGAGGAGGCGGAATGGTCTTGTTTGTCAGATAGCCCAAAAGAGTCTCCATCCGAAACGCAGCTGTGTCCAAAGCTTCTACTTGATAACCCGCGCTTGATGAGTTTGCTTGCTTGAAGAAGAATTTGCTGTACACTATGCGGTAGCAGTCCGCATTACCTGCTACCGACAATACTATCACCAGTGTCATGCCGTGTGTATCGGCATGCCTGATACGTTATGCAATCACGTGTGAATAAGGAGGAGATACCTATGTCACTTACGCTGGATACTAAGATAAAGGAAATCAGAGAGAACCCTGAGGCAGTTGCATTGATAAACGAGATAGTCCCCGGGTTTGCCACTGACCCCAAGATGAAGCTGGTAGCGGGAACGACCTTCAGAAAGCTTTCCGGGATAAAGCAGGCGGGCGTTACCCCGGAGAAGCTAGAGGCGATAGAGAAGGCCCTGGCTTCCCTCGGCTAAGAGCAAGTAACGATACTGTACAGACAAAACCCCGGCAGGCCAGTGAGGCGCTGTCGGGGTTCTTTGTTCGTATTACAGCAGAGTTCGCTGGGCAGCTGCGCCTGGGTGGTGGGTTCCACGCAGGCGCAGCAATCATTGCTTCCCTAGGTGAATATGAAGGTGGCAAGGAAGGCGAGCGCGGCAACCCACATAAGCGGTTTGACCTCGCGGAACTTGCCCTGGAAGGTTTTGATGACGCAGAAGGAGATGAAGCCGAACCCGATACCATGGGACATCGAGTAGGTCAACGGCATGCCGATTATGGTGATGAAGGCGGGGAACGCGACCGAGATGTCGTTCCATTCGATCTCGCCGATGTCTGACATCATCAAGAAGCCGACAACCACCAAAGCACCGCAGGTGGCGGCGCCGCTTACCACACCGATAACCGGTGCGAAGAAGGCGAAGACGATGAAACCAAGGCCGATGACCATATTGGAAAGGCCGGTCCGAGCGCCTGCCGCAACACCTGACATCGATTCGACATAGGAGGTAACCGAGCTTGCTCCAACCAATCCACCCACTGCAGCCGCAGCGGAGTCGACGATCAGGATCTCCTTTGCATTCTTGACATCGCCCTTCTCGTCAACAAAACCAGCCTGGGTACCCACAGCGACTACCGTTCCCACGGTGTCAAAGAAGTCACTCATCAACAAGCTGAAAGCGAACATCAGAAGCACCGGTGTCATGAATACCTTGACAATGGGAAGTATGCCCTCTTCCGTCATCTGGAAGGGCGCCCCAAAGGTTGAGAAGTCGGGTAAAGAGAAGATGGCCTCTGGAATGGGCGTCACACCAAAGGGGATCCCTACGATAGTTGCGAAGACAATGGAGATAAGCAATCCGCCCCTCACCTTGAGGGCGGTGAGGATGACTGCTGTCAGGATAGAGATGACCGAGACTATGGCGAAGGGAGTGGTGAGGTCTCCCAGTTCGACAGCGGTAGCGGCACTGGACACTACCACCCCTCCATTCTGGAGGCCGATAAAGGCGATGAAGAGGCCGATACCTATACCGATGGCTCGCCGCAGTGACACCGGGATGGCTCGCATGACAGCCTCGCGCAAACCACAGATGACCAGGATCAGGATGATGATTCCCTCAACAAGGATAACAGCCATGGCGACACGCCAGTCTACGCCAACACCCAGGCTTATGCTGAAGGCCACCACGGCATTGATTCCCATACCTGAGGCAAGCGCGATTGGCCGGTTCGCCCAAAGCCCCATGATGATGGTCATGAGAGCGGCTCCAAAGCAGGTGGCCGTCAGCGCCCCCTCAAAGGGCACGCCTGCCACCATCAGGATGCCGGGATTCACCGCGATGATGTAGGCCATGGCAAGGAAGGTTGTCAGGCCGCCGATCACCTCGGTCGAAACCGAGCTTCCTCTCTGTGAGATCTTAAAGAACTTGTCCACCAAAATCCCCTTTCAGTCGTCCAGTGCGGTTGTCGCAACTGTTCAGAACGCGGACAACCCTGTCAAAAACCCTACTGGGAATTCTATACTTATCTTGTACCGAATTGTATTGAGATACCTCAATATGTAGTGTTATCTTTTCGCCTGACTACGAAATCTATGATAAACCGTTGAGGCGATCCGTGTCAGTGAGATCATCACGAGAAGAGCTACGGCAATCCCACCCGCTATCAACAGGGCCTCAGAAAGGGCTGAGATCGCAGCGCTTGGATTGCTGTCGATGAATTGCAGCATTGCGTTGTACATGACCTTGCCAGGCACAAGGGGGAAAATCGCTGGGATGATGAAAAGTGTGGCAGCATCCTTGGTAATGCGTGTCACGATCTCAGCGAGCAGCGCGATGCTGCAGGTTCCCAGAAAACAACCATAGACACTGGAGCTGCCGTGCTGCACAACCAGCTCATAGATCAGCCAACCACAGGCGGCGATGAGTCCCGCGAGGACCAGGTAGCGGCGCGGGATGTTGACAATGACCGCCACCCCCATGGTTCCTAAGAAGGCAAACAGGAAGCCGAGTGGCAGGATGAACTGCGAGGGGAAGTCTGCATGGACGGGAAGCGGTGCGAACCTGAGGCACATGCCAACCCCTCCCGCGATGGCGATTGCGAGCAGCATCGACTCCGCGCTGCGGGCAACACCAGCAAGCATGTCGCCTGAGAGGAGATCACGTGCGGCATTGGTGATAGCCACACCGGGCAGGAAGACCACGATACTCCCAACGATCATGGCGCCAAGTGATGAGCAGAATCCCAGGTTGAAGATCAGCAGGGATAAAGCTGCGGCTAAAAAGCAGCTGGCGAAGACCACGATAAAGCCGTTGATGCGTAAACGCTCGACACTGAGGGAGAAGAGGTAGGTGATGGTGGCGATGGCGATGGTACAGAGGCCGTCGGTGAGGCTTCCTCCGTTCAACATGGTGAAGGCGACGGCAATAACGAACATCGCAAGCAGGCGGATCGGCAAGCTGAAGCCACCAATCGCGTCTATGCGTTCAAGCTCTTCCAGGCCCTTGTCAATGTCTTCCTCAGAATGTGTTGGGGCAGCGATGAAGCGACGCACAAAGGAGTTCACCAGCGAGACCTTCTCCAGGTCGGTTGTCAGACTCTTGACACGCCTGACAACGGTCTGGATCTCCATGCTCCGCTCGTCGTCGCCCAATGAGGCGAAGATACCGGTTGTGGTGAAGAAGCTCTGCACGTAGGGTATATCACAGGCACGGCAGAGACGCTCGACCGTATCCTCGGCTCGATAGACCTCAGCTCCACTTTTCAGCATAATCTCGCCGGCTCGCACAGCCAGCATCAGTATCTTGTTATAGCGTGCTTCCATATTTGCAATCGCCCCTGCTCCGCCCCCAGGAGAGACCCCTCACTCCTTAGAGACAGGGGCGACCTGTGGTGCAGTAAAGAAATCAGACATCCCCACCAGGCTCTTCAATGTATCAGCGCTGCTGGTCTCCTGACCAGGGTTGACAATCACTTTCTGGACGTAGTCAACGTCCGCCTCTTCGATGAACTGTCCCGATGGCCCTGCCCCAACCACGGGAGTAGGATGATCAGCCTCAGGAGCGCTGGTAGATAAGACCTCCGGCGTATCCTCTGACGCTGCCATTGCTGTGGTGCTGAGCGCAGCATCGGAGAGGTCCAGCGCCATCTGCTTAGAGGGCGTCGGCGCCTCTACAGCAGCCTCTTTGTCTGTTGTCACTGTTTCTTCTGGAGTCTCTGGGGCAAGCTCGCCACTGATCAGGTAACGCCTGACATCGCGTCGCATCCTCTTGGCTGTCTTCTTCGCGTCGTTCGCGATGAGCACAGCGATGATTGCGACTGCAAGGGATGCGAGAGCGAAGATGAAGAAGAGGAGGATCATCAAGTCAGTCATCGTTTTCCTTTCGTAAAAACTGCCGCGCCTATAGTACCACGTAGACTTTGCTTCACCCTGGGTTCCTTGGAAAACTGCTTGGAGCATAGAGGGTCATTCACGGCAAAACACCTCATTTCCAAGAACTGCTGCAGGCTTTCTCTCTGGAATCAGCCAAGTATGAAATATAATAACCCCCATAGGTAGTAGCGATATAAGGTTGCTGCGACCATATTATGTGTCTTCAGGAGGAAGATACCCAAACAGCGTTAGGAGATACGGAATGAAGAAAAGAGTACTTGCAATACTGTTGACGGTGGTGCTTGTGGCGCTTTTGCTGCCAGGTTGCAGCAAGCCGACCACAGCGCAGGGCGACATCACCAAAGACAACATCAAGGTAGGGTTCGTCCATGTATCCGACCCCAGTGACATGGGCTATACCTACAACCATGACCTGGGAACCAAGGAGATGCAGAAGGCCTTGGGGCTGCGCGATGACCAGATCATCAACAAGTTCAACGTGGCGGAGGGGGCGGCATGCGACACAGCGCTGCGCGAGCTCCTCGACGCGGGATGTAACATCATCTTCGCCACCAGCTTCGGTTTCGAGGATTACGTACTGGAGATCGCCCAGGAGTATCCTGACGTTCAGTTCTGCCACGCCACCGGCTATCAGGCTGCGGGCGCAGACCTTCCCAACTTCCACAACTACTTCGCTTCCATCTATGAGGCCCGCTACCTTGCCGGAATCGCTGCTGGCCTCAAGACCGAGACCAACAAGCTGGGCTATGTCGCCGCATTCCCCTTCGCCGAGGTCATCAGTGGCTATACCGCCTTCTACCTTGGCGCCAAAAGCGTCAACCCCAAGGTGACCATGGAGATCATGTATACCAACTCCTGGAATGACCCAACAGTTGAGGCTCAGGTCGCAAAGGCCCTCATCGACAAGGGTTGTGACGTTATCTCACAGCACTCTGACTCTACCGCCCCTGCCACCACCGCTGAGGAGAACGGCGTCTGGCAGGTTGGCTATAACAACGACATGATCTCAGCTGCCCCCAACGCCTCCCTCATCTCTGCGCGTATCGACTGGGGCATCTACGTCACCTTTGCCGTGCAAAGCGTGCTTGCGGGCAAAGAGATCCCGGTTGACTGGTGTGCGGGCCTCGCTGATGGCGCCGTCTACCTCTCTCCCCTGAACACTGCAATCGCGGCCCCTGGCACACAGGAGGCGATAGATGAGGCCACCAAGGGCATATTGGACGGCAGCTTGCATGTCTTTGCCGGCCCCCTGAATGGCAAGGGCTCTGACTTCTCAGGAAATCCCATCACCATAGATGTGGCTGCTGGTGAATACTTCCATGAGCAGGAGGACGCTTCAGCGCCTTCATGGTGTTATATAATCCCGGGTTGTACCGTGCTAGAATAGCAGCAACGGGAGCAAGGTCTTGATAAGACCGATGAGGGCGGTGCTGCCATACCTGGTAGTACCGCCCTTTTTTAGGGTGTGTTATGCGGAAGAGAGGGCAGATGGAATCCCCGGCCCACACAGATAGACGAGCCCAGGAACAAGACCTGACCGAGGACGATCCAGGTAATCTTGCCGTCAGCATGGAACATGTCTCCAAGTCCTTTGGGAAGGTCCTTGCCAACAAGGATGTACAGCTGCAGCTCAGGCAGGGTGAGATTCTGGCGCTGCTAGGCGAGAATGGCAGTGGCAAGACAACCCTGATGAATATGCTCTCCGGCATCTATTTCCCTGACTACGGCGATATCCATGTCCATGGCAGGAAGGTGACGATAAAATCTCCCAAGGATGCCTTTGATCTTGGTATCGGCATGATCCATCAACACTTCAAGCTCATACCGGTGCTCTCAGCTGCTGAGAATATAGTGCTTGGCCAACCGGGCGGGGTGGTTGTCTCCAGGCGCTCGCTCAATGCAGATATCCGTGAGTTGGCAACGCGCTATGGCTTTGAGATCGACCCCGCAAAGAAGGTCTACGACATGTCGGTCTCAGAAAAACAGACAGTCGAGATAGTGAAGGTCCTCTACCGCGGCGCCGACATCCTCATCTTGGACGAGCCCACAGCGGTATTGACCCCTCACGAGACGGACAAGCTCTTTGCCGTGCTCAGGAATATGAAAGAAGATGGGAAATCCATAGTCATCATCACCCATAAACTCCATGAGGTACTGGCAATCTCTGACAGGGTGGAGATCCTCAGGAAAGGTGAGTTCATCGGGGTTGTCGAAACCGCTCAGACCGATCAGAGCCAGCTCACCGAGATGATGGTGGGAAGGCCGGTCAGCTTGAGGATCGACAGGCCAAAGCTGCCGCGTGGCGAGGAGCGGCTCACGGTGCAGGGCTTGACCTGCCTGAGCAGCTATGGGGTGAAGGTAGTGGATGACGTAGGTTTCTCGGCCTATGGCGGCGAGATACTGGGGATTGCCGGCATCGCAGGCAGTGGTCAGAAGGAGCTGTGCGAGGCCATCGTTGGGCTTTATCCTGCGACACGTGGCTCTGTTGTTTATCGTGGGACAAAAGACGGGGCGATAGTACGGGAGCAGCTCTTGGGGCGCAGGCCAAAAGAGCTGACGAGGAAAGGCGTCTCGATGGCCTTTGTCCCGGAAGACAGGCTGGGGATGGGCCTTGTGGCGAGCATGGATATCACGGATAACGTGATGCTGCGTAGCTACCGGGACAACCACAGCGTATTTGTCGACAGGAAGAAGCCCCAGACTCTTGCTGGGCATTTGATAGAAGACTTAGAGATAGTGGCTTCAGGGCCCGAGGCGATTGTGGGGAGGCTTTCAGGAGGCAATGTCCAGAAGGTGCTGCTCGGCCGCGAGATCGCACGCAGCCCCGGCGTACTGATTGTCGCCTATCCTGTCAGAGGGCTTGATATCAACTCCTCCTATAAGATCTACGACCTGCTAAACGAGCAGAAGCGTAAAGGCGCAGCCGTCATCTTTGTAGGCGAGGACCTGGACGTCCTGATGGAGATATCGGATAGGCTTATGGTGCTTTGTGGTGGAAGGGTAAGCGGTACCGTGGACCCCCAGAAGGCGACCAAGGAGGAAGTAGGTCTCATGATGATCCAGCTTGCTGGGAGTGAGGCGGTCGCATCATGAGTACGAAAGCAGGGGCAAAGCGCGAGCCTTTGTTGCGCATGGTAAAACGTGACGACCTCAGCCCACTGAGGGCTTGGGCTTATCGTGGGATCGCATTCATCCTGGCTTTGGTTTGCGGTGGACTGTTGATCCTTGTCTTAGGACACAACCCCATCCTGGTGTACCGGGACATGGTTATCGGAGCCTGGGGGTCTTCTACTGTCATCAGGGAGACCATCAAGCTCACGGTACCTCTGCTTGTGACTGCGATTGGCCTCGCTGCCGCCTTCAAGATGAAGTTCTGGAACATAGGAGGAGAGGGGCAGATCCTGGTCGGCGCCGTTGCTGCGGGCTTCTTTGGGCTCTACACTGCGCAGATATTCCCCCGTCCTATCTTGATCATCCTGATGATGCTGGCTGGAATGGCGGCCGGTGGGCTCTATGGCCTGATACCGGCGCTCTTCAAGGCCAAGTGGCGGACAAACGAGACGCTTGTGACCCTTATGCTGAATTACATAGCGCTTGCCTTTGTGAAATACCTGATGAACGGGCCATGGAAGGCGCCGGGAAGCACGTTCCCAAAGATGCCCATGCTTGTTTCCGGCGGGAGGATGACCCAGGTCCTGGGAGTGCATTGGGGCTGGATCCTGGCTCTGGTGATTGTGGTCATCGCCTGGTTCTACTTCAATAAGACCAAGCAGGGCTACGAGATCTCTGTGGTGGGGGAGAGTGAGAACACGGCGCGCTATGCGGGCATCAGTGTGAAGAAGGTCATTATCCGCACCATGTTCATATCAGGTGCGCTCTGTGGCCTGGTAGGCATGATGCAGTTCGCAGGCGCTGACTACACCATCACCGAGGGTACGGCCGGAGGCGTAGGCTTTACCGCTATCACCGTTGCCTGGCTTGCCAAGATGAACCCCTTTGGCATGCTGGTTGTCGCCCTCTTCATCGCCATGCTCGGGCGGGGGTCGAACACCATTCAGACGATATACAAGATCCCGGCCTCTGCCTCCTCTCTGTTGATCGGTATCATCCTCTTCTTCATGCTGGGATGCGAGTTCTTTGTCAGGTACCGGTTGGTGAAAAGGGGGAAGGAGGTGCCTGATGCTTGACACGACCGTCGCCCTATTGGTGGCAGCTGTACTGGCAGGCACACCCTTGCTCCTTGGGGCGTTGGGCGAGATCCTGACCGAGCGCTCAGGTAACCTGAACCTGGGTGTTGAGGGTATGATGTTCATGGGCGCCATCACCGGGCTCATAGGCTCCTTCTTCTACGAGCAGGCGGTCATTGGCGCTGGCCTTGCCCCCTCAGGGGCGCTCTCGGCTCTCATCGCGCTGCTGGTCAGCTTTCTTGCCGGCGCCTTCGGGGCGCTCATCTATGGCTTTTTGACTATCACGCTCAGGGCGAACCAGAATGTCACCGGCCTGATCCTGACCATCTTCGGCACCGGCTTTGGGAATTTCTTTGGGGAGTACTTCGGTTTGAAGGCTGGTGGGTATATAGCCGTCAGCAAGGCCACAAAGTCAGCATTCGCCCCCATCAACATACCCTATCTCTCTGACCTGCCTGTAGTGGGCAAGTTGTTCTTCTCGTATAACTGGATGGTCTACTTTGCCATTGCGCTTGCGATAGCCATGGCCTGGTTCTTTTTCAAGTCGCGAGTCGGTCTCAACCTCAGGGCAGTAGGCGAGGATCCCGCTGCGGCAGACGCGGCAGGCATCAATGTGTCCAGGTACCGCTACTTTGCGACCGTCATAGGCGGCGGCATCTGCGGCATAGGTGGTATGTACATGTGCATGGTGACCACCTCGGGTGTCTGGGTACATGGTTGCGTGAGTGGCTATGGGTGGCTCGCAGTGGCGCTTGTCATCTTTGCGACCTGGCGTCCCTTGCGCGGCATGGTGCTTGCCGTCATCTTTGGCGGCCTGATGGTCATGCGTATGTACATATCCATTCCGGGCTTGCCCGCGCAGATCTATGAGATGGTTCCCTATGTCATAACCATCCTGGTGCTGGTCATCACCAGCATACGGCAGAGCAAGGAGCATGCAATGCCTGCCAGCTGCGGCCTCAACTACTTCCGAGAAGACCGCTGACATACCGGTTCGACTACTGTTGTGCAGACTGCTTCAGTGTGCCGCGCAGCACGGTCATCAGAACAGGCCGGTTATCCTTCCGTCATTGTCTACGTCAATGTTCTCGGCAGAGGGGACCCTTGGCAGGCCCGGCAGGGTTATGATGTCGCCGGTGAACGCGATGATGAAGCCCGCACCTGCGGAAACGCTGAGGTTGCGGACCGTGATATTGAAGTCCCGGGGAGCGCCAAGCAGGGCCGGGTTATCCGAGAAGGAGAACTGGGTCTTAGCCATGCAGATGGGAAGCTTTGAGAAACCAAGCTCTGTGAGCCGGGCGGCCTGGTCAACCGCCTTGTGATCCATCTCTACGCAATCAGCCCGGTAGATCCTGGTAGCTATTGTCTCCAGCTTCTCTACAATGGGCAGGTCGTCCGCATAGCTGAACTGGAAGTCATTGGGGCCCTCAGCAAGGCGTATCACCTCCTGTGCCAAAGCGGCGCCACCCTCACCGCCCTTCGCCCAGACCTCTGACAAGGCCACTCTGACGCCCAGTCCTGAGAGCTCTTCCTCAATGAGGTCGATCTCAGCCAGGGTATCCGAGGGGAACCTGTTGATGGCAACCACGCAGGGAAGCCTGAACACCTGTGTGAGGTTCTCTATATGCTGGAGCAGGTTTGGAAGGCCTTTCTTCAGAGCCTCCAAGTCCTCCTGCAGAAGGTTGTCCTTTGCCGCGCCACCATGGTGCTTGAGGGCGCGGACCGTAGCGACCACCACAACGGCATCCGGCCTGAATCCGGCACGACGGCACTTGATATCCAAGAACTTCTCCGCTCCCAGATCCGCACCAAAGCCTGCCTCGGTGACCACATAGTCGCCGTGCTTAAGGGCCATGCGGGTTGCAGCCAGGGTGTTGCAGCCGTGGGCGATGTTGGCAAAGGGGCCGCCGTGGATGAAGGCCGGTGTGCCCTCAAGCGTCTGCACCAGGTTTGGTTTGATGGCATCGGTCAAAAGGGCCGTCATCGCCCCTGCGGCCTTCAGCTGGCCGGCGGTTACCGGCTCGCCTTTCCGGTTATAGGCAACGATGATCCTGGCGATCCGCTGTTTCAGATCTGAGACTGAATCTGCAAGGCAGAGCACGGCCATGACCTCGGATGCCACGGTGATGTCAAAACCGTCCTCACGGGAGACGCCATTCGCCTTGCCGCCAAGGCCGTCAACAATGAAGCGGAGTTGACGGTCGTTCATATCCATACAGCGTTTCCAGGTGACGTTCTTGGTATCGACGTCCAGTTGGTTGCTTTGGTAGATATGATTATCGAGCATTGCAGCCAGCAGGTTGTTTGCTGCCGCTACAGCATGGAAGTCCCCAGTGAAGTGGAGGTTGATGTCCTCCATGGGAATGACCTGGGCATAACCGCCGCCGGCAGCGCCGCCCTTCACACCAAAGACGGGGCCCAGTGAGGGTTCGCGCAATGCCACAACGGCATTCTTCCCCAAACGTGACAAGGCGTCTGCCAGGCCGACTGTTGTGGTGGTCTTCCCTTCACCCGCAGGTGTCGGCGTCAGCGCAGAAACTAGGATGAGCTTACCATTCCGCTTCTTATCGTCATCTAAGGCCCGCATGTTGACCTTGGCCTTGGACTTGCCAAAGGGCTCCAGGTAATCAAGGTCAAGGCCTAACTTTTGGGCTATCGCCTCTATTGGCATGGGTGTCACTGACTGGGCTATCTCAATGTCGCTCTTCATGGGTTTTCCATTCTTGTTCTCTTTGTTGGTTCACTGTTCTTGTATATGCCGGGCAGCCTCCGCCCGCATGGCATGAGGTGGCAGGTAGAGGCGGTGTGCGGCGTTGTCTCGGTCATGGGTATAGTTCGCCCAGCCAGAAGTCTCAAAGAGGTCCCAGTTGTTGGGCGGCGTGATAAAGGTATCGAGTTTCTGCAGTTCCTGGTGCCTCTTAAGGCGATGGTAAGCCTTGAAGTAGATGCAGTAACGCTCTTCAGGGTAGACCTCGCACCAGCCGTTGGCGCTTCCACCACAGGGCCCGTTGCGTTGGCACTTGGGGCATTGCGACATGGGGCAGCTGTAGACCGCTGCCTCCAGGCCACAGTCGCCGCAGTTCAGGCAGCCGTAGAGAAGAGCCTTGCCCGTATGTTCAAGCCCGTGCCTGCGATGCAGGCCCTTCTTGCGCTCCCGCCATCCCATGAGCTTCTTAAGGATAGGGAAGCCTCGCTTGTTTTTGGTGAGCACCCAATAATGGAAGAAGCGGGAGATGCCGTAATTCCTGAAGATCTTCCCACCCTTTTTCCTGGAGTCAAGCGTGGCGGGCGCGGCGCTGTTCAAGCCGGTGGGTTGCCCATCAGCATTGGCTGCAGCCTCATAGAGGTAGAAACCCTCCGGTTGGCCGTACTGGAGCTCGCGGGCCCATAACCTCCAGTCATCCTGGAGCTCGTCAGCTGTTTGCAGTATGTGGGTGAAGACCTCGGCCGTAAGCCCAATGCCTCCTATGTGAACGCCCTGATAACCCAGGCCGCGGGCGACGGCTATCATCTTGGCAGCCCTCAGGTAGCGCGCTTCCCGCCCCTTGTCCTCAGACTGCGCCTCCTCTTGGAGTACGGACATAAGGCTGTCGCTGATATAGGCGCCGGGCACATTGCCCGCTTTCATGTAGCGGGCGATACCAACGGAGGTAAGGTAGATATTCGCTAAGACTGGCGTGGTATAGCCCCGTTGTCGCAGGTAAAGCAACAGCTCCTCCATCTTGCGCGCGTCAAACCCCACCTGTGTGATGATGAACTGCGCACCTGACAGGATCTTCTTCTCCAGCTTGAGGTACTGCATCAGGGTCTCAGCCTCAGTCCATTTGAAGGGGGTCACCACGGTTCCCGCAAAGAAATGCGTTGTCTGCTCCCGCTTCATATCCTTTGCTCCAACAACCTCCAGGCCCTTGTTCATATCCGTTATCAGCTGGAGCACCTGCACAGAGTCGAGATCGAAAACAGGGCGTGCCCGCCCGTTCCATCCGGAGTACGTGGAATCACCGGTCATCGTGAGCAGGTTCTCCATACCCCGGCGCTCCATGGAATAGAGCTGGCTGACAAACTGGTTGCGGTTGCGGTCCTTACAGGTGAAGTGGACTAAGGTGGTCATGCCTTTTGCATGGAGCTCCTCTGCTATGGTGTCTGCTAGCAAAGCTGGGTTGCCGCCGGGGTTGTCGGTAATCGATATGGCGTGCACGAGCCCGGTCTGGTAGATGCGCTCCGCCTCAGCCAGCTCCCTGAGTTGGATATCCTCATGGGCTCCACGCCCGGGGATGAACTCAAGCGTGACCAGGAACTCTCCTGTTTCGAGGGCTTCCCTGAAATGATTCGACATAAGGCCTTTCCCAATCTGATGCCTGCGGTTTCCAACAGTAATTGTACTTGAAATATCTATAATGAGGCTGATATCCATTCCTTCTCTGCTTTGGATATCAAAGCTATTGGCGTCGCAGTCTCATACAACAGCCCAAAGCGAGATAAACGGAAGAGGGGATGAGAATGGCTGAGTACCTTGGCGAGGACATCGCAAAGCTCGGTTTTGGCCTGATGAGGTTACCGCGTATTGACAAGGCGATCGACATCAAACAGCTGGAGCAGATGGTCGACCTTTTCCTTGATGCAGGTTTCACCTACTTCGACACAGCTTATGGTTATTCAGACTCTGAGGCTGCAATCGGGGAGGCCCTGGTAAAGAGGCACCCTCGCAGCAGCTATCAACTGGCGACAAAGCTCCCTGCCTGGACCGTGAAGACAAAAGTCGAGGCAGAGCGCCTGTTCTGGACCTCGCTTGAGCGCACTGGGTTGGATTATTTCGACTTCTATCTGCTGCACAATGTGAGCGGCCCCCGTATGCCCTTCTTTGATGAATACCGGATTTGGGACTTCCTTGCTGAGCGTAGGGAGGAGGGGCTCATACGTCACTTGGGCTTCTCGTTCCACGATAAACCCGCAGTGCTCGATAAACTGCTGTTCGACCATCCAGAGATAGAGTTCGTGCAATTGCAGATCAACTATGTCGACTGGGACGACCCTGCCATGGAGGCTGCGAAATGCTATGAGATAGCGCGCAGCTATGGTAAGCCGGTTGTAGTCATGGAACCGGTCCGGGGTGGAAACCTCATGAAGCTGCCCCCTGCCGCAGTCGAAGCCTTTAAAACGCTTGACCCCAAGGCCTCTCTAGCATCCTGGGCCTTACGCTACGTGGCCTCACTAGAGGGTATTATCACAGTTTTGTCCGGCATGTCTGACCTCGCACAGATGAAGGACAACATAGCGACCATGCTCGATCCCAAGCCGCTTGACCAAAGAGAGCTGGCAGCCATTGAAAGCGCCAAGAAGGAGCTTGCAGAGCTTGATGCCATACCTTGCACACGCTGTGATTATTGCATGCCTGTCTGCGAGCAGAAGGTTGCTATTCCCGGCATCTTCGAGGCGATGAACCTCAGGTCGGTCTATGGAGAAGAGCGGGGTGCGCAGTTCACCTATGGGTGGCATACCAGGGGGAACAACATGAACCCGGCTTCCGCCTGCATAGCTTGCGGAAACTGCGAGGCAGTCTGTACACAGGGTATACTGATAACCGATGAGCTGAGAAGGGCAAGGGAGCTTTTTGAGCCAGCAGCAAGCTGAATAAGGAGGACAACCGATGAGCGTCATCGAGATCAGTGGATTGGTAAAGAGGTTCGGTAAGCTCACCGCGCTGGACGGCGTGGACCTGTGCGTCGAGCAGGGAGAGGTCCATGCCTTCCTTGGGCCTAACGGGGCGGGAAAGACCACCACCATCCGCTGTCTGCTTGGCATCCTGCGTTGCACGGAGGGATCCGTGCGTATGTTTGGCCAGGACGCCTGGAAGAACGCGGTTGAGCTGCACAGGCGGTTGGCCTTTGTCCCGGGCGACGTGAACCTCTGGAGTAACTTCACCGGCGGTGAGGTCATCGACCTGCTGCTCTCCCTGAACGGTGGCAAACACAATAGCGCCAAACGGGAAAAGTATCTGGGGCTGTTCGAGCTCGACCCCTCTAAGAAGTGCCGTACCTACAGCAAGGGCAACCGCCAAAAGGTTGCGCTGGTTGCGGCGCTGGCCTCAGATGCCGAGCTCTTTGTGCTCGATGAGCCCACCAGTGGCCTTGACCCGCTTATGGAGAAGGCCTTCCAGGACAGCATCACCGAGATCATGCAGGAGGGGCGGACGGTCTTCCTCTCATCACATATCATGAGCGAGGTCGAGAAGCTCGCGGACAGTGTCAGTATCATCCGCGAGGGCAGGATAGTGGAGAACGGCTCCATGGCCGACATCGCCGTCAAAGCCAAGGGCCGCACGCTTGAGGAGTTCTTCATCGCCGAGTACGAGGGGAGATGAACCTTCCATGAGCACTAGTTTCGCGCGGATGGGGACCTACCTTGGATTCCTCATTCGCAGAGAGCGGATAGTCTCGGTCATATGGATTGTCAGTGTTGTAGGCCTGGTGATGCTGTTCACCTCGCTTTATCCATCCCTGACACCTGACGAGGCAACCAGGCTTCAACTGGCAACCACCATGAGCAGTCCCGCGATGGTCGCGATGATGGGCAACGTCTATGGCATGGAACAGCTGAGTCAGGCAAGTATCATGGCGCAGGAATGCCTGATCTGGTATCTCGTGGCAGTGGTGATTATGAACATCTTCCTGATCAACCGCCACACCCGTGTTGACGAGGAGCTGGGTAGGTTGGAGTTGTTTCGCGCACTACCTGTAGGGCGCCTGACAGGAAGCCTTGCAATCATAGTCCTTGCTTTTCTCGTCAATCTGATTATCGCGCTACTGTCAGCAGCGGGCCTCATCCTATTGGATATAGGAGGAGTCACAACATCGGGCGCCCTTGCATTTGGCCTTGCCATTGGGGCAGGCGGCTTTGTGTTTGCGGGACTCACTATGCTGTGTGCTCAGGTCTTCTCAACCTCGCGCAGCGTCAGCGGGGCAGGTTTTGTCCTGCTCGGCCTGTTCTATATCATGCGTGCCCTGGGCGATGTCAGCGACAACGCCCTGTCTCTCATCTCGCCGCTGGGGCTGGCGCTCAAGGTCGAGGCCTTCTACAGCGACGCCGTCCTACCGCTGGTCATCCTACTGATCGAAGGACTAGTGCTGGCAGCTGCAGCGCTTGCCATCTGCGCTGTCCGTGACCACGGTGCCGGGGTGGTGCCCGCAAGAAGGGGGCGTGCCCATGCGACACGTTTCCTGCGCAGCCCGCTGGGCCTTGCCTGGCGCCTCAGCCGTGGCACCTCGTTGGCCTGGGGTATAGGGCTGTTTGTGTTAGGCGCCTCCTACGGCAGCGTTTGCGCTGATGTCGACAGCTTTATTGAGGGTAATGAACTGATGCAGCAGGTTGTTGGGGCAGCCGGAACAGGGCTTATCCTTGACAACTATGTTGCGTTGATATTCGCGATCATGTCCATGGTAACCAGCGTTCCCGTGGTCTTGAGCGTCCTGAGGATCCACAATGAGGAGAAACGAGGAAGACTGGAGCAGATCTTCGCAAAATCCGTGCCACGCCTCAGTCTCTACCGCGGCTTTCTGCTGGTTGCGCTTATAGAGAGCCTGGCATTTCAGGTACTGCTGGCTTTGGGTCTGAGCGCAGCGTCTGGTGGGGAGCTTGCCATGGGAGCCGTGATCGGTGCGGCCCTGTGCTACCTTCCGGCGATATGGGCCATAGCAGGTTTGGCGATTCTTCTGGTTGGTTACCTGCCAAAGCTGACGGCCCTGGTCTGGGCGGTTTTCGCCTACACCTTTGTTGCCATGTACTTTGGCAGGATCATGGATGTGCCCGAGTGGGTGCAACGGATAACGCCTTTTGGGAACATCCCCCAACTGCCTATCCAGGATTTCACGCTGTTACCGCTGGTGCTCCTCACACTGATAGCGATAGTCTTAGCCGTCCCGGGAGCCTGGCGCTTCACTCAACGCGACATTGGTTAGCAGCCAAGGTTGGAAAAGAAAGGATGAGTGAGCTTGAGATCGATGACTCAGATTCTTAGAGGTACAGAAGTCGCCGGAGCCCTGGGTAAAAGGACTGCCGAAAAGATAGAGGCGCTTGTCGCTTTAGGTGTGACACCTGCCCTGGCGACCCTGCGCGTGGGCGGGCGTGGTGATGATATCGCCTATGAGCGCGGCATATCCAGGCGTGCCGAAGGGCTGGGTGTCAGGGTCAGGAACCTTGTGCTTCCTGAGGAAGTGTCGCAAGAAGGACTCCAGCAGGAGATAAAGGCGCTTAACGTTGACCCAGAGATACACGGGATCCTCCTGTTCAACCCCTTGCCCGCGCACCTGGACAGCCAGGCTGCGGCTGAGCTCCTTGCTGTGGAAAAGGATATCGATGGTATCTGCATGCTCTCCCATGCGGGGGTCTATACCGATAAGGACAGGGGATATCCGCCCTGTACGGCTTCTGCCTGCCTGGAGGTGCTCGACCACTACGGTATCGAGCTCGCTGGCAGGCATGCGGTTGTCATAGGCCGCAGCCTGGTTGTTGGCAAACCGTTGGCCATGATGCTCCTGCGGCGAAACGTCACAGTGACTGTCTGCCACTCGCATACGCGCAAACTCAAGGACCTTGTTAAGGCAGCCGACATTGTCATCGCCTGCGCAGGTCAGGCGAAGATGGTAGATGCCTCCTATCTGACAGAGGGGCAGACCATCATCGATGTGGGGATCAACGTGGCTGAAGACGGGTCACTTGTGGGGGATGTAGATTATGAAGCCGCCCTGGATAAGGTGGCTGCCATAACGCCGGTGCCTGGCGGCATAGGCGCGGTAACCACCATGGTGCTGCTTGGCAACGTTGTCGACTCAGCCCTGAAAGCCACGGCTGTCCTCTAGGGGAGTGCGCTCCCACTTGGGTTCAGCAGGCGCACGTGGGTGCGCCTGCCCATAACATCCCGTCATTGCGAGCGCAGTGACAACTTGTGTAAAACTTCCGTCATTGCGAGCGGAGCCGCTAGAGGCGGCGCAGCGTGGCAACCTAGGGCATCAAGCTGCGGTTTTGGGCAGGGCGGCTGAAGTCTGCCTCCATCATACAGTTGATGCATCCACCTGCGATTCCGTCTACCTCCTCGCAATGACGGGAGTTGTGTGCAGGCCGTCAGCGCTCGCAATGACGGGAGTTGTGTGCAGGCCGTCAGGGCTCGCAATGACGGGAGACGGGCTTCAGCCATCACCCACAAAACCGCACACGTGTCGGCTAGGTTGCCACGCTGCGCCGCCTTTGGCGGCTCTGCTCGCAATGACGGAGGGGT
>Ga0082212_10001205_pt1 | contig 38048 bp, 30 predicted proteins | sample TergutNt197P3_FD_71548 | JGI IMG/M metagenome (GOLD analysis project Ga0082212, IMG submission 71548) | Neocapritermes taracua P3 segment gut microbial communities from Petit-Saut dam, French Guiana - Nt197 P3 | ecosystem: Host-associated > Arthropoda: Insects > Digestive system > Gut ...
GGGGCCGCAGTGGGCTCCGATCCCGCTTTTATGGACAGGCTGGCCGGCAACCGCGCGCTCTACGGCGGAATACTCGGGCCGATGGAAGGCTGGCTTATGCTGCGCGGCCTGAGGACTCTGCGCTTGAGGCTTGAGGCGCACCAAGCAGCCGCGACAAAAGTCGCCGAGTACCTTGAAAAACACCCGAAAATAGGCGCCGTGCACTACCCGGGGCTGAAATCGCACCCTCAGCGCGAACTCATCATGCGCCAGCAGACGGGATCGAGCGGGCTTATGAGCGTGGAAGTCCCGGGCAATCCCGAAAAAGTGAAAACGGCCTTCGACACGCTCAGGTTTTTCCATGCCGCCCCGTCCTGGGGAGGCTTCGAGAGCCTTCGCATATTCCTCGCCGAAAGCGGTTCAAATCAAATGGAATGGCTCGGCTGCAAGGACAACCTGATTCGGCTGCACATAGGGCTCGAGGGCGCGGACAATCTCATATCCGATCTGGAAGCCGCGCTGAAACTTCTTTAGAAATTCAAATCGCTTGACAAGCGGGGCAAAAAATGATAAAATGAAAGCGTATAATAATGCAAAAACAAATATAAAGGGCAAATGAAGGAAAATAAATATGAGTATGTTTAAAGTTGCCCTTACGGCTATCAATCCTAAGGACGAGGATCGCAAAACGGCTCCGCTTGAAGTATTGGTCGACACGGGGTCGGAATTGTCGTGGCTTCCAAAACAATTGCTGCATGACGCAGGTATCGTTCCGCGCGGTAAAAAACGCTTTTACACCGCGACCAACCAATTGATTGAACGCGATTACGGCTATGCGATACTTGCCGCCGAGGGATATACGACCAACGACGAGATTGTTTTTGCCGAATCGGGAGATATGTTTCTGCTCGGTGTGCGCACAATAGAAGGATTCGGTGTAATGGTGGATAATATCGGCCACCGTTTTGTAGCCACCACAAGTCTTGTCGTTAAGGTTTCGTAAAATATTTTCCAAAACGCGAAAAAACGCACAGGGGGCGGAAAATATTTCCAGCCCCCTGCGCTTTCTTTCGCTCTGTTTTGCCTGTCAGTTAATTTTTACGACCTTCAGCGATGAAATCTTATCGTTGAATGAAGAACCAACGTAGGAGGTGTTTGTAGTATATTCCACGCATTTGCCCCCATAGTTGGCATGCTCATAAGCCAGCACCTTATAGCCGGGCTTGACTTTGATGGAACTGGCTTTGTCGTTTCTTACGTGCAAATTATCCATATTGGGATAATTTCCGAGCAGAAGCTGCTGCGCCCTGCCTTTGTAATTCGCATCCTCAAATATTTCCGCCACCACCATATTGCTCTCTTTTGCTTCCTCGATGATTAATGAGGATATTTTGCCGTTGATCCAAGTACCTCCAAGCGAATGCCAATAACCGCCATCAAAAACCATCCATCGACCATTGAAATTCGCGTGCTCATAAGCTATCACGCGATACCCGGCCGTGACCTCGAGTGAGGAAATTTTATCGTTGAAACCGATAGCGCCCATACTGCTGTGGTTGCCCAATTGGCTCGTGTCGAATGTACGTGATTCGCCGATCTTATTATCATGTTCGTAAACGACGGCCACTATTTTCGGAAATATCAGTTTATTTGTATTGTCTTTCGAGTATTCTTCAAAAGCGTTTTTGAGTTCATTGGCCCTTTGTTCGGTTGAACACAATTCCCAAATCGGAATCAACGAACCGCTTTCGGCAAACTCCACCAATGTCGGTTTGTCTGGCACGGAATCGCGCCACGCTTGAAGATTAGCCGCAGTTTGCTGGCTGTTGGAGAGCGTGATCCCGTCTTGGGCAGTCCCGCCGTAGGTTATAACGGTTGTGGAGCTGTTGTTCAAAAAACTTTCCCTCTGCACCGTTTGTTCATGGGTCAATGTCCCGCTGACGGAACCCATTCCGGCGTTGTAACTCGCTTGCACATTTGCCATAAAATTGCTATAGCTGGAACAAAATTCCGAATTGGCGGCAACATTGTATTCCAGTCTGCCCCCGAATATGCCGTTCACCAACACATAGCCTCCATAAGCGTCAAATATTTCTTTCGGAGTCATAGTCTTGCTGCCATATTTCCCTGTATCGAGAATCGCCTTCACATCGGGCAAAAGATAGTCCTTGTAGTTGCAGCTGGGTTTGATAAACAGATTGTCGATTCTGACAAGATAGTTGATGGTACTGTAATAGCTTGTCACTTTGCTTCTGTAGGACGAACTGAAACTGGTTTCTATACTTGCCTTAAAGCCCAAAAAACCGCCTTTCAATTTTGCGGAGTCTGTCATATCTTTGGCGTATTCCTCCAGCGATGTGCCCTCAAAGTGATTGAAATCGCTGACGGGCATATCACCATGTTGAATTTGCCCTTTGTTTATCAATTTGTCGAGATCCAGCACAGCGGCTTTCAATGATTTGTTGGTAGCATATCTGCCGAAAACATTGTACCCGCGCCCGATTTCGGCAAGGTATTTTATGCCGGGCTTGTCGGCTTCGGTTACTGTGTTACCACTTACGAGACTTAATCCCGCTAAAATATCCCCCCATTTATTAAATCCTGTTGTTAGTTTATCGGCTTCTTTTACGATGAGTTCCGTTTTTGGTATCTTTTTAATAGGGGTGCTGACAACGGGATCATCTTCCTCTTCGGGATCATCTTCATCTTCTTCGGGATCATCTGCCTCCTCGGGATCATCTGCCTCCTCGGGATCATCTTCCTCCTCTTCTTCGGGGTCTTCCTCTTCTTCGGGTTCCTCTTCCTCTTCTTCCTCTTCTTCGTCTTCCTCTTCTTCGTCTTCCTCATTTTGCGCTTCCGTTTTGTAGCTCACATAAGTGCGCTTGAGAAGCGCGATCGCCTGCTCGCGGGTCGTGTTGCTCAGCGGGTCGATCGTCGTGTCCGACGTGCCGTTCATGATCTCGTTTTTGTTGCAGAACCGCATCGCAGCATATGCCCAGTTCGCTATCTTGTCGGCGTCGGCAAAGGCGAACGCGCCCCCCTCGCTCTTGTCCAACCCCTCTATCGCCGCGTCCAGCGCACGGTAGATCATCACGCATATCTCCTGCCGCGTGATGTTCGCGTGGGGCGCGAACGTGTCGTCAGAAGTGCCGAACACGATCTTCAGCTTGTTCGCCTTCAGTATCTCCGGGTTGCTCGTGTCCACGAACGGGTTGGGCGTGATCGGTGCCGCCGTTTCCCCTGTCAGCTTCTCGTACAGCTTGACCACGATGGTGCAGAATTCCTCGCGCGTGATGAAGGATTTGTAGTTGCCCATGATCGCCGGGTAGGTCAGCCCGTAGTCGTAGGCCTCCTGCAGTTCCGACTTCGCCCACCCGCTCTGCGTGCCGTCGAAGGTGAGTTCCTCGGCGGCCGCATTGAACGCCAGCAGCCCGAACACCATCACCGCCGACAGCAACGCGCTCAAAAACCTCTTTGATTGCTTTTTCATTCCGGTTTCCCTCCTTAAAATTTGGTTGCGCTATCTTCTTTTCGCAACTCGTTACCGTTATTCTACATAATCTCGGCAAAAAAGTCAAGGCATTTCAAAAAAATTAACAATTTTCGCCTATATAATTTTTTGCTTTTTCCGATTTCTTGACAACGGGCGATATTTGTGGTATTATATTTATGGGCAAAAAAAATTGAATGCAAGGCTTTGGTATATTTGAAATGATTGTATTGAACTGCGATGGCATATGTTTTTCGGTGGGGGCGAAGGAAATATTAAGCGATATCTCGTTTTATGTCGAAGAGGGCGACAAAGTCGGCGTCATCGGCAACAACGGGGCGGGCAAAACCACGCTTTTTCGGATAATTACGGGAGAACTGCAAAGCGACAGCGGCGGAGTTTCGATAAAAAAGGACGCCAGCGTGGGCGTTTTGCGGCAGGAGCCCGCATTAAACGAAAACGACAGCGTATACAGCTCGGTTATGGGCGTTTTTGCCCCGCTCAAAAATCTCGAACTGAAAATGGCGGAAATTGAGCGCCGCCTCGCCGAATATGATGCAGGGCTCCACGAAAACAACGAAGGAGAACTCGGATATTTGCAAAAACTCCTGGATATGCAATCGGGGCTGCTCGCGGAATATGAGGAAAAAGGCGGATACGGATACGAGGGCAAAGCGAAATCCACCCTCGAATCGCTGGGCTTTTTGCCGGAAACATGGGATCAGAAGATATCCACGCTCAGCGGCGGCCAAAAAACGCGCGTGGGGCTTATAAAATTGATTTTGGCGGAGCCCGACATCCTGCTTTTGGACGAGCCCACCAACCACGTGGATATCTCGAACTTGGAATGGCTCGAAAATTATCTGAAAAACTACAAGAAAACCGTGGTGCTCATCTCCCACGACCGATATTTTTTGGACAACGTGACAAACAAAACGATAGAGTTGGAAAACACGAGGGCGTATTCGTGCAAGGGCAACTACAGCGAATTTTTGAACAAAAAGGCCGAAGACAGGGAACTTAGGCAGCGCAGGTACGAACTCCAGCAAAGGGAGATCGAGCGCATAGAGGCGATGATCACCCGGCTGAAGAACTGGGGGCGCGAAAAATTGGTGAGGCAGGCTTTCAGCAAACAAAAGATGCTGGACAGGATGGAAAAAATCGAGCGGCCCGACAAAACGCCGGACAAGATAAAATTGGCATTCGGCGACAAAAAGCGCAACAAAGCCATTGAATCGGGCGACGACGTTTTGACGGTCGTCGATCTTTCGAAGTCATTTGAGCCAAAAAAGCTTTTTGAGAACCTTTCGTTTGAAATAAAAAAGAGGGACAACGCCTTTGTCATCGGCTCCAACGGCACGGGCAAATCCACCTTGCTCAAAATACTCACAAATAACCTGGCTGCGGACTCCGGCAGGTTCTATTTCGGATACAACGCAAAAGTGGGATATTACGACCAGGAAAACCAGCATTTGGACGACAAAAACACCGTGCTGGACGAACTTTGGGACGATTATGAAACCATGACGCAATTGGAAGTGCGCAACATCCTCGCCGCGTTTTTGTTCCGAAACGACGACATAGAAAAAAAAGTCGGGGTGCTTTCCGGCGGGGAGAAGGCGAGGCTGACCATCGCCAAGCTGATACTGAAAAAATCCAACGTGCTGGTCTTGGACGAACCCACCAACCACCTCGACATAAATTCGCGCGAGGCGCTGGAGGCGGCGCTGCAAAATTTCAGGGGGGCGATAATCGCCGTTTCGCACGACCGCTATTTCATAAAAAAGCTCGCCACCCGGATAATCGAGCTGGACCCCAAATATCCGGGCGGCTATATAGACTACAAGGACGGCTACGATGAATTTTTGCGCTACAAAAAACAGTATTTGGACATCGGCGCAAATCAGGATCAAAAAAGCTATGCCGCAGACTTCGAAAAAGAACAGAGGATAATCGAGCACGAAAGGCAAAAACAAGCTAAAAAGAGGCAGGATCAATTGGAGAAAGAGAAAAAGACGACCGAATTCGAAATTAAGATGGCGGAGAAGAGGATGGCCGAGCTCGATTTTATGATAAAAGACGACGAAGTGGTGGCCGATTACGCGAAACTGAGTGAAATCTATGAAGAAAAAATCATTTTGGAAGAGCGGCTCGAGGCGCTGTATGAAAAATACTACAGCGAGTTCGATGATTAATTTCCCTTCATCGCCTCGACGAACGCCTCGATGTCGCGTTCGATTTTTACGGTGTTTTTGTCCAGCCACGAAGCGAGATTTATATTCCCCGAGCAAACCAGGTTATTGAATTGCCCGTAGATGTCCCCGAAATTGTATGTTTCGCCGATGTCGAAAACTTTGTTGTTGAAAATGAAATCGAGCATTTCCTCGGATTCATCGTCCCGAGCCACTTTCCGCTGCAGCATGACGTCATAGAATTGGGGGCGTATGCCGACGTGACCCTGATAGGTGAAGGCCTCTATGAATAGCCCCATATTTTCAAAATCGCCGTTTGTTATCGGGACTGTCACAAGCGGTATCGCCGCAGAGTGGATCGGATTGAACCATTCTTGGCTCTCGTTGAATTTTGGATAGGGCAAAAGCCCGAAATTTTGCTCCATCGCCCTCATTTCAGGGCCGTAGTAAACGCCTCCCAAGGAAAACAGCGACCTGCCCCAGACAAACATCCCCGCTTCGTGCGTGTATGCGTCGGGGGTCCGCCTGTGCGCGTTTAGGAAAGTGTCGTAATCCGATAAAACCTCCGTTATGTGCAGGAATTTTTCGATGGCGCTTGGATTTGCCAGGGAAATATACGGCAACCCGTCGTCGCCTATGTCCACGAGCCTTTCGCCGAATCCGTTGAACAGGGCGGCGGCGGTGTTGTCGATGTGCATGAAGCCGTATCGGTCTTCCATATCCCTCTTCCCATTCCCGTTTAAGTCTGCGGCGACTGTTTTGCCCATGTCGTACATTGTGTCAAAAGTCCATTTGCCTTCCCGGACAAGCCTGTACGGGTCATCTAAGCCAAAATCCGCGAGCATTTCCTTGTTGAAATACGTGAGCCAAACGCAGCTCAGAACGGTCATGCTGTAATCGCCCAGCGCCGAATACACTTTGCCGCCGATCGACATGGCTTCTATCGATTTTTTGTCCCACCACGGCTTATCCAAGTCCACATAGGGGATCTTGCCGAAATCGTGCAAATACCCTCCGGTCAGCAGCGGCAGCATCGTGATAGCGCGAAAGAAAATTATATCGTAGGCGTCGTCGCCCGCCGTTATCTGGTTTCTTATCTTCGGTATGGAATCCTGCGTGGGGAATGCGACCGTGTTCACTTGGCAGTTGAACGTCTCCTCCATGTATTTGTTCCTGTTGTATGCCGCGTCGTTGAACCCGTCGCCGGTCAGTTCTTCCACTTCTATGTCGTGTATGGACAGAGGCTCGTAAAGGTGCCAGTTCAAAAGCGCCAAGGTTATTTCTTTCCCGCCCATGTCGGCAACCGGAATGTCGAGCCCGGGTTCTTGCGCCGTTTCGGACGTGCCGCCGCCCGGCGCATCCGGCAATTCCGCTTCGGGATTCCCGGGATTTCCGGGGGAATCGCCGTTATTGCAAGCGCAAATGACATTTGCGCATAGAACTAGGGAGACAAAAAATCCGGCGATTTTGATGAAGCCCATTTTGTTTTTTGTGTTTTTCATAAACTTCGCTTTCTCCTTTTCGCTTCAATATTTCTTTGAAATGAAATTTTGTTTATCCGGCAAAATTTTCGATCAATTTGTCGATCGCTTTTTGCGCCGCAGTTTCCTTTTTTTCGTAATCCGAGGCAAATGTGTTGGCGTTTTTTTTCGCCATTGGGGCGAATATGTCGGTCAAGCCGCCGAAATTGAACATATACCCCAAATCGTAGGAACAGGAGGACAATATGATTTTAAGCATTTCTATGGATTCTTCGTCGCGCAGGTTTTTGTTCTTGAAATTTATGTCATAATACGCTTCCGTCACGGTGTACATCGATTCCGCCGCCATCGCTTCGAGCGCAAGCCCGGTGAATTCCGGTTGGTCGTTTGCAATGGGTATGCAAACAGCCGAAGCGGTTCCCGAAGTCAGCGGGCAATAATATTCCGCCTGGCTTTTGTCGAATTTCGGCAAGGGAAGAACCCCGAAATCCATTTCCATGTCCCTCAGCAGGTTTCCCGTACCCATTCCTATGGTATAGAAAAGCCCCTGGCTGTTTTTGAACATGGGCCGCGTGAGGTCGTCCCAAGGATTGTTGTATTTGCCGCTGTAGTCGTTTGCCAGCAAAGTCAAGTCGCGGTTCCCCATGTTGACGAGCATCTTGTCTATTATCGCCGATGTTTTTTCGGAATTCACGGCGAGTTCCGGGTAATTTTCGGAATTGTTGACGGTAATTCTCCCGCCCGCCCCCGCAAATATCATGTATGCCCCGAGGTCTTCGCCGAGTTGCCCGTATCGGTCTTCCACGCCCATGATCCCGTCGCCGTTCAAATCCTCCGAGATATCCGTTATCATCCGGTTGAATTTGTCGAGCGTCCAATCGCCGCTTGCCACAAGGTGGTATGGATTTTCCAGAGCATAGTCGGCGATCAGCTTTTTGTTGAAAAAAGACACGAATATGGAATCGTTGTCCTGGGTGTTGATGTCCCCGAGGGCGTAATAGAGTTTGCCGCCTATGTTGAGTTGCTTTACGGCGCGCTGGTCCCACCAGGGCTGCGCCAGATTCAAGTGGGGCACAAGATACAGGTTGGCCAAATATCCGTTTTGCGCCAAAATCGCCTCTTCGTTCAAACCGAGCATGAATACATCGTATGTCTGATCCCCGGATTTGGCCGCTTTTTGCGCGTCGTTAAAAGGGCTGTCCGACCGATGCTCCGTTATTTCGAAATTGTATTTGCCCTCCACATAGCGGTTTCTTCTGTATACGGCGTCGTTTAGCGGTTCCCCGTTTTCTTCGGAGGCGTAAATTTCGCGCGAGCACCAGTACCAGTTGTAGTTTTCGCTTCTGACAAGAAAATTTATCGGCGCCCCGCCGAAATCAGAATCGGGCAGATCCGGCCCGAGCTTGGGCGGCGCCGATTCGGCGGCGGCTTCGTTTTCGGGCGCACCGCCCGAGTGTGCGGTATCGTTTTCGACGCCGTTTTTGCCATCCGCGTTTTTCCCGGAATCGCAGGACGCGAAAAAGGCGCAAAAGAAAGCCAAGGATACGGCCAAAAAAAACGCGAGGAATTTTTCGGGTTTTGTCATAATTAAATGATCCTCCGACAATAAATTATGGTGAAATTGTAGCACATCGGGTCTGCCGAATCAAGGGCGAATTTGTTAATTTTGCATGATGCAAAAATTTTCGCCGAAAACAAAAAATGAATGTTTGCAAACAGAAAGTGAAAAGGTTCATTTTGAGCTTTTTCACTTTTTGTTCGGCTTCCAAAGCAACCGTATCAAAACCGCAGTGCCGAAAAGCAGCGCCGCCACCAAAATAATGACGAGCCAGGGCAGGGAAAGCCCGTTGGACGCTTTGACGGCAATATTATCGTTTTCCGGGTCGCTTATGCAAATCCAGGTACCGTATTCGTATTCACCTGGAAAGTACTTCATGAATGTCCATTCGCGCCCCTCGGCGTCCTTGTACGCCGTGTAATATTTAAACAATTGGTCTTCGGATAATTCGACATCCACGATTTTCACGATTTCGCCCGAACCGGGGTATGTCCACAAAACGATTTTTTCGGAATTTTTCAGTTTTTGGTAAATGTCGGCATATTCATAAAATTCGCCTTTGTGCTCCTCGGTGAAAGCGAAATTATCGTATATGAGCGAAAGCTGATCCATGGGAACCCAGCCGGATTCCCAGCCATACGGCTCGCGAAACTCGTACAGACCCCAGTTTTTTCCCTGATGGCTGTACACAGCGCATATATGCAGCGTTTCGCCGTTTTCAATTTTCGCCGTTTCCGTGTCCGAGCCGGGCTCTTTTTTCGCCGAGACAAAGCCGTTTTCGCCGTTCGCGGCGTAATTCAGGCTCACTGTCCCGCAGTCTTGCCTGTTCCGCGAATAAAAGCCATCTCGCGGCTCGATGATGATGTCCGCCTTTGCGGCAAATATCGTCGAAAGCGCGAGTAGTGTGAAAAAAACAAAAAACCGCTTGAGCATACAAATATTCCTCCCTTGAACAGTTAAATAAATTGCTGGATCAAAACGCCAACCCCAAAAGAAAACGCATTTGCCGCGATTGAAAAAAGATAGGGGCGGCCAAAAGTTTTTCCGTATTTTTTGTAATAATGCCCCTCGATGAGCACCGCAAACAGCTCGAGCGGTATCTTTATTGCCGTGCGGTTCCAGCCTGTATACAGCGCCATAAGCCGGTACAGCAGCACCACGGCGGGGTTTGTGATAATGTTTGCCATGACCAAAAGAAACAGGTCTTTTTTGTCCCGCTTGCCCGAAAGCAGGAAAAATCCCGTTTCAAGCGCCAAGGTCAAACCAAGCGAAAGCGCCAGCGCGGCCGACAATTCTTCGTTCATATGTCCGCCTTTTTCAGCCCCGCCCACAAAAGCAAAAGCGATATCGCGGCGGCGGCGGAAAACAGCCGGGGCATAGACGGGCCAAAATCCAGATACACGGGGACAAATCCCAAAAACAAGGCGAAAGTCAAAAGACCGAAAGAAAAACCTTTTGCCCCCGGGAAAATTTTCGCCATTGCCCAAAGAGTGACCGACATGCTCATGTTAAACAGCAATACCGCAATAACGCCCAAAACCGGAATTTCGAGGAAAAGAAACAGCGGTGCGGCGAGCCCCAAAGAGAACACGGCGGTTCTGCGCGCGCCGAATTTGTCGGCCGAAAATCCGCCGAGTGTTTTCCCAAGCGCCGCCGCGAACACGACCGCTGTCGCCCAGCCCCCGATTTTCCACGGGAAGTTTAAAGTCAATCCGACATAGGATCGCAAAACAACCACAAGAAACATAAAAACAACCGCAATATATATTTTATCGGAGGCTTTGGGTTCAAGCGAAAATGCGGCGTTGTTAATCGCCGCAGGCTGCGCCCCGCACAAGGCGAAAATGCCCGCCGCCGCCAAAAACATCGCAAATATAACCAAAACGGGGGAAAGCGCGCCCCCTTTGCCCAGAAGCGTCCCGAAATAGATCCCGAACGTCCCCGGCGAGACAAAAACCCCCAGCGCCGCGCTTTTTTTTTCGCTCATATTCAAAACCTCGAGGCCGCCGCCTATGTGGAACATCGCATTTCCGATTCCGGCGGTTGCCGCCGCCGCCATCGGAAGCCTCCACAATGCGTAAGCCGCTCCTGCAAAAATGCAGCCGGCAGCCGCGACAAGCGAGTTCCGGTTCAGCCTGTCCGCAATGAGGCCTAATGGCATCTGGGCCGCAAATGCGAAAAAATTATACAGCAGCAAGCACAAATACCAGTCCGGCGATGCCGAAATGTTTCGAAACATCAAAAAAGCGCATGAGAAATCGACGATAAAATGCGCGATGGAATAAACCGCCACCGTAATCAAGCGCTTATGCATACGCAAACCCCCGGTTTTTTGACATATCTGATTTCATTTTAAATTATACTTTGCAATTGTGAAATTTGTTCCCGATTTTTGTATATTTTAAATTTTTTTGATTTAAATCTTGTTTCTTTGCGCAATTTGTGGTACAATGTATGATAAAGAAAACAAAAAACGGGAGGAAAACAAAAATGAAGGCGGCTGTGCTGCACAGAATAAACGACTTGCGATACGAAGATGTCCCCGACCCTGTGGCCGGGGAGGGCGAAACCTTGATAAAAATAATGGCGGCGGGGATATGCGGGAGCGACGTTTCGAGGGTTTTTGACAAGGGGGCGTACCATTACCCGATCATAATCGGGCACGAATTCGCGGGGCTCGACGAAAAAACGGGGAAAAAGGCGGTCATATTCCCGCTGTTGCCGTGCAAAAAATGCGCGATGTGCCAAATCGGCGAATATGTGTGCTGCGAAAACTACGATTATTACGGTTCGCGCAGGGACGGCGGCTTTGCCGAATTCCTCGCGGTCAAAAACGAAAACATACTGTATGCAGACGCCGGCATCCCCTATGACGTCCTCGCAATGACGGAGCCCGCCGCCGTGGCTCTGCACAGCGTTTATCTGGGTGGAATAAAAGCGGGCGACAAAGTCTTGATTACCGGGGCAGGGGCGATAGGGCTCATTATGGGCTATATATCGAAAATAAGCGGGGCGGCGGCCGTCTATTTTTTAGACATAGACGAACGAAAGCTCGATTATGCGGCAAGCCTCGGCTTTGAAGCGTACGAAAAACAAAAAATAGACGTTTTCATCGAAGGCGCGGGGGCTTCTTCCGCGCTCGAATCCGGGCTTGAAGCCATAAAACCGTTTGGGAATGTGGTGCTGATGGGCAATCCCGCAGGAGACGTGAAAATTTCGCAGAAATCATACTGGCACATCCTGAGAAAACAGCTCGCGCTCAGGGGCTCGTGGAACAGCATGTTCAATTCGTTCAGAAACGAATGGGAAATTGTGCTCGGCTTGATTTCGGAGGGCAGGCTGCCCCTTGAAAAAATGATATCCCACAGATTCAAGCTCGAAAACTGCAACGAGGCTTTTGGCGTGCTCAAAGCCAGAACGGAATTTGCAAACAGGGTGATGTTTGTAAATTAAAACAAACGGGAGGGAAAACATATGGAGTTTTTGGAAAATACATACCCTTTTTCTTCAATCGGGGAAAAAGAGCGGATAAGCGCCGAAAAAATAGCGCAGAGCTTCAAAAATGCCACCGGTGCGGCTCTGATAAACGGTTTTGTAAAAATGATCGACATCGGAAGCGGCAGATCGGGTTCGGAGCGGATAGCGGGATTCATGGAAACGCATATAAAGACGGAATACGCAATCGGCCTGAATGCTGAAAAGCCTTTGGTTTTCGAAACCGCCGCCGTGAAAACAGAAGGGGCGGCTTACGCGGCTTTTATCTTTTCGGCCGGTTTTGGAAACGGCTCGCCGCTGCCGCAGCCTTCGGGCGCTTTCGAAATTTACGTGAATGGAAGCTTTTGTCTTTCTGTCAGGAAAGTCAACAGTTCGTATTACTGGAAGGGCGAAAAAAACGGGAGCGAATTCGTCTTTTCAATGCGCCGGCTCGAAACGGCGCGCCCCTATGAATCGATGCGCCTGTCCGAAATGATCTGCGACGAAGGCCAGGCCGCGTTTGGAATCGGGATTTTAAAGGTAAAGTCGGAAATTTTGGAAGAGGGCAAACCGGCGAGGATAAAAATCGCGCCCGCGGGCGAATACAAAAGCAGCCGCTATTTTTATCTGTCCGAGTGCCCAAACATAATAGCGGGCTCCAACTTGAAAGAAGCGGCAAATATGCTCATCGGCAAAAACATAAAAAAATCCGGAAAATACAACGTGTATTTCGGCGACATACACACCCATTCGGGGCAAATCCGCGACAAAGTGGACGGAAACCGCTCGTGCGGGATGGGCGGCATGGAGGATAACTATAAATACGCGAAAGGGCCGGGAGGCCTGCATTTTTACGCGCTGACCGACCATGAGTTCCAAATCTTGCCGGATTATGAAAAGCCGTATTTCGATTTGGCCGACAAATACAACAAAGACGGCGAATTCGCGTGCCTGAAAGCCTATGAGCACACTTCCCCCGTCTACGGGCACAGGAACATCTATTTCAAAGGCGAAAAAGCGAAAGTTGTGGCGGCCTACGCTACCGACGAAGCGGGAAATGCCGCCGCCGGCCCCGCGACCGCCCCCCACGAACTGTTTGGCCGGCTGGAGGATTTCGAATACATATCGATACCCCATCATCCCTCCAGCGCCTCGCACCCGTTCAACATCGATTTGATCACGGACAAGGATGTATGCTGCGAAATATATTCCGCATGGGGAAGCTCGGAATACGGGGGCGATTTTCCGAGAGGCGTTTCCGACAGGCACGGAAGGCTTTCCGTGAGCGAAATATTGGCAAAAAACCACAAGCTCGGAATCGTCGCCGGAGCGGACGGGCACGACGGGCATCCCGGCAATGCGCAGTCCCCTCTAATCAAGCACCCGCACTTGTTTCATTTTTGCGGCAGCGGCCTGACGGCGGTATTGTGCGAAGAGCTGACAAGGGAAAACGTCTATGAAGCCATCAAAAACCGCAGATGCTACGCCACCACCGGAGTGCCGATCATCCTCGATTTTCGGGCGAACGGCCATGACATGGGAAGCGTTATACAAAACTGCAAAGAAAAACCGCATCTGCGCGTGAAATGCGAGGGCACATACGCAATCAAAGAAATACGGATAGTCAAAAACGGCAGGATAATTTTCACCCGGAACTGCGGGGGGCTGTGGAGCTATGAGCTGGAATTTGACGACGACGATTTTAGCGCAGGGGACAAAGCCAGCTATTACGCAAGGGTTGTGCAGGAGGATATGGAGAGCGCATGGTCCTCTCCCGTGTTTTTCGAGTGAAAAAATTGTCGAATTTTTTGTCAAAATGATGTGATTGAATCGGAAACAAGGAGGCCATCTGTATGAAAAAAACGGTATCTTTCATGCTGCTATTCTGCGTTGTCTTTTCGCTCGCTTGTGTTTTGTCCTGCGCAAACGACGAAAACGACAAAACGGGCGGCCATGAGCAAAGCGCGGACGACCAAAAAAAAGACGAGGCCCGGGATCCAAAACAGCAAGCGACCGAAAAGATCATGCCGGATCTGCCCGAGGCAGATTACGGCGGGCATGAGTTCAAGATTTTGGTCACAAGCGACCCCGGCGACGAGGTGCGAAACGATTTTTGGGCAGACGAGCTCACGGGCGAACCGATAAACGACGCGAGATATATGAGAAATCTGTACATCGAGGAGAAATACGGCGTAAAAATCATCGACATACCGTCGGGCTGGGTCAACGGCAACGGGGTGAACCTGATAAAAAAAGCCTCGGCGGCGGGCGACTTTGCATACGATGCCGCCATGACCACGGTTTACGACGCATGCGACCTCGCGGTTTCGGGGCTCATCTTGGACCTTAGGACGGTGTCCCATATAGATCTGTCGAAACAGTGGTGGGACCAAAAGGCCAACCGCGACCTCGCCATCAAGGGGAAGATGTATTTCACCACCGGGGACATAAGCCAGGTGGTCAACGACTCGATATACGCCGCGCTTTTCAACAAAAAGCTGGCGCGCGACCACGGCCTTGAAAATATGTACGAGCTCGTCAAGGCGGGCAGGTGGACCTACGACAAAATCGCCGAACTGGGGAGAATGGTCGGCGGGGATTTGAACGGCGACGGCATATTCGACGAAAACGACCTCTACGGGGCGATCATCGAAGATGACACCATGATGAGCGTCATAAGCTCCGTGGGCGAAAGGTGCGCCAAAATCAATGTGGACGGCGACATAGAGCTGGCTTTGTACAACGAGAGGACCGTCTCGGCGGTCAAAAAGTACACCGACTGGGTGTTTGACAAGAGTTCCGTCTACGCCTATCAGAGATTTGCGGGCACCGGAGATGAGATAGACATAAATTTCAGGAGGATGTTTGCAAACGACCAGGCGCTGTTTTTGATGAGGGGCATGGAAACCATAGCCGAAATGCGCGCGATGGAGACCGATTTCGGCATACTGCCTTTCCCCAAACTCGACGAAAGCCAGGGCGAGTACTACAGCCCCGTGGGATCCTGGAAGGCGATGTTCCTTTCGATTCCGTCGGTGCAGGAAGAGCTCGACCGGACAACGATCATATTGGAGGCGCTCGCCGCCGAATCGCTCTATGTGATACGCCCCGCCTATTACGACAAATCGCTGATCGGAAAGCACGCGCGCGACGAGGAAAGCGTGGAGATGCTCGACATCATAATCGAGTCGAAAATATTCGATTTCGGCTGGTATTACCAATTCGGGAGCTACAACAACCACATGATGGATCTGTTCAGGCGCTACAACAGCGATTTCACTTCGATGTACGAAAAAAACCAGTCAAAGGCCGAAAACGACATAAAAAAGATAAACGACAGGTTCGGCGAGCTTGCCGGCTGATTGAAAGCAGTAAATGGAAATGGAGGATAAAAAAATCATGTATGATTTTGTTTTGAGGACCCGGCAACTCCTGACGGATAAAGACGGATTTGACAATTGGCAAAAAAAAGAAGAAAGATGCAGCTTGAACCCGAAAGAAACGGCGATCGTAATCATCGATATGTGGGATAGGCACTGGTGTGCCGGAGCCAATGCGAGGGGCGCGGAACTCGGCGCAAAAATAAACGAAACGGCGAAACGCGCCAGGGAAAAAGGCACGGTTATCGTGCACGCTCCATCCGACACCATGGATTTCTATAAAAATTCCGAAGCCCGCAAACGGCTTCTCCAAACTCCGCTGTGCGAAAACATTCCGCAAAAAGATGTAAAGGATTATCCCTTGCCGGTGGATTCGTCGGACGGGGGAAGCGACACGCCGTCCGTTGACAGGAATGAACCCAACACCGTGGTTTGGAAACGCCAAACGGAAAAGATTTTTGTGGACGAATCAAGGGATATTGTCGGCGAGGAAGGCGATTTGATTTATTCTTATCTGGCAAAAAACGGCGTAAAAAACATAATATACATGGGAGTGCATACGAACATGTGCGTTTTGGGGCGGCCGTTCGCGATAAAGGCCATGCTAAGGCGAACAATGGGCGTCATGCTGTGCAGGGATTTGACGGATAGCATGTACAACCCGGCGAAGCCGCCGTATGTATCGCACGGCGAGGGGACGCGGCTTGTGGTCGAATACATAGAAAAGTTTTACTGCCCTACTATGGAGAGCGGGCAAATCATATGATTCGCAAAAAAACGCGAAAAATTTGAAAAATGGAGGATCGGTCGCAATAATGAGGATAATAGATGCGGGGCAAATCGCCGAAACCGTCGCAAAGCTGTGCATAAATGCCAACATTTGCCTCGGCGAAGATATTTATGCGGCATTGTCAAAAGCAAAAGCGGCTGAAACGGAGCCGCTGGCGCAAGCGGCGCTGGACACGATCATGGAAAACGCAAACGTGGCGAAACGCGAAAAATTGCCCATATGCCAAGATACCGGAATGGCGGTAGTGTTCGTCACAATCGGTTCGGATGTACACGTAGATGGGGACATGGAAGCGGCGGTGAACGAAGGGGTGCGGCGCGGGTACCGCGAGGGATATTTCAGAAACAGCATCGTGCGCGACCCCATCGACCGCGTAAATACGAAAGACAACACGCCCGCGATAATTCACTATGATTTCATGGCAGGAAGCGATTTGTGCATAACGGTCGCGCCCAAAGGTTTCGGCAGCGAGAATATGAGCCGGATCTGCATGCTCAACCCTTCGGACGGGATAGCCGGAGCGGAAGATTTCATCGCGGAAACCATAAAACTCGCCGGGGCCAATCCATGCCCGCCCGTCATAGTGGGTGCCGGGGTGGGCGGGACTATGGAAAAAGCCGCGATTTTGGCAAAACAAGCGCTTCTTCGCGATGTGGGCTTGGCCAACCCGGATCCATTTTGGGCAAAAACGGAAGCGCGGCTGCTTGAGCGAATCAATTCTACGGGCATCGGCCCGGCCGGTTACGGAGGCCGTGCGACCGCTCTTGCCGTGCATATTTTGACATATCCGACCCATATCGCGGGGCTTCCGGTGGCAGTCAACATGGGCTGCCATGCAACGCGGCACAAAACCCAAATAATCTGACATGGGAGACAAAAATGCAGCCGATAAAAATAACCTCCCCGCTATCGGCGGAAACAATCGAGATTTTGCGCGCCGGAGACCGAGTTTTGCTTTCCGGCCAAATATACACGGGCAGGGACGCGGCGCATAAGCGCATGGTCGAGCTGTTGGAAAAAAACTTGCCGCTGCCATTCGATGTGGACGGCCAGGCGATATATTACGCGGGCCCGTGCCCGTCCCCGCCGGGGCGGGTCGTCGGCTCAATCGGCCCAACCACGAGCGGGAGAATGGACGCATATGCGCCCCGCTTGATGCAAAAAGGCCTGTGCGTGATGATAGGCAAAGGTGAGCGCGGAAAAGCAGTCGTCGAGGCGATCCGCGAATATTCGGGGTTGTACCTCTCGGCTGTCGGAGGGGCGGGGGCCCTGCTTTCGCTGTGCGTCGAAAAATCCGAGCCGGTCGCTTTTTCGGACTTGGGCACAGAAGCGATATGCAGGCTCGAGGTCCGCGATATGCCGCTTGTGGTCGCCATAGACTGTAAAGGCGGCAGCATATACAGGCAAAAACAATAATCAGGCATAAAATGAATGGAGGATTTAAAAATGTCGAAGGCAAAAATCGGCTCGCCGCTGTTTATCCTGCGGGAAGAATGCAAAAAAGATTTGATGGCGGTGTTGGGCGAACTTTCGGAAATCGGTTACGAAGGCATAGAATTTTTGGGTTTGTTCGGGCATAAACCGTCGGAAATCAAAAGCAGATTGGATTCGTGCGGCCTCGCAGCAATAGGCGACCATGTGGGATTCGGCGAATTTGCGGAAAATACAGATAAAGTCATCGCCGAACATAAAGAAATCGGCTGCGCTTACATCACCGTCGGCGCACCCGGGCCGGACGGGCTGCCTGGCGGCGCTTCCTATCCCGAAACGATTGACACATACGAGAGGATCGGCGAAACGATGAAAGCGGCAAAAATGAAGCTGCTCTTTCACAATCACGCCGGCGAACTCAAATACAAAGTGAAAGGAAAAACGATCCTCGAAAATATATTTGACGATACCCGCCCCGATTTGCTGCAATGCGAGCCGGATCTCGGCTGGATTGCCATAAGCGGCGCAGACCCCGCCTATTATCTGCAAAAATACAAAGATCGCTGCCCCGTGATCCATTTCAAGGACTATATCCCGGCCAAAACGGAAACCGGATTTATGTTCAGGCCGACAGGCTACGGCGCCATGGACAATGCGGGGCTGTACGCGCTTTCTTTGGGGTGCCGGCCGGATTGGTACATCATGGACCACGATTTCGCATATGGGCGCGATCCCTATTTCGATTTGAAGATATCTCTCGAATATTTTAGAAGCCTTATGGCCGTGACAGATTTACAATTGACATTTCGATGCGTTTTGCCATAGATTTACCTAAATATATTAATACTGCGTTACATTTTGGCGGCTATAATCATAATTGCATATGCAGTTTTTATAGTTTTGGAGGAAGCGAATTTATGTACATATTGCAAAACGCATGGAAAAACCTCGCCAGAAACAAAGGCAGAAATATTTTGATGGGGGTCATAATACTTGCAATAATCGCGACAAGCTCAATCGCATTGATCATCAACAACACCGCCGGGGGAATAATCGAGAACTACAAAGATAGATTCGATTCGGAAGTGAGCATTGCGCCAAACATGGAAAAAATACAGCCTGTCCAGGTTTCGAGCGGGGGCGCGATGATAAGCAGGATGCAAATGCCCGAAATTTCACCTGAGCTGTACATCGAGTTCGGGGATTCGGAGTACTTGTCGAAAGCCAATTTTTATTCGCAGGTCGGCGTGCACAAAAACGAAAGCATAAAATTTATCGACGAGGATAAGGGCGGCGGCGGCCAGATGATGAGAATTATGATAGCGGCGGACGACAGCGAAGAACCCGACCCCAGCCTCTATTACGCAAAACTGCTTGGCTACAATTATGTCCCCGAAGATTTTGAAAGCGGCGCGCGCCAAATGGCCGAAGGCAATTTTCCCGAAAACGAAGGCGAATGCGTGGTCAGCAGGGATTTCTTTGAAGCGAACGGGTTCCAAATCGGCGACACGATTAATTTGGGCTCCACGCTCAGGGAAAGGGACGCAATGCCGGCAATGCCCGGCGAAGAGGATTTGACAGAAACCGTCGCGATCAGCTACAGCCTTAAAATAGTGGGATATTACGACGACTTGACCGATGAATATGCCGGGGATTTCATGCAGAACGCATACGAGAACAGGCGAAATGAAATATATACGACGATAAACACCGTAATCGAGCCCTTAGTGGACGGCTTTTCGGGCATTCGCGTCTTTGCGAAATATTACCTGAAAAATCCCGCGGATTTGGAAAAGTTCGCAAATGAACTCTATGCAAAGGGTTTAAGCGACGAATTCGACGTTTCCACCGACGAGGCAAGCTACAACACGATCGTGAAGCCGGTCGAAGGGCTTAAAGTGATCACTTACGTGTTTTTGGCGGTGGTTTTGATTTTGGGCGCGATCATCTTGATTTTGCTTTCCACGATCGCCATAAGGGAAAGAAAATACGAGATCGGCGTATTGCGCGCGATGGGAATGAAAAAAGGAAAAGTGGTTTTTGGGCTGCTCTCCGAAGTAGTGAGCGTGACCGTTTTTTGTTTGGTTATCGGTTTATGCGGCGGAATCGTCGCGGCCCAGCCGGTATCTGATATGCTGCTCGAAAACCAGCTGAAACAGATAGAGGAACAAAATACCGGCAATACGATGATGTACGGGCCCGGAGGCAACGTCATGAGATCGGCTTCCTCGATGGGCGCGGTGAGGATTGGCAGCCCCATCGGAAGCGGCGGGACTCCCGCCGAGGCTTTGAAGGAAATGGACGTGAGCATGGGAGCCATGACAATGGCGGAGATCGTATTGGTTTCGCTTCTGCTCGCGATGATGGCGAGCGGGGCGGGGATCATGCACATTACCAAATACGAGCCGATAAAAATATTGTCCGAGCGAACATAGTTTGGCGGTAAAAAAAGGAGGGTTATATATGAGTTTGATGAAAATTACCGATGTGACGTACAAATACGAAAGTTCGAAAAAAAACGTGCTGAACAGTATAAACGCAGAATTCGAAAAGGGCAAAGTTTATGCGATCGTGGGCAAATCGGGTTCCGGCAAGACGACGCTGCTTTCGCTCATATCCGGGCTTGACGTGTGCATGGGCGGGGAAATATCGTACGAAGGAAAAAGTTTGAAAGAGACAAACAGGGACGACTACAGGGCAAAAAACATCGGGGTCGTGTTCCAGGGCTATAACCTGCTTTTAAATGCGACCGCGGTGGAAAATATCGTTTTGTCGATGAACATAAGCGGCAGCGCCGAAAAAGATAAAAAAGAATATGCCTACAAACTTTTGGAGAGGATAGGCATAGACCGCGAAACGGCGGACAGGAAAATATTGAAGCTATCCGGCGGCGAGCAGCAGAGGGTGGGGATCGCGCGGGCGCTGGCGCACAATCCGGACATCGTCATAGCCGACGAGCCGACGGGAAACCTCGACAGCGAAACGGAAGCGGACATCATGGACATACTTTCGGAGCTCGCGCATAGCGAGGAAAAATGCGTGATAATTGTCACGCATTCGAAAAAAGTTTCTTCATATGCGGACGACATCTACGGGATTTCGGACGGTAAATTGATCCCCGTGAGGATCGGCGCGAAAAAATGAAAACGGCAAAAAGAGGTTGATCGCCATTTTGACGAAAAACCAAAACAGGCGTCCGCCGCCTGTGCCCGCGCAAAAAACATATTGTTGGAGGATAAATGATATGGATGTTTTTATGCCGATGTCAACGACGATAAGGCACAACAGGTTCACATCCACTTTGATAAGTTCTGTCATGGATTTAATCAGAAAAAATGAAGGCAATGCTTTTCAGGAAGAATGCGCGCTGGTTTATTGGGGGACAAAAAAAACGCCCCATGGTTTTAATTTGGTGGATGTGGCAAAAATAGAAGACAGAGATGACTTTATTGAAAATATTGTATCGGAATTGGATTATGTTCAGCCTGATTTTGTATTGTTCAAAAACAACCCGTTCATCGTGAATAAAAAACAAACCAAGACTGCGGGACAACCGGACTTGATAGTGGAGGTTTGGTCGGACAACAATACGAAAAATGAAATGGCGTTTTTGCAAAATCTGTATGCGACTTCGAAAATCACGGAACACTGGTATATAAGGCAGGATTCGAACGAAGTCAGCTGTTATTATGGCGAGGATAAAATTAAAAGCCAATATCTGACCGATATACTCGTAAACCGCAATGGCTTGAAATTCGATTTGCGCTATTTGGCGATTTGAAAGATTTTGATGCATTTTCGGGATTTTTTCCGGCAACCGGGGCAACCTTATGTGGTTGCCCCCCTGCATTGGCTTGGCTTGCGTTGTCAATCCAACGCCTCGAATTTTTGTATCATCTTCTCTATTTCCTTGTTGACTTTGCTTTCGTTTTTTTCATAGAACGAAGCCAAATTCCTGTCGTTTTTTAAGGCGAGCTGATAAAAACCGTCCCCGAAAGAGGCAAAATTATACACGTCCCCAATATCCATGACCCTGTTTTCCAATATCAAATCGAGCATTTCGCTGGATTCGTCGTCCCTCGAATATTTCGTTTTCAGCGATATTTCATAATATGCCGGCTGGAGCGTATATTTCGATTCGGCGGCGAGGGCTTCCATGACAATCGTAGTTCTGTCCATTTCATCCGTGGTTATCGGTATCGCGAGGGCGCAGGCGTGATGAACGTTGACAGTCGAAGGATAGCCTTCGGTGGATTCGTAGATTTTTGGTATCGGCAATATGCCGAAATCCGTGTCCATTGCGCGGAGCTTGGGTATCATGTACAATCTGCACCAGCCGAACGCGGCCCTGTCCGAAATGAATATATCCTCGAAGCTCACGCCGGAAAATTCCGGTTTTTGGACATTTCCGGTCACGTTTTCGTCGTATATCAAATCCATCGCTTTTTCCATTACCGCATATGTCTTTTCTGTGTTGAAGGCCAAAACGGGCAGATCGTCTTCGTCTTTTGCGATGAGCCGCTGACCCCCGGAATGAAGATAGCTGACCATCGCGTCGTTCCACGTTATATACCCAAACCGGTCCGCTTCGGGAGTCATTTCGCCGTCGCCGTCCAAATCTTTCGCTGTGGCCTTCGCCATTTCATACAGTTTTCCGACAGTCCATGTCCCGTTTTTCACAAGCGCATACGGATCTTCCAATCCGCTGTCTTTTATCAGCTGTTTGTTGAAAATCGTTATCGAAGTGGCGTCGTTGCCCGAAAGCAAGGTATCGCTCAGCACGATGAACACTTTATGGCCGATGCTCATTTCCTGTATACCCTGTTGGCTATACCACGGTTTTGCAAGGTCTATGTTCGGCGCTTTGAACAAATCCATGAAATAACCCGACTGCATGAAATTCGCGCTGTCGATGAGCCTGGGGCTGATCAAGTCATATTCGTGCGTGCCCGCGCCGATTTCTTTTTTCAGCGAATTGCCGAAAACTTCATTGTATACATGGATTTCGTTTAGGGCGATGTTGTATCTTTCCTCTATGTTTTTGTTTCTCCTGTACACGGCGTCGCCGACGGTGTCGCCTGTTTCCTCTTCCGAAGTCAAATCTATGTTTTCCCACTGGTCGGAACCGTTGACGCCGAATGTCAATATGCTAAATTCGTATCCGCTGAAATCGAGGCTGTCGGGAATATTCGGGTATATCCTCTCGCCGGCGGCATCCTGCGATTCGCCTTGGGGCGAATTTTCGTCATTTTGGCCCGGGCTTTGCGGGTCGCCATTTTGGTTTTCCGCGCCGTTGCCGCTGTTTTCGCCGCATGAAACGAAGGCGCATAAAACAAGAACCAAGATTATCGCTGCCGAAGCAAAATTAAATATGTTCTTTTTAATTTTTATTTTCATGATAAAATTCCCCTTTCGCTTTATAAATGAACTCGATCAGATAGTTATGCCATTCTTCTTCGTTTGCGGGCGCCGATGAAAGCAAAAATTCGATTGTCTCCATCGAATTTTTCGCAAGCGTTTCATACAGCACGAGGTAATCGTCGCCGAAAAGGCATTGCGAATTCAATATGTCCAAAAAATCGGCTGCGGACGATACCGAATCTATTATCAATTCGGCTTTTTGGCCGGCGGTTTTGCACTTTTCCAGTTTGAGGCAGAGCGCGTTGAACGCCACGTCCGTCATCGCGGATTCGGCCAAGATTTTTTTTCTTTCATTTTGTTCTTTTTCGAATCTGGCATATTCTTCGGCATCGAAAAGATTTTCGAAGGCATGCATCAGCATATTATCGATTTCGCTCGATATTTCGGAGATTGCGATGTCTTTTGCCGAAGCTTGGCCCAAAAACGCAAGCCCTTTTTCGTAGCACTTTTTTATCCCCGCCTTTTGCGTAAAAAGATTTGCAAGCTCTTCCAGCTTTTGTTCGCTTGCCGCGCTTAAGTTTGGCCCGGTCACAGATATGCAAAAACAATCGAGCGCGCGCAAAACGGAGGCCATCAGCCTATTCGCCTCCTGCGAACTTACAGAGGCGCTTTTCCCTTTTGTGTACATGGCTATATTGTCCGAAAGTATCGAATATACCTGCGTTTGTATTTCTGCCATGTCTTTGTCTGTCAGAATTCCCGCTTCGAGGGCGTTTGCCGTCAGACTCAAAAAATATGCGCTTGCATCGATGTTTTCCGCTTTGATTTTGTGCGTTTCGGATAAACTTTTCGGGATTTTTGAATCATTCCCTCCAGCCGTCTTCGTCATAATCGAATTCCTCCTCCACGTTTCTGTCCCTCACGTAACCATCTCCCGTACTCACTTTGTCGTCCCATATTTCCGTGTCGCCGAATTTATACTCGCGCAATATTTTTTCCAAGCCTTTGCTCTGCATATTTTCGATTGAACCGTAGCAGGGGTTGTTTTGGAATGTGTCCAACATGATGCTTATCAAGTCGTCGTCGGAAATGGTGTTTTCGGTTTCGTTTTTTATGAGATAGAACAGATTTATGATTTCGCCGATTGTCGCGGCGAAATCCTCTTGCTCTATGTAGCGTGTTTCCAAAAACGCGCTTGTCAGCCTTGCCATCGAATCGGAATTCAACTCAAAGCGTTCGTTTTCGGCCAAGGCCTGGTTTCGGTATGCGGCGATTTCGCGCGCGATGCCCTCGGTTACGGCAAGGCCGTAATTATTCGCCTTTGCGTCCAAATCCACGAGTTTTTGAATGAACTTTTTGTCATCGCTGATTTTTGTCAGCGAAAAAGCAGGGTCTGCTTTTATTATGGGCAAGCTTTTTTTCAAATAAAACCCCTCCTTGAAAAATGGGAAAAATCATGCGCATTTTTTTCGAATATTATATTGAAAGTTCGATGCCTCTTCTGTTTCGATTGGCCTTGCAGAAATATATTTCGCAATCTATTGCCGCCGGTTTGGTCGCCAAAGCGTAAAAAACAAATTCTTTCCCGGTATCTTCCGCAGAAAGTTTTAGGTAATAGGTGTAGTTTTTGTCGCTCTGGCAGACAATGTGTTCCCAGTTGTTGACAGGATACGAAACGGCTCTGCCGGTAAACCCTATGGGGTCGTTGTTTTTGTCTGCGGCGGCGCAGTACACAGATTCGGCGCCGTATGTTCCGTTGACTGCTGCGGATATATAATCGCCGGTTTCAATTTTTATCGTTTCAGGCAGTTTTATTTCGAGTCTTTGGGCGTATGTCATTTGCTTTTTCGAATATGGAGCCATCATATTGTTGGCGCGGATTTTGCATGTATCCATTTTTATCTCTTCGCCAAATTCGTCGAATATCTTCACCGAATAAATCCTGTCCATAGGTTCAGGCAGGCGAAAATATCTCGCCTGCGTTTTTTTGCCGCTGCGGGGCGAATAAACCGCTTTTTCCCTTGTCCCGCCGGCGTATTCGATGGTGTGGAGGGAAAATTTCACTATTGGGGCTTTGCAACTTTCAATGCTCGTGTTTTCGCAAAGGGGCGTTTCGGCCCAAGTTTGCAAATCCGCGCTTGTTTCGCCGAGAACAGGCAGGTTTTGTTCGGGGACTTCGCGGACAGGCGACGTTATTTTGAAATATTCTATTTCAATCCTGCCTATGCCGTATATTTCGCCGAAATCGACGCGCAGGCATCCGCCGTCGATGCGCGTTTCGTAGCATCTCGTGTTCGCGTCAAAATATGTGTCTTTTTTGCCGTCAAACATGTTCTCGAATTCGCATCCCCTGAATATATATGTCTCCTGTCCAAAAAAAGCGTCCCTCGCGGCTTTGACCTGCGGTATTTCCGTCGTTCCCGAACGTTTGGCCGACTGGCTCTCCAGCGAATTGTTGTCGGCTTTGAACATGGTGGCTTCGTATAACTGCCCGGCATTTTCAGGAACGGTGCACTCCCGCATTTTGCCGAGAAAAACGGGGGATTGCGGCGTTTCGTCTAAGGCGTGGCAGCTTTCGGGCAAAACTGCGGCGTTTTTTTCTGTCTTTCCGCAGATTTTTTTTATCGGGCCGCCGTCAGTTTTTAGTATGTTGATTTCAATCGGTTCGCCTTCTTTTTCCCTTGTGACTTCGTATTCGCATCCGGTCAGGGCGAATGTGTTTTTGCAAAATTCATTTTCTTCAAATACCGCGAGAAGCAGCGCCCTGAACGCGGGCACGGCCACGTCGAAGTCGTCGCCGTAATCAAAAGTTCCGATATATGATTCGACGGGGTGATATTTCATGACTTTCAATTTTTTGCAATTTTTCAGCCCGATTGTTTCGCCCAAATTTATTGTCGTTTTCTTATCCTCCCATGACATATTTTGAAGCGTTATGAACCTTATCTTTTCGTTTCCCCTTGAAACCGCATATTTGTCGTAAGATTCGGGCAATTCGAGCCCGTTTGCCAGTATGCCCGCATATTTAGCGTGGAGGTTGTACACCCTCGCGAGCTTCGCCTGCTCGTCGTCGCGCAAAAACCACGGGTTCCCGTATATTTCCGGAGCCAAGATAAGGGAACGCCCAAATGCCTGCACGATAAGTTCGTCTTCGAAATAGTCCAAGCACGAGGAAACGCATACGCCGTGATCTTCATAAAGGCGTTTCATGCCGGGCGCCAAGCCGCGCCCCATCGCCCCGGCTCTGTGGTGCATTGCCGTTATGCCGTTTCCGAAATGCACGTCTATATACGTCTCGCGTCCCTCCAAAAGGGAAGTGGTCGCGCAGATTTCAGCCTCCCCGAATTCATTCCTGTGATTCAAAACAATCAGCTCGGGGCTGTATTTTCTGCATTCGTCGATCATCTGCTTGAAGATGCCCCGCTTTTCCTTGCGCAAAATTCCGCACACGGTGTCAAATTTGAAAAGCATGAAGCCGTGATTTTTGCACAGCCCGACTATCAAATCGTATCTTTCCTTTTCTTCTTCCGGAGTGTTCCCGAAACCGTCCGCTCCCGCCCATACTCCGAGCCGGCAACCGAATTCCCCGGCTTTTTTTACAAGCGGGGCATAGCCTTGCGGATATTGCCTTTTTAGCTTTTCGCCGTCGATTTTTTCGTATGTGCCCGAAGCCCCGTCGAGATTTCCCGCATCCAGCGCGTATATCCGAATTTTCATTCCGTAATGGCTGTAAAGCCATTTGAAATAATCGAGATTGACGAAAGTCTGTTTTTCCGTCGAACCTTCGTTGGTGTTGTTTATCCACGAAAAGTACTGCGGCAAAGACGGAGTCCTTTCATCTGCGCCGGAAGTTTGCCTGGTTTTTTCGTTTTTGTTTTCCATGATCGCGCCCCTCCTCATAATGGTTTAATTCACTTCGTTGAAAACATCCATTGTTTTTTCTATCGAAGCTTTGACTTTCTCCCCGGATTTGTCAAAAACAGTTAAGGGATTGTCGCCCGATTTCGACATCCCCTGGTTTATGACGTCGTTGAAAAAATTGTTCCAGTTGTATATCACCGCAAGGTCGTATATCCTGTTTGTCCGGATTATATCGAGCATTTCTATCGAATCTTCGTCTCTTGTGAATTTGCCCTCGAGAGAAATCGTATAATATGCAGGGGTGACGGTAGTCGCCGAAAGGGCCGTCAGCGCGTCTATGAAAGTTCCCGTCCTTTCGGGATTGGGGTTTGTTATGGGAATGGCGAATATGGGGACGGTATTGGCAGTGGCATTTTGGTAAGCCGGCTGGTTTTCGTCATATTTGGGATGCGGCAGTATTCCGAAATCGGCGGTCATTTCCCTGAATTTGCGGGACCAGCCGAGAACTTCGGCGCAGAATAAGGCGCGGTCGTTCATGAATGCTTTCGAAGCGTGGTCGTTATCGGCCGATTTTCCCTTGAAATTGCCGGTAATGTCCAAAAACACGCCGCTTTCGCCGCTTGTCAGTTCACGGGTTTTTTTATACGCGCCAATAAATCTTTCGTCGGGATAAATTAAAAACGGATACCCGTTGCCATCTTTTTTGACAAGCTGCTCGCCCATGCAATTCAAAAATTCGATGAAGCACAATGGATGCGAGACTATGCCCCATTGGTCGGCGGCCGTAAATATTCCGTCGCCGTCCATGTCCGTCGCCGCTTCGCGGGCCATTTTGTGCATGGCATCCGCCGTCCATTTGCCGTCCCTGACCAACTGGTAGGGGTTTTCAAGCTGCGCTTCCTGGATTATTTTTTTGTTGAAATACAAAACCCATATGGCATCGTTTGTCATAAGGCACGCATCCGATGCCGTGAAATACAGCTTGCCCATAAGTTCAAAAGATTCTATCGCGCCCTGGTCCCAATAGGGATGCGCTAAATTTAGCGATCGCACATCATAGAGATTCACATAATAGCCCAAATTCGAAATAGGCCCGCCCGAACTCGCGTGGGAAAACATCAAATCGTATTCGTCTTCATTCGCCATGACAGATTTTCTCAGCATATCGTGCGACTGTATGCCCCCCGGAAATTCTTGTATGATTATGTTGAGGGCGTCCTCTGCCGTCCTGTTCCTCCTGTAAATCGCATCGTTTACGGGTTCGCCTGTTTCCTCTTCGACATCGAGTTCGGGAATTGCCCATTCTTCATTCGATATTGTCACGAGCCGCATGACATATCCATCGAAATCGGCATCGGGAATCTTGTAGCTTTCATCTTCGAAATCCGTTTGCTCCGTTTGTGCGTTTGCGTCCGCATTTGCAGGAATTTTGGCATCGGATGTATCCGTGTCGGCGCAACTTGAAGATAACCCCGGAAGAATGGAAACAAGTATCGTTAAAAACAAATATTTAGCATATTTTGCCGGTTTCATAATTTTGCCCTCCATTTCAACTTTACTGGATTTCACTTGTATTATAATGCCTTTATCATTTTTTGTCAAGGGTTTTGCCTGTTATTTATCCAAAGAATCGCATTTTTTTGGTATTTGTAAATACCAAAAATTTGTTTTGAAAAAGAATTTTTCGGATTGATTGAAAAAAATTTAAAACTGTGGTATAATTTAATAAAAATAAATAGGGAGAAAACAAAATGGAAAAAGAACAGGTGAAAACCAAGCAAAGTTCGGGCGCGGACGAAAAAACGCCATCGTTGCCGCAATATTTTTCATGGATAAACAATACATTCGAAGGCGCGACGGAAAAACAGACTTTGATTAATCTTGAGTATTTCAAATGGCTATATGACTGCTACGGCATGAGAATCAGAATTTATGCGCTGGACGCAGGCAACCTTGACGGGGCTTCGGGCACTTATGAAAAACCCGGCGGGGAAAAACTCAAAAAGCAATACCCGGGCGGCTACGCCCGGATTGCCGAAAAAGCCGAAGAACTCGGTTGCCGCCTGGGAATGTGGGCGGGAGCGGACGGATTCGGAAACACGCCCGAGGAGGAAAAGGAGCGATATGACTTGATGGTCGGGCTGTGCAAAAATCAAGGATTCGCGTTGTTCAAATTTGACACCGCATGCGGCATTCTTCGGGAGGAAAAACGCGGCGTGTTCAAGAAAATGATCGACGAATGCAGAAAACACATCCCTGAACTGATTGTGTTGAACCACAGAAACGATCTCGGCGAGGCCGAGATATGCGCGACTACTTCACTTCTGGAGGGCCGGGAAACATATATAGACGTGCATTTCGGAAACGAGGTCACGGCGATGCACCACAGGGCCGGGGCGATGGGGCGCGGGCTCGTGCCCGATATGAAGCGCCTCGTCGAGGACCACGGCGTATGCATATCTTCGTGCTTAGACTATTTCGGGGACGAACTCATTTTGCAGGCGTTTGGCCGCTCCCTTATCTTAGCTCCCGAAATATACGGAAACCCGTGGTTTTTGCGCGACGACGAACAGGCGCGGCTCGCGAGGATATATAACCTTCACGCGAAATACGCGGACATACTCGCAAATGGAAACGAACTGCCCGAATCATACGGGAAATACGCGGTATCAAGGGGAAACGGCAAGATAAGGTTCATAACGCTGCAAAACATATCATGGGAAGACAAAACAGTGACGATCGACTTAAACGAAACAATCGGCATACATGAATGCGAGAAAGTGAAAGCGATAAAATATTATCCCCATGAATCATATATCGGAACTTTTGGCTATAACGAAAACATAAATGTGACCGTGCCGGCGTTCAGGGCGGTTCTTGCCGCCGTGTTTGAAGATGGCGAATTTTACGCGAATACATTCGCCTTGACCGATTGCGAATATGAAATCGTGCGGGAAAAAGACGGCGCGCCTACAGAAATCAGCATCCTCAAAACAAACGGCGATCCGATAAGAAAAATCGGAGGAAAGCCAAAAGCCGGCGGCGAAGTTTTGCTCAAGAGCAGCTCTGTTGCCGATAAAGGGCAATCGTCGCCGATTTTGCTCGGAAAAATGAGCGGGTGCCCTGTGCCCGAAAATGCCGAGCAGCTATATGAGGCGACCATGTTCAGGGCAAACAACGATTCGCTGGAAAGCCAGGCGGTCGGCCGTTCGGGGGACACGGAGATACCGCAGGTCAAAGCGGCGAGGGAGGCTTTCTTTGGGCAGGAGACATACATATACAGGGGCTGTGAATCAAAAAATATATTCGACGCAAATCCCAAAACGTATTTCGACGCAAATACAAGGTGCTACGGGACGCGCATAGACGGCGGCTGCCTGCGGGCGGATTTCGGCGAAATATACAGTATAGGCAAAATTGAGATCGAATATTTCAAAATCAAAACTCCCATCCGCGAAGTGCCGGAACAGCTTCTGCCGAAAATGGGCGAAGCGAGCGCGGACTTGAAGACATGGCATAAAACGCCGCTGTCGGAGAACGCGAGCATCGGGGAATGCATGGCCCCGGTAGTGAAATATTCGGTGCATACCATAGAATTTGCCGGAGGGACAAGGGAAAGGGCGGTATATGCGCCTTTGAACGGCGAAAAGATACAGGCAAGGTATTTCCGCCTGCCGGAGCCTATGGACAGAATCTATTCGCTGAAGATTTTCGGCGAATCAGGCGGGGAAATCAAGGTAGACCGCTCAAAAACCCGCGCCAACAACATGATGGCGCCGTATGCGGCAAAACAAATAAAATACGCCCGAAAACTTGAGATAAAAATGCCTGAAACGGAAACGGTCGAGGACGGCGACTATATAGCCGTGGCAGTCAACGGCGAGCACGGCAGCGAATGCGCTTACTGCGCGGCGCTGGACAAAAACGGCGATAAACCCGTGGGATTTACGGACAGGGCCGTATCATACCCCGTCAACAACTGGGAGCATATAGTTTGCAAAAGCGACAAAAACTACACTTACTACTTGCACCTCTCAAAAGAAGACGCCGGAAAAGATTTTGCTTTCTACGCTTTGATGACAGGCTCGGATATTGAAGCGGCAGTAGACTGCGAAGTCTATTTCTGCAAGGCTGACCGCTTAAAAAAAGGCATTCGGATATATATTTAAATTCAAGCAATTAAAGGAGCCATGAAAATGAAAAGAATAATATATATATTTATCATTCTTGCAGTTTTGCCAATAGCAGCCTTGATTTCGTGTTCGCCTGAAACCGGCGGCACAGACTCGGCAAACAATCAAACGAATCCTGATTTAAATGATGACATCGAGGAAGACGCTGCGGAAGGAGTAGGAGCATACAAGCTCTTTGACGCGGACTTGGGCGGCTATGAGATGCGGCTCGTGACAATTTCAAATGAGGACTGGGCGATAACGGACCTCGACATTCAGGAGGAAAACGGCGAACCTGTAAACGACGCGATTTACAGGAGAAACAGGCAAATCGAAGAAGCTATCAATGTGGCAATAAAGGAAATCCCTTCGGGAATTGTCCCGCATGATAAACTCAAAAAATCAGTCGACGCGGGACTTGACGAATACGACTTGATGTTCGCTCACGCGGTATCGGGCGGGCCTATGGCAAGCAACGGGTATTATGCGAATCTGCTCGATATAGCTTCTCTCAATCTGGACCAGCCGTACTGGGACCAGGGAGCGGTAAAATCATTTGAACTGATGGAAAAACTGTATTTTACCACGTCGGATGCGTGCCTGATGACCAGCGAATCCATATGGGTGCTGTATTTCAACAAAAAGATACACCAAAACCTGGGGCTTGAAGACCCGTATAAAATGGTGAGGGAAAACAAATGGACGATGGATGCAATGTATGACATGGCAAAACAGGCCACGATAGATATTGACGGGGACGGTGTCTTCACGGAAGCGGATCAATGGGGATTGAGTTCATGGGGGCTGGCTTTTCTGCACTTTTTGGGCGGCCAGGGAAATCATCTTGTGAAAAAAGACCAAAACGGCTACCCTGCCTTGGTCGAGCCGGACGAAAGATTTGTAAATGCGTATTCGAAAGTGCGAAGGCTGACGGATAAAGCAGGGGGGCTATATCTTGAGGCAGGCGCTCTGAAAGGAAGCGAATACGACCACGCCACAAAAACGTTCATGAAAGAAATGACGCTGTTCTGCGCGGAAGTGCTCGGATGGTCGCGCATATTCAGGGAAATGACGGCGGATTTCGGCATATTGCCGCACCCGAAATACGACGAAAACCAAACGGAGTATTACAACGGCACCGCCCACGTAGTTCCCATTTTCGCAATCCCGATAACGAATCCCGACCCGGAAAGAACGGGCATATTCATAGACGCATTGACGGCGCTGTCGGCGACCACCATAACTCCGGCGTATTATACCATATCGCTTGAAGGCAAATTCACGAGGGACGAAGATTCGATAGAAATGCTCGATATAATACGCTCAAGCAGGATTTACGACCTTGCGGTCATATATAACTGGGGTAATTTTTACAGCTTGTTCATAAATCACGGAACATCCGCATCAGGCGAAAACCCCATGACCTTGTTCGAAAAACAAGGCGAAAAAATAAGAACGCAAATTGAGAAAACGATGGAAACCTTTGCGGCAATAAATTGATAGAAACATTTCATGAAAAGGCGGAAAAATTTTATGGACAACCCGTATAAATTCAATTACAAAAGCGTCGGCGAAATTCAAAAAAAAGCGGCCGAACTGGATATAAATATCGGCTTTTCCGAAAATTACGGCGTGTTTGGCCGCAAAATAGACGTGGAACCCGGTTTCGCGCTCAAAAATCGCCTTGCAATCCACCCGATGGAGGCTTTCGACGCCGAACTCGACGGCTCGCCGGGCGAGCTGACCGCGCGCCGATACAAAAGGTTCGCCGAAAGCGGAGCGGGGCTCATCTGGTTCGAGGCGACGGCGGTGCAGGAGGACGGCAAAACCTCACCGCGCCAGCTGATGATCTCCGAAAAAAACGCGGGCGAATTCGGGCGGCTCGTCGAGGAGGTCAAAAACATAGCGGGCAGCGACACGAAGCTGGTGATGCAGCTCACCCATTCCGGCAGGTTTTCCAAGCCTCCGGTGATCGCCTGCCACAACGAAACGCTGAACACGAGAATGCGCCTCGACCCGAGCTATCCGTGCGTGTCCGACGACTATCTGAAGCGGCTTGAGGACAGCTTTGAAAAGGCGGCGGTGTTCTCGCAGAGGGCGGGCTTCGATGCCATCGACATAAAGGCGTGCCACAGATACCTGTTCGCCGAGCTGCTGGGCGCGTTTTTCCGCGAGGGCGAATACGGGGGCTCTTTTGAGAACAGGGCCAGGTTGTTTTTAAACACCATAAAAAAAACAAAAGACAGGCTCAAAAACTCGGCGGCGGTGGTTTCGCGGCTCGGGATTTCCGATGTCATCCCGTATCCCGACGGCTTTGGCATGGCCAAGTCAGAAGACGACCCGTACCGGGTGGATCTGTCCGAAAGCATAAGGCTTCTCGGCGAAATCAACCGCTTGGGAGTGAATCTCGTAAATGTCACGATGGGAACCCCGTACTACAACCCGCACATAAACCGCCCGTATGACTACAACATAGCGCGCACCGCTCCGCCTTCCCACCCGCTTGTCAATTTGGCCAATTTCATAAACCATGTCGGCACCCTGCAAAAAACATATCCGCATATGACATTTGTGGGCACCGGATACAGTTATCTGCGGCATTTCGCCATCGGGGCGGCGGCATATTCGCTTGAAAACAAACTGGCGGGATTGATAGGGTTCGGCAGGGGGGCGTTCGCCTACAAGGGCTTTGCGCATGATATGATGAACGGATTCATGGATTCGAAAAAGTGCTGCCTCGCCTGCTCGAAATGCACCGAGATAATGCGCGCGGGCGGGACCACCGGCTGCCCGATACGCGACAGCGAGGTATATATGCCGATTTACAGGCAATATTGCATGGAAGGGAGCTAAAAAAAATTATGCATGGCAAAAAAAAGACCGTGATAGTCACGGGGGCCTCGCGCGGGATCGGCAGGGCCATATCGCTGATGCTCGCAGGGCACGGCTGTATAGTCGTGGCGGCGGGCACAAAGCCCGAAAGCGGGGTGGGAGAGTACATCGGCGAGCTTGAGGCCAAAAGCCCGGAGAGCTTTTATGTTTCCGCCGATATATCAAAGGACGAAGACTGCGAAAATCTCGTGCGCGAGGCCGAAGACAGATTCGGGGGGATTGATTTTCTGGTCAACAACGCGGGCATAGCCCCGGCTGTGCGCGCCGACATACTCGAAACCACCCGCGAGAGTTTCGACCGGCTTTTGGAGGTGAACCTCAAAGGCACCTTCTTTTTGACCCAGAAAGCGGCGAAATCGATGATAAAATCCGGCGGCGGCGGTGCGCGCGCGATAATCAACATATCGTCGATTTCCGCGTATACATCTTCGCCAAACCGCCCCGAATACTGCATATCGAAGGCGGGGGTGAGCATGGCCACCGCGCTGTTCGCCGACAGGCTGGCAGGCTACGGGATAAACGTGTATGAGATCCGCCCGGGGATCATCCAAACCGACATGACCGCGGGGGTTCTCGAAAAATACGAAAAGCTGATCGGCGAGGGGCTGCTGCCCATGGGCAGGCTCGGCCGGCCGGAGGACGTGGCGAAGCCGGTGCTCGCGATCGTCATGGGGCTGCTTCCGTACTCCACCGGGACAATAATCGACGCCGACGGCGGCTTTCGTGTCAGAAGGCTGTAATTCGTTACACTTCGTTTTCGTTTCTGTTTTTTATCACGAATCTGACCGGGGTGCCCTCGAAACCGAAGGTCTCCCTGAGCCTGTTTTCTATATACCTCTGGTATGAAAAATGGAACAACTCGGCGTCGTTGACAAAAAGCACAAATACCGGCGGCTTGGTTCCCGTCTGGGTCATGTAATATATTTTCAACCGTTTTCCTTTGTCCGTGGGCGGCTGGCTCCGCGCAACCGCTTCGCTCAAAACGTCGTTCAGCGCCCCTGTGGTTATCCTTTTTGCGGATTGTTCATGCGCGGAATTTACAAGTTCGAAAATTTTGTCGATTCTCTGGCCCGTTTTCGCCGAGACGAACACCTGCTGTGCGTAGCTCATGTATGCGAAGGCGGATTTTATGTCGTCGGTGAATTTTTTGGCGGTCGAATTGTCCTTTTCGATCATGTCCCATTTGTTGATCACGAGCACCGAAGCTTTCCCCGCCTCGTGGGCAAGCCCCGCGATCCTTTCGTCGTGGGCGGTGGAGCCGAGGGAGGCATCTATCATGATCAGGCACACGTCGGATCTCTCCACTGCCGCTTTTGCCCGCAGGACGCTGTATCTTTCTATGTTGTCGCTTATTTTGTTTTGCCTGCGTATGCCCGCCGTGTCGATAAATATATATTTCCCGTATCGATTCTCGAAATACTGGTCGATGCTGTCCCGGGTGGTGCCGGGCATATCCGTCACGATCACCCGCTCTTCGCCAAGTATTTTGTTCACCAGCGAGCTTTTGCCCACGTTGGGTTTGCCGATCACGGCAACTTTGACAACTTCGCCTTCGTCTGAGTTCTCTTCTCTGTTTTCGGGCAGCAGTTCGACCACTCGATCGAGCAGATCCCCCGTTCCCGTGCCGTGGAGCGCCGAAACGGCGCAGGGATCCCCGAGCCCGAGTTCGTAAAATTCGTAAAATTCGGGCGGGAGCGCGCCGGTGGAATCCACTTTGTTGACGCATAAAATTATCGGCTTGCCGCTTTTTAGAAGCATATCGGCCACGTCCGCGTCGTTTGCGGTGGGCCCGCTCTGCAGATCCGCGACAAAAATTATGACGTCCGAGAGCTCGATCGCGGTTTTGGCTTGCTCCCTCATGCTTTTTAATATCAAATCGTCGGTGTTCGGTTCGATTCCGCCCGTGTCGATCAGCGCGAACTCTTTCCCGTTCCAATCGGTGTCGCAGTATATGCGGTCCCGCGTCACTCCGGGTGTATCTTCGACTATCGATATCCTTTTGCCCGCTATTTTGTTGAACAGCGCGCTTTTGCCCACGTTTGGCCGTCCCACGATGGCGGCTGTGGGTTTTTTGTTATTGCTCATGTTTTGTCACCTCACGCACGGACAGACCGGAGGCCTGTCCCTGCACATTTACATTCGTTACGCATTTTATGAAATCACGGGCGTTGTTTTCGACTATCGCGACTTCGAGCCCGAGCGCGTTTTCGAGGTCTTGGGGGCAAAGACCGTCCAAAAACAGATCCCTTTCGCGCCTGAGCATCACGGCGGGAATAAGCAGCACATCGCCGAGATCGCCTCTGTGCGGCATAAGCCGGGCGATGATGTCCCCGCCTGTGACAAGCCCCGCCACCGTAACTTCCCCGCCGAAAAACTCGTTTTTTATCCCGTAGGTTTCACAGCGCAGGTTTTCGCATTTATTTGCCATGTCGTCTGCGAGCGTTTTTATCAGCGGGTACGCCGCTTCTCCCGTGACAAGGGAAACCCTTCGCGGATAGGGCAGTTTTGCGCCCGCAAACTCCCGGTGGTAATCGTCGCAAAAGCTCCTTATCATGCCCACACCGTTTTCGTATTGCGGGTAATCCTCGTAGTATTCGCCGTCGGGGATTTCGATCCCGGCTTTGAGATAAAGCTCGTCGGCGCAGTAAACTATCCTGGAGTTTCGCTTTTTTTTGTTTTGGGCGCCGAATTTGTCAACTATGTCTATGATTTTTTCGCAGTCAAGCTTGTCGAAAGGCTCGAGCTTGAAAAGCGCGTTTTCGTCCCGGTATTTTGTCAGCCCGGCCGGAACGGCAGAAATGCTCTGGATCAGGGGGACATCGCACAAATCGCGAAGGGTCTTTTCGAGCCGGGGCCCGTCGTTTATGTTCTTGCACAAAACGATCTGCGCGTTCATGTCTATTTTTGCCCCCGACAATTTTTTTATATACCCCAAAACCTCGCCCGCGCGCCTGTTATGCATCATCATGGCGCGAAGATTTGGGTCTGTTGCATGGACCGATATGTTTATCGGCGATATCCGCAGCTTTATCATCTGATCGATTTCGGCCTCGCCCATATTGGTGAGGGTTATGTAGTTGCCGTAGAGAAACGAAAGCTTTTCGTCGTCGTCTTTGAAATACAGGCTTTCGCGCAGCCCGTTTGGAAGCTGGTCGATAAAACAAAAGATGCATTTGTTCTCGCAGCTCTTTTTTTTGCCGGCCATATAGCCTTCGATTGCCCGCAATCTTTCGGATGTTTTTTTCACATTCGGCTCCTCTAAAATACAACAAGGGAGAGGGGCTTTTGGCGCCTTTCCCTGCAAATTGTAGCGGTTGGATTATTTCGCCTTTTTTTCTTTGTCTATTTTGACGATCTCTTTTCCGTCGTATTTGCCGCAGGCTTTGCATACCCTGTGGCTAAGCACGTATTCGCCGCACGAACACTGAACCATGCCCGGCATGGCGAGTTTCCAAACGTTGTTGCGCCTCGTGTCGCGCCTTGCTTTGGAGGTTTTGTTTTTTGGCACAGCCATTTCTTTATCACTCCCAACTTCTTGCATTGTTGTTTTCGTATTGGTATTGTAACATAATTCAAGGCTTTTGTCAACACTTTTGCGAAAATTTATTTTTCCCCTTCCGAGAGCAGCTCTATCAGCTCGGCTCCGCTCATCTCGCCCGACACGGTGTAACGGCGAAGTCCGTACAGGCTCTGGGGCAGCCCCTTGACTATTTCATTTGCCCCGATTTGCGTGGTGAAAGTCATTTTGAAGCCGTACTCGACAAGCAGCGCCTCGGCCAGCAGCTCGTGCTTTCCGTAGGGGAAGGCGAAAACATTCGGGCGATGGCCCATGTTCTGTTCGTACAAAGCGGCAAAAGCCTCGATATCCGCCCGGAGGGCGGCGATATATTCCTGCTCCGATTCGCCATGCAGCCGCAGAATCCCCTGGCGGCAGGAGTCCGGGTCGGGTTCGGCGGGCGGGTACAGGTGCATGTCATATGAGTGGCT